>Ga0209367_1009423_pt1 | contig 13244 bp, 6 predicted proteins | sample WorMetLIZISLAND2_FD_187412 | JGI IMG/M metagenome (GOLD analysis project Ga0209367, IMG submission 187412) | Marine gutless worms symbiont microbial communities from Max Planck institute for Marine Microbiology, Germany - Olavius geniculatus... ... | reverse complement strand
ACTGGTAACAAAGTAAATAAACACAATATGACGTAACAATGACGTCACAAGGCACTACTGCGAATAAGTAAGTAAGCTTAACTATTTTATGCTACGAAATTGATATCTTTATGTGTTGCCTGTTCTCTGAGACCACTGTAGCTTTGACAGTGTTTGTTTTGCTAGGTAAACAAAAACAGACAATATTATTGCAAATAATAATTTTTAATGCAGTAGTAATATACTGGTATTGTAATATGCCATTTAGCAATGGAGGCAAGGCTTTGATTAACATTTGTAGAGAATACTTGCGAAATTCTTGAAGACAAGCAGCAAAGGGAAAACTGGGCGTGTTAATAACAAAGATTTGGAAAACAAGAAGCAGGACCAAAGGCCTGAGACTAGCAGACTGAAGCATGCACGTACTGAAGAGAACGTGACCACTACGGATGAACTGGTAGGTAGCTAAGGCAGGAACGGCAGAAACAAACACATCGTTCAACACGCCAGATATTTAAAGAAATGGATTTAATGTTACAATATATCATTCACTTTGTTTTTGTCTAAAGTGTTTTTTTCGTTTACCAACATGCTTGTTGCCTATTACTGTTGGTTTTTCCAAACATTCTACCACCCCATAACTGCGTCGCTGCACTACTTTGTGCAACATAAATGTACGAAAAAGTTTTTCGCACATTTATATTTTACAAAGTAGTGTAGCGACGCAATTAAGGGGTGATAGTATGTTCAATAACCACTTTATTGCTAATTGTCTACAAGATGTGCTCGTGAAAGAATTTTTAAAATCCGTCAACATTTGGCAACGATATGGTCAATGAAAAGTGGGACGTTTTTTGGGACGCAGTGCAGTTTAGTTCTCTTTAGTATTTCACTGTTACACATAATGTCATGAAAATAAACAAAAATTGTTTCTTACTTTTTAGCCAGACTGCAACAAGAAACACAGGAATTTTTCAGGTCGTACCAACGTTTTCGTCCAGTATATTTGGCCTTGCCGGAGAATGGTTGAGTGAGCGAAGTGTTAATTTTTGTAACGTCGCAGAGTCACGAGAACTCGGAGTGTGAAAATGACACTGACTGTCCTGCCAACGAGCTACTGCGACTTGGCAATGGTACGTAGCAGAACCCTGTGCACCCTGCGTAGGCTACCGGACGGCGGCCGACTCTTCGTAGCTGTCTCGCATGTTTCGCAACATTGAGTACTAGTGAAGTTCAAACTTCAAAATCACTTAAGACAAAAATACAAGAAATTTCGACCAAAGTTATACTATAACTTTAGCTTACGAAACAAATATTTAGCATGAATATTTCAGTCGTTTTTGTTCTGTGTACTGTTAGGCCTATGCGGAGAATTGCGGGGGTTCTTAGAGACCATGGATACCATACTTCGAACAACTGTGGGTGCTATAGTGGCCTACTTGTAGCATGGGGCACGTGCTAGAGTGCCAAGTAGATTGACTGAGAATGTCAATCGTATAGCGTAAGCCAAAAATTCTTAAAAGTAGCATTATGGTGAGACGAAAGCATGAAGCTGAAGCCCTGTACTCTAAGTGGTTGCTCAGCCGAGCTTCTTGTTATTACTACAGTTTTGCCGCAAGCAGCCTCTCGTGCGAGTATAGCGGTGCCGGCGACTACGACCTATAGACCTCTCTGTCCTTTTTCCATTTCTCTGTCTGGTCTATTAAGACAACGTCGTGGGTATTATACGTTCGTCTATCTGTTGTGTGCATGCGCAATGAGGCGAGCGCCGTAAATGACAGTAAAATGTCACACTTGGGTACGTCTCTCTGTCTGTTTGTCCGTCTGTCTGACCAGCGTCGCTTTGCTCTGTTCCGTAGGCCTACAGTTTGCAACAGCAAAACAGACCCCGCTACATCTTCAAAACAGTGCAACAGTTTTTACAAAATTTTTCGAGTGTATTAGGAAGAAACTTTGCTATGGGCATAACAGGTTTTATGCAATACTGTGAACGTTTAAGTAAATGGTGCGGCTCGCTACTTTCGACTTTGAAGGGGTCCTGCATACCGGGGCGTCAAATTTGGATACCTTTTCAAAGTGCGCGATTCTGCTACTATTCGATAATTTAGCGTGAAAACCGTTGCACACAGACACAAACTTGATGCTTAGTATACCAAGCACTGCTGATGAACTTTCTGGGGCTACCAACATTGATGATCTTGAATGTCTTTGGATTCTAAAAAGCGTTATTTTGGTATTTTTTTCGCGATTTTAAGCTGCGACGTGCATTTCAATAGTGGATTGCACCGAAATTACTGCAGGTAGATCAGGACAACATGACTGTGTATGAGTTTTTTAAAGCATACAACGTAGATTTTCATCGACTGAGTTTCTATCTCTTAGGTTTAACATAGTCCTTTGTACAAAAGTTTTAAATATGGGTACCATTTTAAAACGCATTGTTATTTTTTGCACGTTCTACACTAATTACCAGGTGGCAGAAGTATTTTTAGGAAATTAGGGGGGAATTGATATTCATGGCATACTACACCTCAACTCGTAAGACGCTGTTTTCATGATTAACGATATCTTGCAACCGAAGTGTTCTGTGACGCTCAGAATGCACCAAATTCGTTTTTTTTGCCGAGGCTTCGCTCCGGACCCTAACGACGCTCCTCCAGACTTTTTAGTCGGCTAGGAAGTGCGACACCTCTTTCCCATCCCCAATTTTTATCCCTACGGCGTATCGTTTTCGGCGCCTACGACGCCTCATCTTGAGTTAGGGGAACTTGCTCCAAGGACTTAGGGGGATAGACGCTTCTGTGAATAACTGATGATGATGATGATGATGATGACGACGATGACAGTTGCAACTCTGGTGCAACAGCAGTGCAATAGTGTACGGGTTAAGTGCCGGCGATCATTGCATTGTGATTGCTGGTGTGTTCACATTACAGGAGTACGCACAGGTCGTTGCATAACTTCACCGGATAAGCCTCCGAAAAAATCCTGTGAGATCTACGGCTGGTGTCCCGTCGAAAACGACCGATTGCCGTTGTACGCTACTCTCTCTCATTACTGAAGGCTATTTATATCCCGGGTGGAACATAAAAAATTGAACAGGTGTGCTTTACGTAAATCGAGCAGTCGCCCAGTTTCAAAAACTTTTATCCTCGATCCTTGCAATGAATACTTAAATACAATGTTTAATATAATCACATACACTTTGAGGCAGTGATCGACACTAGTCGTTTGCAAAAATTGATTTATACGCAAAGCACGCATGTTACACTTTTTATGCGCCACCTTTTGCTTCCCAAAGCAGTGTAGTGAGCACGAAATAATAATAATAATTAACTTAAATGTTCAGTTTAATTGCTAGTTCTCATAGGTAAAGGCAGGTTTACTTCCAATTTATATTTTGCAAAATATAAATGTGGACTTTTTATTGTTTTTATTTACGCGTAGCTTCAAGCCACTTTTAATGCACCCTAGTGCTTTTTAGTTTAGTTTTATTCTTTTTTGTATCTGCTTAATATTATTACTATTGTCTTTAAATGGAATAAAATAAACTAAACTAAAACTGAACTGACATCAGCAACGTTTTTGAAATAAACAACTCGGACTGACTCGCTATTATTATTCTTCTAATCGTACAGGAAATGCACCCAGCAAACGGGAATATAGCGTATACGCGTGATACAGACCAGCCTAATCTGCATAGATGCTGAATAATTAGTTTGATATCAGTTCTTGTATAAAAGGATGGTAACGAGGGTAACGAGAAAGACTGTTGCAGTTGCTGTTTACGTAAACAAACGACTGAGTATAAACACGGGCATGACAGAGACAAAAGTAGGCAGAGAAACAGAGATATATTGACGAATCGAACATAACTTTACGTCTGCTAGACATCCGTTAGACTAGAGACAGTGTTGTATACAAATAAACCATCTTGTACAAGAAAGCACTGCTGGCATTCAAGAGGCAGCGATCAGCTGCTCCACCGTACCTGATAGTACCTGACGCTTCAGCTAAAGGCACCGGCGCGACTGCTGAGATCCACTGACGCATCTCTAAACCGGTCTATAGTCCTACTGAGTATACCACGAACAAGAACTGTACTGGCATCTCGTGCATTTTCCTTAGAGCGCTGACAGTTTGGAACGCTTTACCGTCTGATTCCTCGCAAACTTGCAGGCAAAAGCTGGAAACTATTATAGTATTCACTACTGCATATAGGCCTACGCATGACATAACGTTGACGGCAGGCAGCGCCTCTGTAGTTAAGAACGTTATGGCACTATACAGATTGTATTATTATTATTATTCTGAAAGCAACTGCTGCTGTGTGCCATGTGGCGTCATCACTTGTACTAGAGTCAGTCATTCCCATATCCTGCACTTTCAAACTTTTTGTCGTGGACACAGTATCGTTGACGATTGCTGTGAATATCTCTCTGTTAGTTCGCATGTCTGTCTGTCTGTCTATGTTTCTTTGTGTCTGTGTACGTCTGCCTGTGTGTGTCCGTCAGTATTGACCGAGCTCTGCTGGATGATTCGCAGAACTTCACAGTTCTCATCAAAAACTTCATCGAGTTTCCACGCTTCAAAGTACAACGGTACGTCCTACTTAATTACTTACTCGCGTAGTTGCTTACTACGCGATGACGTCACACACACGGCAGGTGCTCCCACTGTGTTGTCCAACTCCGCTTCTACTATTAAATTTTCTGCCCGTCTGTAGATGTTGTTGATTTTGGGACATTTATGTTTTACAAGGTAGTGTAGCGACATAATAGGTGTAATGTGCATGCCACTAAGTAGCACATTTCTTAGAAAGTCTACAGGTAAAAAATTGTGAAAATTGGTTGATATTAAGCGAAGATATAGATAAAAGACAATAGCTTACTTTTTGGCCCACCCTGTATGTTTCTCGTCTCGTATTTCGCCTCTATGTGATTGTAAAGTGCCTGTGCACTGACGCTATGTTGTATAGACACTTTAATTGTTTTTGTCATTTACCTTGTAAGTTGAAGTGTGATACTGTGCGAATGCAAATCAGTACACTCATACAACGTGTTCTCAAAATTTCGTTAATATTCCGAGCAAATTTTGTCTTCAGTTAACGTTTCTTAAAGCGGTGGTATGTCTGCGGGCTGCACTGCTTCCGTATAATCAGCTCGAACTGAGAGATTGCATGGTGCTTCTGGTTTCGAGTTCTACTACAGATGGACAGTTGCACACTAACAGCGGACGTTACTGGTCGTCAACATCTGCGATCTGCCAGTTAGCGGAAGTTAGTCGTGCCGCGCTATCGACTTAACAGTTTCGGTCGTCGACGCTTTGCTGTTGCGGGCCCGTCGACTTGGAATTCGCTGTCCGACAGTCTTTGTGACCCTGAACTGAGTCTTGACACTTTCAAACGTCAGCTGAAAACATACTTTTTCGCGAAATATTGACGACAAAATGTATTTAGCGTATTAGAGATTTTCTTAAGTATGCGCTATATCAATTTACACTTTACTTACTTACTCACTAGTAGTATCAGAAGCAGTGCGTACATTTATCGAATACCCGAACAATGCAATATAACAAAAAACGCTAACACCACGCTATAGCAAGCAGCATGCTTTGATCGGTCGTCGTGTGTTATTACTTTCTATTATCTTTATTACTTGCTGATTGCAGCGTGCCTGGCTATCCGTACTCTGTAGTGTATCACTCTACTACGTGCCTCCGTAGATAGGCTTATCACTAACTTTAAAGTACAGTTTGCCTAATGGGCAGTTTCAACTACGGAAGCCTACAGTTACAACTACTTGGCAACTACTTTTTACGCGCGACAACACGTAGTACTAAGCGCGTCTTAGCCATCGTCGAGGCGTTTGTCCGTCCGTCATACTGCAGTATTGTGTCAAAACGACGCAAGCTAGGATCATGAGATCTTCAATGTGAACCGTTTTTGTTTTTTTCATAATTCACTCAAATGATGATCAATTTACACAGAATTTTTACCAGTTGCAGCTAAATAAATACTAATTCAAAATATTGCAACAAAATATGGCAGTTGTTTAAATATTTTTTGCTAGTCCTGACGTAATGCTGACGTCATAATGTCTCACGGGTACAAACTGGATGGTCTCAACTGGTGCTGTCAGTTGCTACTCTGCTCCAGTGGTGAAAAATTTAGTTCATTCACGACAAATTATTGAAGTTTTACAGTTACAGTTACAAAAACATGCAAAGCGATGGCATTTTCGTGTCTGTGGGGATAGTTGGTCTTTCACATGTTCGAGCAAGACAGTGCACTATCACACCGAGCTTGCAAGATGTCGGGTTTTTGGATCACAAGACGCCCGATTTCATGTTTCCATGTTGCGCAGTGCTGACACGATAAGCATTTTCATTAGAGAACCAGATTAAGTTCACCATCGAAGCAGGGTAGCAACTGACAGCACCAGTTGAGACTAGCAAATTTGTGCTTGTGACACATTATGACGTCAGCGTTACATCACGACTAGCAAAGAATATTTAATCAACTGCCAAATTTTGTTCTAATATTCCGAATTAGTATTTCTTCAGCTACAACTGGTGAAAATTACATATAAATTGCTCATAATCTGAGTAAATTATGAAAAAAGGGGTCCTTTTATGAAACACCGTGTATATATTATATCGGCCGACTACACCTCGGCATGTCAGCGGACGAAACCAGCAGGGCAGCATGTCGCCGACTGATCTGCTGTTGAAAGCTTGACGCCGTTTCCAGAAAAGCAACTCAATTGGACAACATTACGTTTAGTACAGATTAGTACTTCCGGTTAGTCGGTTGTTATTTTCGGATTTTCTGCACAAGGTTGCATTAGCCATGGTCGCTGTAGGTTCAAGTGTTCCTGCGTAGTGGAAAACAATCATATCGTCTTCGAAAGGACATGTCTATATGTTACAGCAGCAAAATTAATACTACTTTCGGCTAGCTAGCCGCCATCTTGGATTTTCGACATAACGTGGCGTCGGCAAATATCGTTGAAAATTAGAATGTTTCGTACATAATTGTAAACCCCTAAGCTGTCGTTGGAGCAACACGTGTGTCTGTAAAACCGGCGACATTGACATCACTTCCGGTTACGGGGCCGCCATCTTGGATATCGACTTTCCTCGACGTTGGCCATGGTCGCTGTAGGTTTAGATGTTCTGTGCGTAGTAAAAAAACACCTACATCGTCTTTGGAACGACATGTTTATATGTTATTAATACTTTCAGTCAGCCAGCAGCCACCTTGTATTTTCGACATAACGTGGCGTCGGCTAACATCGTTGAGCGACAGGTATATCTGGAAAGCCAGCGACATCTATAGTACTCCCGGTTTTGTGGCAGCCACCTTGAATACCGACCTTTCTCGACGTCGGCCATGGTCGCTGGAGGTGCACAGCGGAGAACACCTACGTATAGGCTATCGTTTTTGGAACGACATGTCTATCTATTACAGCAGGAAAGTTATTACTACTTCTGGTTAGCCAGCCACCATCTTCGATTTTCGACATAAAGTGACGTCGGCCAACATCGCTGGAGATTAAAATGCATTGTATATAGTCGTAAACGCCGATGCTATCGTTGGAGCGACACGTGTATCTGGAAAGCCAGCGACATCATTAATACTTCCGGTTTTGTGGCCGCCATCTTGAATACCGATTTCCCTCGACGTCGGCAGTATCACTATTGAAAAGCTTGATTTCGAAAATATGGGGGGTAGCTGTTGGAATTGTGTCGCTATGTGCTATAGAACTCTAGATGTGCCTGGGGGTCATTTCACCCCTTTTGTTGCCAACAAACGTCGCAATAAAACCGTTGCCAGGACCACATTAAGACAAGGGTTAATATAAAAATGTATATTTACCATAAAACATATTTTGTGTCTTAAAAATACGTGTCACTTTCATTTTTTAAACAACTTCATGAAACATTAATTGCTACTAAGTATGAATTTATTGTTGTAAACGGCCAAACTACAACTTCTAAATTTCACAAGGTAGTGTAGCAACAGTATTAACGTGAAGTTGTCAAAACTATGGTCATTTACGTCAAGTTTCTTCATGATGTTGTTTATCAAAACTTACCAAAATTGATCAATGCATCTATTACTCATTCAACGATTACTAAAATCTAACCTATGAATAAAAATCGAATCACTCATTAAGTCAATGAAATCATTTTTTCACATCCATCATTATCTTCCTTAAAAGCTGAGTGGCTATCTGTAATTTACCTGCCTCTGTAGGTAGCCTAGCCCAAATAGTGTACGGGCAGTAATTGGCACTGTTGAACACATTAGTTAGGCGACAACTACTTGTGATTCGATCGTAATGTTTTCATCTTTACGCGCAAGAGCACGTAATGTTTCGTGCGTCTTAGCTGTCGTCTAGGCGTCTGTCCGTCTGTCTGTTCGTCACACCCTTCAGCTGTTTTAAAACGGCGTAAGCTACACCATGTCCGGAAAAAAACATCCCCGACATTATCGTTTGTCACTTGAAGACGAGTTGTCCAATTTCTATAATTTTTGGTACGAATATTTCTGACACAACTGAGCATCAAGTGACTGATCAATTTTTACCTCACCCATTGTCTGCTTCTACATTACTTGAAAAAATGAATCAACGAAATATGCGCTAAAATGAACAAAAATACGTCAAAAGCATCCCCAACATTATCGATTGTGAGTTTACGAAGGATTGATAGATTTTAATATTTTTTCTGCAAACATTTTCGATACAACTAACCATCAAACTATCGCTTTAATTCGCATTTCACCTAATTTCTGCTTTTGCACTACCTGGGTAAAACAGAAAGGCGAAATAAGCGCTAAAATGAACGAAAAAAGCTTCAATAAATCTCATGTCTTCAAACCTGTGGCTCCTAACAGCTAGTCAGTTACATGGTTTGACTGTCGTGCAGCAGTGTATCTAGCAGATGACGAGGAATGTTAATGAATTCAAGAAGTGACTGGTGAAGTCTGGCTTGGTTCAAAGCAAAACATTTTTGAACTGCTGTCAGAACAAGGAAAAAGCGTTTCCGTGCCCGTGTTCGTGTAAAGGGCTGAAACTTTGAACATTTTTTGCTGTATGCAGTTGAAAAACGTACAGTTAGATAAAAAGTCACTCAAAGTGAAAGAAATATGGACAAACATTTTTACGCGCGATAGCAAAATGCTTCGCGCGTCTTAGCCATGGCCTGGACGTCTGTCCGTCCGTCCGTCTGTCACACTGCCGTATTGTGTCAAAAAGGTGGAAGCTGGGACGCTCTCGTTCGAGAAGAACCCCCGCACCCAGGGGCACGAAATTTTGTAACGAAAAACTAGAGATTTTGGAGCAGCCCAAGGTGAAAATTTTGTAATTCTAGCTTGCACTGTTTTGACACAGATCATGAGTGTGACAGACAGACAGACGGACAGACAGACATACGCCTAGACGATGGCTAAGACGCGCGAAGCATTCTGCTATCGCACGTAAAAATGATCCGAAAAACCTAAAGCTTACAGCTTAAAATAATTAGAATACGTCAAAAGTCCAAATTTTAGCTAATGCAATGTCACTTTGTATTTTAATCGTGGTTTTTAAGTTTTTACTTAACAAAATTGACGTGATGTTGAAAATGATGTAGTATGGGATCACATAATGCACCTGTTATGGTTTCTTAAATTTGTTTAAGTTCTCTTTATACACAAAACTAGTGGTAAAAAATGGTAAAATCTTTAAAACACTTCAAACTTAAATATTTTTTCTTAAAAAATGCACTTACTATCGTTCCTTAAATTTGTTTTAGGTTTTTTATGCACAAAACCTTAAAAACCTTAAAACCTTTTTTTAAATTTTAAACATAAGTAATTTTTTTCAACAGAATATTTTTCGGCCTGTAATCCGAACAGTGCTCACCCACTCACAGCGTGTATCATTATTACTATCATCCGTGAATCCAGACAAAGCCAGAGTCTTGACGAATTTGCTTCCGACAACCAATATTTCTTACTACCGACCCACTTACTGCAGTGCCATAGAAATACCGGCAGAAGGACAGACACAGAGACGAAGGCGGACCGATCGGCCTAATAAGCACAGACGCCGGATACAGATAGACAGCTGATGAGGCTACAGTACAGTTCGTCCAGGTGGAGCTTACTAAATAGTTACTGGCTGTTGGGAACTTGATTGCACTACATCAGAGAGACCAACGTACAGCAGTATCAGCAGCAGCAGCCTATAGTAGGTGCATGGACGTCATATCACTAAAGGTAAACTTGACATAGCACTATAGCCTACATGAGTCAGACGCGCTTTGCAATCTGAGAAGTGGCAGCTGATTGGCATGAGCTAATGAGATTACAGCATCGTACGGCTGCGGCCATTCATTGCCCCCATCAGCGTCAGCTTTTTTGGTAGCCTACCTCTGTTATTGTGTTTAGTTTACTTGACTGCATGTTATTCAGTTGGCAAATAAATACCCTGTCTCTCGAACCGCGTACGTTCAGCATGCAGACATACCACCGCCCCAATTAGCGACATAGCCTTCACCGATAAGCCGTAGCATGGGCATTTTTAGTTGAAAGAAAAATCACATCAGCGTGAAAACATAGCCTACGTCGATCCGCGGGCTCTCGGATGACTGGAAGCGCCGCCCAAAACGTCCCACCTGGCTACGGACGCTTCAAGTCGACCTTCAGCCGCTCAACCATGCATGGACTGGCGACACATCCAAGGGTAAGACCGAGCACGGTGAAAGTAGCTCGTGGAAATGGCTACGCTTCATGACGATGATGAAAACTTGCCGCTCTGACGGACGTAGAAAAAACAATACGGGATAAAAAAACAAACCAAGAATGATGTGAGAGAGACACAAAGACAGACGCATAGACATACAGTGTGAGATGGAGACGAGCAAAGCAGAATACACCCAGCCTGTAGAGACAGACAGAGACGCAGAGGTTAATGGAATGTAATGTAGTGCGAGCGTAATGACGGAGAAAGATAATGATGCGATGATGTACATAAACAGGTTGCTGCTGCTGCTGCTATAGCAACGGTTGTTAACAATAGCTTCGTCACCATAGCTGTTGTCATCACCACTTATTACTGCCCTACTGGGTAGACCAAAAGCGAGACCACTTTTTACGGCTTCTAATTTTAGACCGCCAACAACAGCAAAGTTGAAGATCTCGCACTCAGCCAAGAAAATAGGCCTAAGCCACAAAAACAGTTCATAATGGAAAATTGTGTGACAGATAAGCATATTTTGGGGTTCAGTCAACACAGTGACCAATTGGTGTGTTCTAACTTTTTGTCAATAATAATTGTCTTTAACGGTAAAACCCATAATTTACAAAAACGGAAATATGACGTCAGCATGACATCACCAGTAGCAAAGAGTATTTAATTTTTTACCTTTGGAATGCTTGTTTCCTTCTAAACATTTTCTGATTTTTTAAATCTGAACATTTTCTACGGAAATATAAAATAAAAAGTAAGTGGATGTTTTTTTCCGAACACAGTGTAGTTTTGTGTAAAACAGATTAAAGTGGTTTGAATTTACGTGCTAGATTAAACTTGCAGGCGGCTACCAATTTTTCAACGCAAATCATTTATGACACAGTGTGTACATTTACCATAATATATCATATCGCATAGTGATGCACGTGTTACGATGTTTATTTACACAACAGCCGGCCGGCCCGCCGGACAATATCCCAAACGAACCCAGCACTTCAATCATATTTCGATATCTGTGTGTGTACGTGTGTCACAGCGCTCTCTCTTTTCTCTCTGTCTGTCTGTCACTGCTTGTACTCTACATAGCTCTGACTCTGGGGAAATACACCTAACTCACGTACGTAGGGGGTCTAACGTAACATAACGTGTCGTATCGTGCTTACTGATAGATTACACACTAGGGTGCGTTATTCAGTTTGTACCGATCATTAGTTTATTAACATCACATCACGGTGCCCCTCCGGCCAGCCAGTTCTAGAAACCAGTCAAACACTCTCAATTATTGTTTTTCTCTTTTAAGTCTTTTTAAAGTTTCTTGAAGTACGCTAACGTTTACTCTATACAACACGACACAGCGCCGAGACTGATCGAGACCACGGTAAACCTGCGAGTCGCTCGCTCGAACAGAAATCACCAACAGAATACGGCTCGATTCAAACATTTTACAGCTCAGCTTTTGTGCCGGATTCGGCTTTGGCTTCCAGGCCTGGACCACGTGTGTAGAATTAATTAGTAACTTTTTTTATATAAAAACGTTATTTTTTAATTTTAAAAGTTTAAATTGGTGGCTTTTCATATTTTTTCTACTGGTAATGTTTTAGCTAATTAGAAAAAATATGCTAGCTGCAGGCGTTTATGTTATAGCATACTAATGCCTTAGCCGTACGTGGTAAGCGGCGGTACGCACACATATTGGCCAATACATTATATTTGGCTATATCTCGGCCGAGTATTGACTACAAGTGGCTATAAACCAATCTGGAAGCTGGAACGCTCTACAGCAATGTACACTGTGTCCCCAAAAAACATCCCCGACATTTTCGACTGTAACATGAAGAAGGATTATCGGATTTTAATAATTTTTGGTACGAATATTCCTAAGACAAGTTGTCGTCAAGTGACAATTTAATTTCCCATCTCACTCAACATCTGTTTCTACACTACCTGGGGAAAATAGAACAAACAAAATATCACTTTTTTATTCAATGCGACATGATTGCTTAATTAACATAACGCGTAAAAACACATTTTGTTCACATTTCTGACACTGTGACTGACATTTCATTCAGTTGTCCATTTTTCAACTGCCTACAGTAAAACTGCTTGAAGTGTTGGCCCACTATGACGCTTGTACACTGGCCCACTTGACAGCTGCAGTATTGATAATGTTCTGCTCCTGACCAATACAGGCTCTACCAGTCACTTCTTGATGTTACAAACATTCTTAAACTTCTTCTAGTAGACACACTGTTGCAAGACAGTCAAACCTTGTAATAGACCTGCTGCTGGGGCCCACAAATTAAGACAGATGGAATTTATTGACGTTTTTCCATTCATTTTAACACGTATTATACCTGGTCTGCTTTCCCCAGGTAGTGCAAAAGCAGACATTGGGTGGGGTAAAAACTAAAACACTTATTTCATAGCCAGTTGTGTCATAAATATGTCTGCCAATTATTATTAAAATCTGCTAATCTTTATTCAAGTTACGATCGATAATGTTGGGGATGTTTTTTCAGGTTTTCT
>Ga0209367_1009422_pt1 | contig 13245 bp, 3 predicted proteins | sample WorMetLIZISLAND2_FD_187412 | JGI IMG/M metagenome (GOLD analysis project Ga0209367, IMG submission 187412) | Marine gutless worms symbiont microbial communities from Max Planck institute for Marine Microbiology, Germany - Olavius geniculatus... ... | reverse complement strand
ACAGTTGTAAAGTTCTACTTCTTCTGTGCGCTGTAATTTGTGTTTTTTACAGTCGGTTTACTACATCCTCATTCATGAAACAAGTCTACTATGGATATCAAAACAGCGACCATTCTGTAAGGTTAATCCCGAAACGGGATCCCGGGATGCCGGGATTACAAATATTTCAATCCTGGATCCCGGGATTAAAAATTCAATCGCGGAATTGCGATCACTAGTCGTGGGTCAAGAAAAGTAAACGGCACAGAAAATCGCAAATTTTCAACAGAACAGGGCGCTGAAAATTTCATAAAAAGGAAGGGTTTTATTCGGAACTTTTGCATTTTAGATGAAAGTTCTCCGACAAGATTTTACAACATTTTTTCGACAGCGCAAAATTGCCCCCCCACGTCTGCCTGCCACAAAGTTACTGATTAACCTGTAATTAAAATACGGCGAGCGCAACGACGATTGTGTTACAAGAGTGCGCTGATGATGAACGCGCCCGGGCTGGTGCTATTACTGACTATCTGCTCGCTGGCTGGAATGGTCGTCTATGCAGAGTACCGTCGCTGCGATCCACTGGCAACCAACTGCATTGACGCCAGCGATCAGGTACTGATTATTTTAACAGTTAAGCCTATGCCCCGTTTACGGCATGGATGTTAAAAACATTGATTTAAAAATTTAAAAACATGTTTTTTCACTTTTATAAAAGCATCATAAAAACATGCATAAAAACATTAAACTGCAGATGTTTCTAATCGCTACTTTTTTACCATTATACACTCAAATAATATCAAACTCAAACTCAAACAAAAACCGACCATTTGTAAAGACTTAAAACCAGAATGTATTAAATGTATAGATCAAAAAACAGCTGAACGCAATTCGTTCATGAGAAATAAATCATATTTGTAGTTTTGTAACTGTTTATCTTTTAACAAGAACAAAAAACACGACATTAAAAAGCACAAGAAGATTACAAAATAAAACAAAACATAAAAAATATTTTTAAAACATTAAAATTTAAAAAAACATTAAAAAAACATGTTTTTAAAACTTTTATTTAAAAAACATAAAAAATGTTTTACGTCTATAGTTCACAGAATGAAGCTGGTTCGACGAGCGCTCGTCGAGCACTGATCAAGCACACATCGAGACGCTTGTCGAGTCAGCTTCATCGAATAAACGCGGTATAAAACTTTTTTGGGTAGGAATAAGCTTTGTACGAATTTTCAGTTTAAAAGGTTGAAGGTCAAAGTCACCGGAAATCAAAAACCACATAACAAACGCTCAGAGATTGCAGGGATATGTATTGTGTGTAGTTATTAAGGTATGTTTATTTTTACAGCGAAAAAAATATATACTGAATTGAAATCTCATCTTATTTTAGCTTAGTTTAATTCATTCTATTATGTTTTTTTTTGTTTCATTTTACTTCAATTTAGATCCGTCGCTTTCTGTGCTCATTTCTGTGCAGTTGTTGCCGCTTTACGTGATGGATCAGATGCATTGGCCAGGACTTCCCGGTCTCTTTACGGCATGCATATTCAGCGGTGCGCTCAGGTAAGACAGAATAACTAACACCTATAGACCTTTTATAGACCTATAGACCTATAGAGCTTTTTTAGGCATGCATGGTTTCTTAGTAATGGGTTTGTCGCGGCTTAACGTATTACCAGGGAACCACACTTTAGTTTAGTTAAAACGCTTTATGACGGTTGCGGTATAGCGAATAAGAAATCATGTAAAAAAAGTTTTCGCGTCCGGCTCGGATCGTAAACCGGGTCGGCGTAATCATGCCAGCTACGCCACGCCGCATCCTTACGATATAATTCACGCAAATCGGTCCGTATTTCACATAATCTTGTGAACAAACAAGCGAACGACAAAATATAAGCTTACATGTACTTAGCTGAAAGTATTGCCTCCTTTTTCGGCCAATGCAATAAACGTACATGTACATCGGAAAAAAAATTACGATGACTACCACCAGCAATCGACACCAAAGCCAATGGCTATCACCAAAGTCGCTGTATGAAGTTAGGTTTATGTTTATCTGATGACGAATTGGAATCAAGTACATGTATACACGGTGTTTCATAAAAAGGACCTCTTTTGCTTTTTTCATAATTCACTCAAATGATGATCAATTTACACAAAACTTTCACCAGTTGTAGCGGAAGAAATACAAATTTAAAGTATTTCAACAAAATGTGGTAGCTGGTTAAATATTCTTTGCTAGTCGTGACTTAGGCTAACGCTGACATCATAATGTGTCATGAGTACAAGCTTGCTTGTCTCAGCTAGTGCTGTCAGTTGCTACCCTGCTTCGATGGTAAACCTAATCTGGTTCGCCGATGAAGAATATTTATCTTGTCAGCCGTAAGCAACATGGGAACATCAAATCAGGCTTCTCGCGATCCAAAAACGCAACCATTTTGCAAGCTTGGTGTGCTAGTGCAGTCTTGCTCGAACATATTGGTCTCTCAACGGCACAGCACCTGTGTACCTCGCCGACAGCATCAACCGCGCAACTGACATCACCACGAGGCGGAGTCTGCGTTCCAGCTCATCAACAGCGGTCATTGTTCCAGTGACTCGTTGCATCACGATCGGGGAGCGCGCTTTTCCGGTTGCTGCTGCCCCGTGCATGGAACAGTCTACCATCGTTTGTCACGTTATCGTCGTCACTCTCGACTTTTAAGCGTCATTTGAAGACGTACTTGTTCGCAACATCCTACTAGTGACGCTTATTCTAGTTCTTCTAGTTTTCTGTTTGCCGAACATGTCGACTCTTAGTGTAATTATGTTACGTGTCCTTGAAGTCTACTTAGACTAAATGCCACGATAATAATTTTTGTGCATAATAATAATAAAATAATAATGTATTAAATGTGATTGCTTTGCATGTTTTTATGGCGGCAACTGTAAAACTTCAAGAATTTGTCATGAGGGAACCAGATTTTTCACCACCAGAACAGGGTAGCAACTGACAGCACCAGTTGAGACTAGCAAGCTTATACTCGTGACACAATATGACGTCAGCGTTACGTCACGACTAGCAAAAATATCTAATCAACTGCCGTATTTTGTTAAAATATTTTGAATCAGTATTTCTTTAGCTACAACTGTTAAAAATTTTGTATAAATTGATCATCATTTGAGTGAAATATGGAAGAAAGAAAAAGGAGTTCTTTTTATGAAACACCGTGTATAATACAAGCCTAAGAAAAAAAGGTACTCTGTAGTTTGTTTTTTTTGTGCGCAAAGTGAAATAGATTTTTTACGTGTGCGCAGTACGATATCGTCAGGTCTCAATTCCCTGGCAGCAGTCTGCCTGGAAGACTTGGTGAAACTTCTCTGCTTCAAGGATATATCGGAGAAGCGAGCTACACTCGCCTCAAAGCTTATCTGTGCGTACATACTGACTGGTGATAAGCTATATTCTACGCATTGCTTTGTGCTTGCTGGCCATTTGCTTGTTTTATTGTATACAAAAAAGGAGCATGTAAAATATTGTTGATCCGAAATATGCCAGTGATATGGCGGTAGTGGTTTTTATGGACACACGCGAACGGTCACACTCATTTTAATCTTCTGCGCTTTTTTTCTAGCTAGAAAAGTTATGGGAAAGGCAAACAGACGCTATGTATTAGAACTGCCGCGCACTAGAAAACGACTGAAGTAAAGGTTTAATTTATTGTTAAATGCGTCAAGTTATAAACCTAGAAACTTATAAATATGTACTGTGTTGTAGCGCTTGGTTTCGGCATCGTGATGATATTCATGGAGGCATACTTCAGGTTAGCGTGAACAGTCAAAATTAGCGTAAGTATTTTCTGCTTTCTAATTAAGAATAATTGTTGCGTTTGGTGAACACGCTACCACAAACACTTAAGGTGGACAAGGGGGAGAATTGGGGAACCGTGAATTTGTCACATGCATACGAAAATGTGTGCAAACTAGCGATAATCACATTCACGTTATGGATATAATGTGGGACCACTTTACGAGTTTTTCGTCCGTTTGTTAGTCCGTCTGTCCGATGCATTTTTAAACTTAAAAACAAAAATAGTGTAAAATTAAAAATTAGTATTAGTTTTTTTTCAGTGCAGGAATAACTAAAATGTCGTGTTTCAGTTTAAAAGGTCAAAATCATCGGTCGTCAAAACCTCAACAAAATGGCACCTACGGTTTGTGAGGTGACCTAATTCACTGTCAACGTCTGAGACGCTCTGCAGATAAACCTACGGCGGCATATCATGGCGGCACATGGCGCCGAGAGCTATTCTTGTAATAGCTGTATGATCTATAGTGCGTATATAAGCTGATATGTGATGCAGGCAGTGCTGGGACTCCTTGGTATGATCGGCGGACCTATACTCGGACTATTCACACTCGGAATCATATATCCTTGGACAAACTACAAAGTCAGTTGCGACTATCTTATAATCAGTGGTCATTGTTTAAAATGGTATAAAGCTTAGACAAAACTCGGAATTGCGGTCGCATATTTTTTCATCATTTTATCGGCCATTTACAACCGAATTTTGCCATTAATACACGTGTACGAATATCGTAATATAGTTTTCAGCGATATAATAGGTGTGTTCAAACTCTTTATTGGGAATATTCTTGTAGCTCAGTTCTATTTTGCCGGTGGTAGTCAGTAAAAGTACTATGAAAGTAATGCTTTTCAATTTGCTTTATTGTCTATTTTAGTGAGTGTAGAACAAAGTATGTTGCAAAAAAACGATACATAGACTTAACACCACGTCTTCCTTATAGCTAGTCTGCTAGCGTCCTAGATGTTTAAAATATCTATAAACATTTTTGCGACATTTTTCCAGAAGAAGATGTTTTATTCTGCGTGTGACCACGGCGCAAGATCGGCTATTATGTGTGTTGCGTGTGTTTCAGGGTGCGTACGTCGGCGTAACAACTGGTCTGATACTGACGCTGTGGATCGGAATTGGCGTTCAGGTCTATAAGCCGCCAGTCTTGGGTCACACGCCGCCAGCAATGACCACCGATGAATGTCCAGTCAGGAACAGTTCCGAGTTGTTTAAGTCGACGACGTACGTCAATAGCACTGACACCTACCCCCGCCGCGTCGAAGACGAGTCAGTCGTTTTTCACAAACTAAGTGTTGTTGTTATTGTAAATTTTAATATTTAGTAAAGAATAGCTTGATCAGTAATTTATATAGCGCGTTAAATTGTAATAACCTCAAACGCGCTCGGTGTACTAGCACAACGAGAAGTAAAAGTAATTTGAGCAAAGCTCATAAGACGCGCGACAGCATTAGCAGTTCCTATTCGCGGGTTCTCTTGGTCTACCTTTAGCCATTTCGTCATAATTCACTCTTGACGTGTGCCTGCAGCCAAAAATCGCAAAAAAATACTAAACCCCCCATTTTAAAAGTTCAGGGTCATTTAAAGTCGTCGATGTTAATACCAGTCACTAAAAAGCTCGTCACCAGTGCTTGTCTAGCAGCATGTCTGTGCTTATCTGCAACCGTTTTAACGCTAGACGAGCCAATAGCGGTAAAATAGTTACTTTTAGGGAGTACTCTTATTTGATGCTCCCGTGTGCCGGCCTCTTTGAATTTAAGGGCTCGCGACTTAGACTAGGCCTACTAAAATCTACGTTTAATGCTAAATGTTCTTATGCAAGTTATCTTGATCTACCTCCAGCCATTTCGGTGCAGTTCACGCTTGAAATGTGCGACGCAGCCTAAAATCGCAAAAAAATCACTAGAAGCTCTTATTTTGAAATTCAAGATCGTTCAAGGTCGTTGATTTTAATGTCAGTCGAAAGAGCGTATGGAACTTTTTATTAGTAATTAACAGTAACCTAGGCCGAGTCTCGCACCGTTTTTGACATATGTCGACAATACGTAGCCAATTTTTTGTACCCTCCCTTTTATTTAGGGCTTTCGATCAGATTTTTTTCTAATTTTGAAAAAAATACGAATCCTAAAACTATAGTCCTAGTGGCAGTCCACAATGAAGATTTCGTGATCCTAGCTTGCGTCGTTTTGACACAATACCGCAGTGTGACGGACAGACAGACGCACGGACGAACGAACACCTCGACGATGACTAAGACGTACACGCGAAGCATTCTGCTGTCGCGCGTAAAAACTGATTTAAATGGCTTCCAAAAGTAAGCAGAGGATTTGCTTTATTTTAGAATGTTTGGAAGAGCGTTCTAAAGTTCCATGCAAGTAGATACCGCTAGACCGGCAAACCTAGCAATGGTTTGGCCTAGCGTAATGTTGGCGCTTGAGACTCCTTGCGATTGATCACCGTTTTACGTAAAACGTTATCGCCGTATCTGTTTATAAGACTGTTCAATCTCTTTGCGCTCAGCTACACGTCTGGTCAAAACTACACGGTGTCTCAATAAAAACGTACCACTTTTCACAAGGTAGTGTAAAGACAGTTATAAGGTAAGTTGGGCTAAACTACAGTCATTTGCATCAAGTTTTTCATGATGTCGTTTACCAAAAATTATTAAAATCGGGATATGTTTCGCGGAGTTATTCAAAAAATAACAGTGGCACGTTTTTATTAAGACACGGTGCAGTATCTATTGTAGGCCTAGGCTACATTTTCACGCCGCACGCTTGCCCCAGTCTTTTGAATTTGCTTTTCTTGTCACTTTTCTTGCAGCCCAATGAGTCCATTGATATCTTGCAGCCCCACGCTATGATTTCACTCCCGTTTAGTAATAATAGTAGCCTATAAATATTTGAAATATTTGTACTTGGTTTTCTTTTGGCACTGTAGATCTGGTTCATTGTCGATCTACCAAATGTCGTACTTGTGGTACAGCGCCTTCGCTGTTTTCGTCACGACTGTCAGCGGTCTTCTCACTAGCTTTCTCACAGGTGTGCCTTATTTTAGCTCTTAATAAATTACAACGAGTAGTTACATGTAAGTCAATTTACTTGCTCAACTTAAATGTATTACACTTGTTTAGACGTCGTTCTTTGAGTAAGTATTTTTACTCTAATCTACTACTTATATTTACGGTGTGCCGACGGTCCAAAACACCACCAACCGTTGGCACACATGTTTTCTGCACCGGAGAACTTCTATAAACGTTAATGATAAAACTTCGAGGTGACCGAATTTGACGTAGAATTTTATCATACTATTAAACATAAAACTTTCTGTGTGCGCAGCAACATAATAAGCAACTAAAATCGTTTTCATGCTGCCAAAAATTTACGTTGTATTATGTTTAAGCTGACCGCATTGTAACAAAACGAAAACATTTGGTGTTTTGTTTTAAATTTGTAATATCAGACTTTATTGTACCGTACGCTTACTGCAGAATGCGCTAGCGAAAAAATTTTAAAATAGGTGAATATTTTAGGAAATTGTGGACCAACATTTAATACTAGTATGCAAAACCGATCAAGGTTTTTACCCCAACGGCAATGAGATGATTAACCTGTTTTAGCTTTTGCGCCGAACGTAAATTTAAATGTAATGCCTAGTTCGTTAACTTGCTGTATGTCAAGGCTACACGAAACCGAGCGAAGTGGATTCTAATCTGTTGTTTCCCGTCTTCGAAATCATGTGCCGATGTCTGCCCAATTCATGGAGTCGCAAAATTCGGCGTTACACCGAATGCACCGTTTTTGACTGATCCACCAGTGTGACGGACAGACGGACGGACGGACGGACGGACAGAGGGACAGAATTGCAATGGCTAAGACGCGCTGAAAGCAGTAGCTGCTTTCGCGCGTAAAAAATGTACAGTAAGTTTTACTTTAAACGTGTTTATCTCAAAATCGTCATTTTCATAGTTATCCTGTGTTTGCACTGAACCCTTCAATTTGGTTAAACCGGCCGAAGGGCGGTGATGCTCTGCAGCCTACGCTCAGTTATGACTGTGATGAGTAGGCTATCATCGGTCTTATGCGTTCTGACTGTTTAGATATCAGCTCCGCAGTGCGCCCCTATACTCTGCAATGTTCTGGGGTGTCTCTGTAATAATAAAAAATTGATTAATCGATTTACTGTTTGATTGTGTTAAACGACAGGATGACGAAGATGCTTATACTTATCACGTCAAGGAGACAACGCCAGCAGAACTACATGTAAACGTTCTGACTCAGTGTGTGGAATCGTAAACCCAGCTGCCAGCTTTGAATTCGACGTCAAACCAATGATATCCACTGCGTCAATGCGTCAAACCGAACACGCAGTCTACACATTTCTGAATCGCATCAGCCTGATATAATTAGAGATCTGTATTAAATAATTTATTCACCGGCGGAAAAATGGATAGCAACGAGAGGCAGAAATGACAGGCTATGTAGGCCTAGGTCTACACTGTGACGTGAGCTAAGAACAAAGAAAAACGCGATAGTATATAATTGGTGTCTATCAACACATGCACGTATAGATCATCGAAAACTTATTTTTGCTGAATAACAGTACCCGTATTAAAAGACTGGATAATTATATATTTAAATTGCACTAGTGAACTGAAGTGAACGAGACAGAAATCTCAAAACCGAAAACTACAGAATCTAGAACGAGACCGAGACGGGCACGATATCAAGTTCAACTATTAGCACTTAGCAGCAAAAATATATAGGACTAAGTGATGCCGCAATATTTTTGGTACCGTATCGTTATCTGTTGACTGTAAGTATCGTATCGATTATCGAATTACATGTAACGTAAAATTAAAACGTAATTCTGAACTCCTCACTAAAGCATAAAAACCGACAATGGGAATTTCCCATTTTTTACGACTCTATGTTGTCATTAGTTACTGATAAACAAGAAGTAATTTTGCTATTTAATTATTAATGGAGACATTATCAAGCATGCTTCCGGCTGCTCCGTCACCATTTAACCCGAATATTGGTTATTATATCTGACCTGAAAGTGTTGAATCAGTTGAGTTGCGGTACCTGCAAGCACGCGCAGCTATTCTGTTTTGTTTATTACGCTAGCTGCACTTTTCGACATTCACTAGCAGTGCTGGCAAAATGATTGTACCTAGTAATTTTTTTACAATTAGTAGATAGCTTACGTTGTAAACCAGTTACACATTTCAGAGTTTTTTTTGGAGATTTCCCTCACATCAAAAAAATCGTCATTCTGCTTGAGCGTTTACATTAGCTCTTCATACTTGCATATTGTCACACTCTGGTCATTGTCATGTACTGCCGGTTTTTATTAGTGTAGATTCATGGTTGAATAATATGTGATTTGCAATAAAGCCTAATGCTCTAAACCAGTACATAGCAGATGTCACATTTGTTTAAACAACATTGTTTACATTTTGCTGCATTGTATGCTCGCAAAATGCATATGGTTGCAACATTTATCCCGGTCCACAAAATACACTTTTTTTATCGATATGTTTGTTTGTGAAATAAACTCAGTTTTAATCAATGTCATTAAATATCTGTGCTTGCTCCATAATCTCAAAATTACTGTTCAGATTGGCAGGTTAATTTGTACAGAATTTTTGTGGTTGAAAATGGCAGCCCCCGAAAATCGGTGGCTGTGTTTAGCCAAACACCTCTAACATGCCTAAGGCCAACCCTGAATGATTATATTGTCTGGGTGATTATTGCTTGCTGCAAATTTTTCTTACCATGTGTCTGTCATAATTATGGAAATTAGTTTTTTTACTTTTCGCGCTATACATTTCTAATGTAGCGAAGAGTAGTAGATGAAATCAGTGTAATATTGAGGACCAATCGACGACTGGCCGACCGATGACCGACCTCTGTTCTTGGAAGAGCCTTTCTGGAAGAACTTCAAATAGCCATATCTCCATAATGGTGCTAGACAAACGCATGGTCGCTATGGACCACCCATAGGAAGTTGATTACCGCAAGTCAAATGGTCACATGACTGATGACGTCACGTGACCCCAAAAGGTCAAGGTCATGACCACATTATCTTTGAGGTGCCATATCTCCATAACAGTGCCAGATAGACGGGGAGACAATTTCCAATAACAATTTTGACACTAGTCACTATTAGTGTAATATTAGACCGGTCACAAATTGACACCAGGTCTCTAATACAAGTTGAAAGGAACGAAAAAGCACTTAGAGGAATGCAGGAGAAAACATTGCGCACGAGGAGTACATTAGATTAGTTACAATCAAATAATATTTCTTGTATGTGTTGAAGTTTGGAGCAAAAGTGGGCTTTTTAAAGGTCCGTGGTCACCAAAATTAACATATACATTTTATCCATTTTCCTGAAAGTGCAGAATTTTATCATAACTTTGACAGTAATATCGGCGCCCAGCGTTCTGTCAACACGGAAAAATTTACCTTTGAAGTCGACGATCTACGAAAACGACGTAGAAAACGCGCCGCCATGATGACCTGCAGTGACGTCATGAGTTTAGCCTATAGACGTCATGAATTAATATTCGTGTCATCTATAGGCTATGGCCTAGCCTAGAATGATGACGTCGTTGGCTAGCCATTAACATTCATGATCTATATGGGCTAGGGTCATGACATCACTGCGGGCACTGATAGATTAGAATATTTCACATAACGTAACGTAATGACGCATTTCGTTTGAATTCGTGCATTAATTTCATATATTTATGAAGCTCAAATCGACATATTATATATGCGAGGTTAATTTAAATCTACAGAAATTGTGCAAGTGAGTTTGATCATGGCCATGGACCTTTAAGTCACAATATTATGCAACATATACGTTGTTGTGTCTGTTGAACACAGAATGGATGTGTTTGTTACCTGCCAGCAATAGGCATTGAACTGGTGTACTGTTTAAGTGAGTGCCAGAAATTATGAATGTCTGTTGTCCTAATTGTGACATGTCATTTCCCTCACGCAATCTTATGTCCAAGCATCAAGCGCAGTTCTGTGTTGGTCCTGCATCTGTTGAACCACCACATTTACCGCCTGCCATTTCCAGACTCGAGGCAAGTGAAAGATTGATTCTGTTTATGTTGAGTAGTACTTAAATATTAAAGTTATCAAGTGTTTTTCATTAGTGTTGTAAGCAGACTGGATTATTATTATTATTATTATTATTATTATTATTATTATTATTATTATTACACTGGGTTTATAACGCACGTTAGGTCTTTCACAACGTGAAGAATCTCAAGTGCGGATAAGGTCACATGTCAGTGGAGAAACGCACGACTGTATAGAGCAGTTTTAAGCCTAGATTTAAAGGTATCAGTAGATACTTTTATGTCAGAAATAACAGTTTTGGGCAGATTATTTCAGATTGTGGGTGAAGCATGGCAGAAAGCACTCCTAGAAAAGTTGAGAACAACTGCTGGACTGTACTGCAGGATGTTGGCACTGCGAGTTCGTAGCTGTCTTGGAGTCTTGTAGAGACAAATGGGTTCTGACAAATATTGCAAATTATATGCTAAATTGTCAGGGCTTTGTATGTGAGCAATGTGATTCTGTATTCAGTCCTGTAATGTATAGGAAGCCAATGTAGGTCAGCGAGTACCGGAGTAATATGATCGCATCGATGCATTTTTGAGACCACCCTGGCTAGTGTATTTTGGACACACTGGAGTTTGTTGATGTTCATGGACAAAGAACCATATAGGACTGCATTGCAGTAGTCGAGTCTTCCAGCAACCATGGCACAAGCGATGGTTCTAGCAGCGTCATCGGATAACAGTTTACGTATATGACAAAGAGCTTTGATATGATAATATGACGACTTGCAAATGTTGTTTACATACTGGTTGAAAGAGATTGTACTGTCAATGAGAACACCAAGACTCTTGACACAGTCAGATGTTTTGATGTGGACCGTTCAAGTATCGAGTGTGTGGATCTGCTGCCCAGCCCACTACGTGAGGTTGTGCCGAGTATGACTGCTCCTGTCTTCTCAGGATTCAGCCACAGTCCGTTACAATCCAGCCAGTGGTGAAGTGCTTGGATGCACTGTGTTAAAGCTGGCAAGCTTTCATCTTTCAGTGCCACATACAACTGTGTGTTATCAGCATACTGTGCATGGTCAATCCCGAACGAACTGACTATGCTGGCAACAGGTGATATGTACAAGGTGCATAACAGTAGCCCAAGAACAGAGCCTTGGAGAACTCCGTATTCGCAGTCACTTTTGGGCGACTGTTCCTGTCCAACATGCATGAACTGTGTTCTGCTGCCAACATATGACGAAATTCAGTTCACTGCTGGTCCAGATATACCAAAGGAATAGCGGAGACGGCAGAGCAAGGTGCTGATGTCAGTAGTATCAAATGCAGCTTTAAGATCAAGTGGAACGAGTACAGTTCTGAAACCATTGTCAGCTGCAGTGTACACATCGTTCAACAGTCTCAACAGCGCTGTCTCTGTAGACTGGCCACGTCTGTAGGCAGACTGGAATCTATTGTAATTTGGCGAGAGCTTCACATGTTCGGCCAGCCTTGTCATGAACACACGTTCTACAATTTTTGACATCGTAATGGAGGTTTGAAACAGGACGATGGAGATAAAGATGGATAGAGATGATCATCGACTTTCTGTTGACAGTGTATCTGGCTTAGCTGAAGAGTTATTTACATAAAACAGATGTTACACTATATTGACTTTATATTGTTTTCTTACTGATGTAACTGCAATTGAAAATGTAACATTGATTTCTTTAATTACTAAAATGTTTAATGAATAATTGCTTGATCAGTTGTTAATTTTTACAGTTCTATTATTTCAGTTGACCATTAATATACACTGTGCCCCCCAAAAAACATCCCGGACATTTTCGACTTAACTTAAAAACCAATTATCATATTTTGATAATTTTTTGGTACGAATATTTCTGACACATCTTGCCATCAAATGACCATTTAGTTTCTCACTTCACCCAACGTTTGTTTCTGCACTACCTGGGGAAAACAGAGCCAGCGAAATATCACTTTCTTATCCAATGCGATATGATTGCTTAATTAACGTAATGCATAAAACACATTTTATTCACATTTCTGACACTTTGGCTGACAGTTCATCCAGCTATCCATTTTTCAACTGCCTGCAGTAAAATTGCTTGAAGTGTTAGCCAGGGTTTTCAATAGACCTGAATTTTCAGGACGTCATGACTTCCAAGCTAAAAAATTTGGACGTCAGTGTACAAAATCTGGAAGTCATGCAGTAGGCCTACAAGAAAAATCAAGCCAAAACTTAATGCAAAACATTACTTAAGCCTTACTACACTGTGTCTCAAAAAAATGTCCCACTTTGTAACTGTTCATATC
>Ga0209367_1009421_pt1 | contig 13246 bp, 6 predicted proteins | sample WorMetLIZISLAND2_FD_187412 | JGI IMG/M metagenome (GOLD analysis project Ga0209367, IMG submission 187412) | Marine gutless worms symbiont microbial communities from Max Planck institute for Marine Microbiology, Germany - Olavius geniculatus... ... | reverse complement strand
TAACTCCAATTTCTGGCTACGCCTACGTAAGAGTAAGCAAAAAATAAACAATAAAATAACGTCAGAGGCGTCTACACCATGCAAATGTTCCAAGAAAAAATAGAGGGGAGGTTTTTTGGGAAATTAAGGGGGAAGTTGAATATTATTATTGTTTTGCATTTTTGATATATTTATGATATCTTGCAAGCAGAAGTGTTCTGTGATTTTTTTAAAATTTGTTTTTCGCCGGGGCTGTCGCTCTGTGTTCAAGTAAAATGATTTCTGCTGTTTTGGATGTGTAACTTGGTCACCCTTACACAGTTATGTGAACTGGTAAGTTTTTTATATTTAGTTCATTTATATGCAGGGTAAAGTAAGTTACGTCTCAGTCCACATTGTTATCAGCCATTGTTCTGTGATACCAAATTGTGGTTAAAATTTTAAGTATTGCACAACACAGAGCTATGAACTTTATTGTTAGATTCCATGGAATACTTGCACACTGCACAGCTGTATAGCCATGTCATGAATGTTTCTGTGCATTTCAGGCAATATTCGGCCCGACAGTATTCAAGCCGTCAATATACAATCTCTTTTGCGGGAAAAGATTGCATTCCTGTCAGGCAAGTGATTCTTCATCATATTTTTTGCATGCTTGTGTGCATGTTGTTCTTACAGTTGCAATTACTTATGCTGAAAAAATTACTATGGTAGCTTAGGCTTATGTATACTTTTGATGTGCTACAGCTATGCTGTATGGCGTCTTTTGTGCGTTTTCCGTTGTCGTCGTCTGTTCGTCTCCTCACAGATGTATTCTGGCTAAATGGTGCGAGATAGGGCCTAGGAGTTCTATTGATCGCTAATAGGAAGTTGCATATTGGCTTTCAAATGACATGAAAATCATTAACTTTGGATGACCTTGAAGATTCATAATGCACTATGATATGCCTTTTTGTGTGGTATTGTGGCTAAATGGTAAGTCGTAGGGGATCGGCGATGGTACCGGTACCATCGGATAGGCCTTGGCAACTTTTTATAGGCGGTCAATAGTACCCAGTAACCAAGTCTCCATCTGCAGCGGTTTGGCCTTAATTTTCAATGGAAGTTTTCAATCGATAAAGTGGCCGTATCTCGGAAATGGTAAGAGATAGTGCCAAGGTTACTATAAATCACTGACAGGAAGTGGCATACACTTTTTCAGATGAAGTGAAAATCATTGACCTTGGATGACCTTGAAAGTCAGCACTGCAACATGAACTGTATAGGCTGTAGCGCGTCTTCTCCAGCGACAGCTGGGCTTTTTTTGTTATGATATTGGTATAATGGCTATGATGTCTGTGGCTTCTGCTGTTGATGCACGGGTTATGCATTGTAAGCGTATATCGTTTTGCTGTCTGAATTGTAATGCACAGTTTAGGCTGCGTGTGTTAAACAGTCCGAGACTGGTTGAAGGCAGTTGAGATAATGAAAACAGTGTATTGTCTGGTGCTTTTAAAACCATTTCCTGGTTTATGTGGCCAACAGTAGGCCACGTTACATGTCTTGTCTATTTGGCTCTTACTTGAAAAGTGGCAAAAAATTGAGCAGTGATAAAAACCAAGAGTTTTCATGCAGTATCAAATGTTTCAACGTATTGATGTCACTCGTTGATTAATGATTTTCGTCAAAGTATTTATCATGAGATGTGACAAAATATGCAATTTATGATAACCGTAATAATAATAATTATTATTTCACTAGTTAACTAGATTCAAGAAATCGTTTGTTATATGTGTGCTGTGCACTTTTTATATGGACACTGATGACGATTCTGATGATTTTCTTGACTTTTAGTTTTATTTGACGTTTGTGTACTGTGTTTTATTGTCAACTTTTATGTACTACTGATTATATATCTAGCATCTGCTGTCAAGCATAATTAAACGAATCGATCAATCAAAATGCTGTTGAAGCGTTTCAGTAGCAATTGCTAGCAAATTCTTGAGCTGTTTTTGTCGGGACCAAGACTTTTGTCTTGAGGTGGCTTAAGACCAAGAATGGACTTGGTCTGGAGGACTGCGTCTCTACTCTGTGTGGGATTGAGTAATCATTTTCTACCGTATGAGTAACCAGTGTGTTAGTTGTCGGTTCAGAAAATTAAGGGTCTACATTAGGGTCGCTGTGAAAAAGGTCAAGAAGTTGTCTCATATCTTGCATGCGTGCTGACTTGTGGCTGTTCGATTACTCAGGAGTGGCTGAGGCGCCAACTGCAAACTAAACGGATCCTTGTTACTGTGTGGTTGCCTAATTTACTATCCTATCAGTGCTTGAGCCACTCAGCAACTGAAGTGGACGGATAGCCACATATTATGCCAGCACTCGTCGCCAACATTTTTTCTTGTTGCTGTCAAACTGTTCTTTGAAATCAGCTGAATCTGCATACTAAAAGCCTTGACAAGGAACGTGATAGTGTAAAAGTAATATCGATCAAATCTGTTTTGACAGTAAAGACTGTATTAGATGTTGTATGGGATGATCTCGATTACTCTCACTAACCACTAACTGCCAAAATAGATTCTTATGCGTGTGCCTTTAAAAGCGTTCTGTTGTTAGCTTAGATGGCATCTTCTGATTCTTCTCCACTTTCCGGGTGGACATTGGCCTAGTAACGTTACTGACACAGTGACAGCAAGGACGAGTATTGAGTACTTGTGCTGATGGGCCTTGGCATAGAATAACCTGGATGGTTTCAGAGTTCATATGTGTAAGCTATGATCGCGCTGTGGCCCTAGATTGGTTTGGTGGCATGGAAAGCTGACACTCATCCGGGTCAGCACGGGATTGTGTTTCCTGGCAACAAGTGGGGGGAAGAGGGATGCTGCTAGCTGATAGGGCCTTGCAGTGTGGCTTCCCTCTTCTCTCTGATGTTGGTGGCCCTACTGAACAGTGATTTGGCCGTTTGTTGTCTTGATTTAATGTACCCGTAAAGTGAATGTGAGTCCAGTCAGTCAGTACGTCATTATGCGGCAATCCTCGCGTTAGGCGTACTATGTTACCGTCCGTCTGTCTGGTACGGGTTTGTTAGTGGAACACAAAAGACGTAGATAACCCAACTGGCGTGAACGTTTCACTTGACATGAGTGACGGATGTGTTAATTTTCAGTTTAGTAGGTAAAAGGTCACGGTCAGCGGACGTCAGAACTCGAGAAAATGACGCATTATAATGCATTATAATGTACTGCCGTCTGCCAACGTCTGAGACGCTATGTAACCGAACGACAGTGGCATATCGTGGTGACATTCGAGGCATCTGAAACGGAAAATGACACGTTCACCTTGACGGTGACCGACCACGTCGCGAGGCGGGAAATTGCAATTTACAGCTGTTAATATTACTTTGTGATCCGTCGTATTCTAGTCCCGCAATTTCATTCCTCCCCCCACTCCATCGGTGTCCATCAACATCTTTTCTCGTTGGTATTAGTTGACGTTGACTGCAGTTTGCTGTAGCAGGCCAGGCCAGGGCAGTGGTGCCTGGGAGAGCGCCTGGCTTGGGACGCTGCCACTTAGGTAATGTGTGAAGCAAGCGGTCTGCTGGCCAGTGCTTCAGGTCATCGCATGGCTAGCTGGATAAGCATCTGGACAGCAGTTGCACCACATGTACTGATGCAGTTGCACGTTGGTTGCATTGCGTTTTGGAGCCTCGTCGTTGCCGCTTCTGAACGCATCTCGGCGCCACCTAACACGCAGTCCATGGGGGAGGGTGATGGGAGAGTCGCGAGGCCTGGTTCCAGGTACGGCGCCAGGAAGACCTCTGAGGCGAGGCAGGCGTCCATCGGTCTGTCGTTGGCTTGGACTGTAGTTGCGTTCGGTCATTTTGTAATTGCTTTTTACGCGCGAGAGCTAGCATAGTAGCGCGTATTAGCTATGGTAATTCTGTCCTGTTGTTTGTCTGTCACGTCCTGGTACTGTTCCAAGACCAGGTGAGATAGAGACTTCGGGTTTCCACCGTATGATAGCTTAGAGCCTCTAGTATTTTGTGACGTAATTTCAGGCCACTGGGTGAAGGGGGTCCCCACGAACGAGGGGGCGAAAGAGGCCCCCTTAAAAAGGCGTTATTCTACCGCCATTGGCTCGTCTAACGTGAAAATGGTTGCAGATAGGCACAGACATGCTGCTTATCATAAGAAGCGCTGGCGACGAGCTGCTTAGGAATGTCAACATCGATGACCTTGAATGACCTTGAACCATAAAATAGGGGTTTTTAGTGATTTCTTAGCGATTTTTTTTGCTGCAAAAGAGTGAATTGCGACGAAATGGATGGAGATAGACCAAAATTACCTGCGAACAGGAACTGCTATAGGCTCTCGCGCGTATCATGAGCATTAGCTCAGATTTCTTGTTTGTCGTACGTGTTGCTCTCTCACGTTTGGTTTGGCGTGTGTGTATATAAATCGTCCATTGTTATCATCGTCGTCGTCTGTGCTGTACAATATAACGATGCCGTCTGTTACCTACCTACCATTTCAGCCGCTGTGTCTGAAGCTGAAGCAGTACATCTTCCTCCGCACAATACTTGTCAACGACCAACCAGCCTCACCTATTGACGCTGGTGTCACTTTTCATACAAACTGTCGTCATTCGTTTTTAGGCATCATGGCTGAACATTCCGACAGATGCTATGCTACCGTATTGTGGTCTGTCCGTCTGTATCCGTGTAAATTTATGTATCTGACACACTTGTCGTTGTACGAAATGAAATACTGTTTCAGACATTGAGACTGCCAGGGTGACCGTTGCCAACTGTCTAGAAAATGTGGAAATGCCAAAGAATCGTCAGACTCAGGATAACTGTTTACCGTTAACTTTATGTTTTGGGACAACATCAGCTTTGTAACTTGTATTGGCGTATTATTTTCGACCGTACGTACATTGTCGGTGCGCTGCCTTGCGTTATGATAGCGTTATGTATGTACGATGTTTGCCATTATGCGCGGTCGCTCCATTGTGACGGGGTTCCTACAGGTCAGGGAAAACTGGAAAATGTCAGGGAATTTGTGTTGTCAGGGAAATGTCAGGGGAAAATATTATTTTTGAAAAGTCATGAAAATGATCTTGGATCATGCAGACTACAGATAACTGTGATTTTTTTACATCTCCAAATATTAAAAAGCAGGCAAATTTGCGGCTTCCATTGAACGTCCAAAAGCCAGACGTGTTTCAGCTTCAGGGGGGGGTTTGCCCCCCCCAACCTCTCGACCAGGGCCTCTGTCGTTTGCGTATTGCTCTATTAATACCGTTTCGTTACTTAATACCATTTATGACATATGTACGATAGGGTTATTGTTTCAATCATGTTAGGGAAATTGTCATTCCTTGACTGAAAAAGTCAGGGAATTTTGCTACAGAAAACCTGTAGGTACCCTGATTGTGAGTGTCCTCGATGTCAGGGGGGGTGTCGGGGAATTTCCCTTTGCTCTAGGGCGGTCAGCAGCAGCGGTGTTGTGGTTAGGCTCGGCAGGAAGTAGCAATTTTCGGTTACCGATAGAGTTCCGACAGACAGCTGCTGATTTCCAACAGAGGAGATTATTACAGCTTTGCCCTTGAATTTCCTCAACATAGGGATTTCAGTCCCAAATTTTGCATCTTTGGACGAAATTTCTCCGACAAGAAGAAAATCTTCCAACACTTTTCCGACAACTTAGAATTTAGGGTGGGAACATGCCGTCTGCTTGCCCATTTTTTCTCCCCAGCCAACACCACTGGTGGTGAGCCCCCCGTGGTGCTATGGGGTGTGTATGAATGCGTTAGCAGTATGTTGTCGGTGATAGCGGCCGTATGCTGTACGTTATACCTTCGATCAGTGGCGGATGTTGATGGTCCAGTGTCAGTCCCTATGCTGGCCGGTGGTCTGAGGCTGTTGCGTCATCTGTAGCTTATCAGAGCCTGGTCAGCGCCTGTTCTGCCGTGCAATGTACTGCCTATTGCTGGCTGCCAGTGTATGGCGGACGCCGTTTGATGCAGTCGTCCATCATATTACATCATATCCCCGCCTGGTCCTGGCCCTGGCCGTCCAGTCGACTTCATGCGGGCTCGCGGCCACCCACGCTCCCGCCGTCCGTCTCTCTGTCCACCAAGAGGCGTCTCTACACTGTGTCATCTTTGAGCAAGTCATAGAACTTGTGATAATCGTTTTTCCTCTAAGGATGAACGACCGTGATCGAGAAAATATAAAAGACGAAATTTGGAACTTGCATCACTGATAACATCACATATTTTTGTACGCACACTATTTAAATTCAGTCCAATAATTGATGTATGTTCCAAAATCGATGGCGGCTGGGGCTTTGCCCCAGGTTACGTAGACTTGGACCTTTCAGCTCTTGGAGCTCTAGCTAGATTTAGGGAAAAGCCCACCCCCTGCCCAGAAGGAAACGCGTGAATTGTGAAGGATATGGAAATGGAAGACGGGGATGTATGTAGAGCATAAGATTTCCTTGACTTGTTCCGCTGGGGCTGGCTTAGTGAGGGAGAAGAGCTGCTCCTACCAACGAACGTCGGTCTGTCGACGGCGCCAGCAGCAGCAGCAGCATTGACGTCATTGAGTGTTGGCGTTTAACTGGATTGCACGCGACGCTGTCAATGATGCACTGTGATGTCGCTACCGACCCGCCGTTCGGACACAAACTCCCTCCTTCTCCCATAGCGAAATCAAATCTCCTTGGGTCCAAACGTTCTCCCATCTAGCGCCATAGTGTGTACAGTAAGGTATTCGTATTTCTCTATTTCTAGTCACAGAGTCTATGCGTCAGCAATTCGAATTGCGTGTGCTGTTGTATACAAACGTGCTGATTTTTGTGCATTGGTTTCTGTGTTTTGTTGGCCGTTCTGGACAATAGTGGCACTGGTTGCGGTGTGCGGACTATCTTACAGGACGTGAAACGCTGAGAATATAGAGTCGTAATCTGCTCAACACAGAGCTAGTTCATGCTATGGTTGTGTACTTCGGCACCAAATCTTGGAAACAGCAGCGCTGCAGCAGGGACACGCAACTCATATGATTATAATGATGATGATGAATTTTGATGATGACGGTTTGTTGCCCTTATCACTCCTGACGTTAGCGTGCTGGGATTTCACTTCCGCATGTCAAGTGCTTTCAATTCAGCTTCAGATGGGTTAGCTATACCTGCCAATGCTGATCTAATCCTGTTTTTGAAAGCACGCGGTTAGTTACGGTTTGTCGTGGCCCGTGGAGGGGATTTTGTCCGAGTCTGATCCATGACAGTCCAGTTGCTGTAGCTGAGACTAGACTATCCGGCTGGCTGGTCCATCTAGTCTGCTACTAGTCACTGCAATGCATGGCAATATATAGCACAGATGGACCGATCGACAACGCAATCCTGGACTGCACATCAGCTGATTACTGTATACCAGAGCATGGATACACTGCCGCCATATTGACTAACTATATACGAACAGTGCCGAGAACTATTTATAGGAATTTTGTTTTTTGGGGGGGAGGATCGGGGGAGGTGTACTTTAGCAGGAAGGATTCTCTTTCCGTCCCTGTCTTTCCCTGTCGCCCTGTCTTCTTACCTTTTGCCCCTCTTCTTCCCTTTCACTGGCGCCCACCTCAGGTACCATTGAGGGTTTGGGTTGGAGAGTGTTGTAAGCTCCCCAGGGGTGTCAGTGTCTGGAGTGCGGGGCCCAGTTACATTCAGGGGGTCCTGCAAGTGCTGTTCACTTTGGGTTGAGCACCATGTGAAAATCGTAGTACACTGTACATATGAATGTTTTGAGTTTTTAGAGTACTGTGTATACTTCGATGAAAATGGTCGTTTATTCTGCTAGATGGGTTTAGCGACTGCAACAGTTCAAAGTATATCTTTCTAGTGGAGTCTTTATAAAACGTTGATATAGGACTTCAGCTGTTCGTCGTGACCACTGATATGCTGTAATTATCTTCATCGCTGCTCATACTTTGTACTCTGAGGGGTTGTAATTTATCATCAGTCATCATGATACTGTGTCATCTGCTGTGATTGCTTTGTCCAGCCAGGAATACATCTTACTCTGTCTTAGATGTTTCAATTCATATTGTTGGCCACTAAAAACGTCAAGTTCTATTATCTGTAAATGTACAAAGAAATACTTAAGCATCATCCATTGCTGCAGTTTTTTCTCAGCATTTTATTTAGTTTTTGTTACAGAAAATTGCCCGTGTCAGTCTTATCCGTATTCATGGTTCGACTGTATGTGTGCTGAAATAAAATAACCAAGTATTGCTGCAGTTTAAAACGTGCATTGCATTTTTCATGAAAAATGGAATACGTTGGATACATTATCACTGTCAAAACGTGCGATCCTGTATATCATAATCGCACTGCACTGTCTAATGCAAAATGCATATACTGCTTGCTATACACTGGTTGTGATACAGAGTAGCCGCTCAGGTGTAGCGGATCCGGGGGGGTTAGGTGGCTGAGTTGATGGGTGTGGTGAATAACTACTTATGCCACCGCTGGTGCTTCCACAGTGTTGACAGCTACTGCAGCTAGTGGTGTTACATGTAATCCGTAAGGGCTTATTCAGATATTTTATAACTGGAACCTAACCGAGGACAGATGCATTGAAGGGCGTCTCGAATGCTTAAGTTACACGTACATTTCATCAGAATACAGCCTTTATTTTATTATCATTGTTCACTGCTGCCTTCTTTGGAATGGCTGTCCGCCACATATTCTGAAGAATTTTACGTACAACTTATGTGCCGTTTCAAGCTATGAGTTTGTTAAAAGGTCTCCAGTGTTGGCAGTTTTACAGTACACATAAACGACTCGGTTGCATTGACCAATCACCGCCGAAAGACGAATGCAGAATGTAGAAACGTTTTTGCAGATAATTCTTCACCTTTGAGTGACAGGGTCGTAATAAGTTTGTCACCTTCTTGTCGTTGTAATGCGAAGAAACGAAACGGAGGAAGACAAGCAGAAAAATAGCAGAAGTCATCTTGAAACTGAGCGTATTGGAACTTCAACGTGGGAGGTCATTTAGTGCCGGCAGTCTGACCACTAGCCACAGGCTGCGACAGCTAGCTAGGCGTGTGCGGTAGACGACATATTTTAAACCTGACTGATGATATTTTATGGCACTGAATTATGGAAACTAATTACAGCCGTGTGATTGATGTGATTGGGCCGATGAACCGGACAGGCTATGTAGTGTGTAAATTGTCAATTAGTCAGTTGGCTGGGTATTGCTGGGTCCTGATGACAGTGAACTGATTTGCTATTCCTGGTCACTGCCTACAGCTGCAGTGCGACTGCTTGGCGACCACATGGCTTATGGGCTGTTTACACGATCCAGCAAACTTTCAGCAAATGTATTCAAAATACACGTGCTAATGCTGGACCTTTGCTGGGTCGTGTAAACACCCTATTAGGCTCTTTCTTCAGTGCTGTCCAGCATGAAATACTATGCGCTCAGTTGCGCTGCATGTGACTAACATACACTCAGATTGTATATGGTGGATTGAGAATTTGTGACAGACTTACCATTTTAAAATCCGTAAAATGTACGAATTTAACAATTCTTTTAAAAAATATTCTTTAAAATTGTTTTTTTCTCACATCCCTACCAACCTACTTCCCAGTAACCATAACTGTTAAAATTCGTTCACAATTGGTGAATTTTAAAATTGTTTTAAAGCTTGTAAACATTGGATTTTCAGTCTGTTATTTCCATTTCCCAAACATGCAGGCGTTCTGCAGTTGGGTAATAGGTATTGCTTGATTTGCTTGTTCTGGCGTCTACGACTGATATTGCTCAGTTGATATTTGATTTGATCTGTATAAGTTCTTATGGCAATGTCGAAATGTGACTGAACCTGTTACTGTTAGTGACCATGTGCGTTGAAGCGCTGGTGGTCAGATATATAGTCGTATAACAACGCACGTTTACAGCTATCCTCTCAGCATATTATGGTGGATTTTGAAACATGCAGATGATTAAAAAGTCTGAATCTTTTTTAGTACTAAAAAATAGCATGCATGGGAAAGATATTCAGAATCTGTTGAAATACAGTTGTGTGCTTTTTTAAGACAGTCCACGTGATAAGTATTTTGTTTTATCGTCTTAATTCACTTAGTCGCCTTCATTAAACGCCGACTGTCTGTGTTGATAGGTGGGCGAGATAAACGTGGCGGTGCGATATTGTCTTTCCTGGCGTATCAGCCGATTGTTGACAAGCTCAAATATGACGACCTCAGAATGCTCATCACTTACCTAGCCAGTATACCCAGGTAGGATATTATATGTATGATTCTGATACAGTCAGTGCTGTGTGCCAGTTGTATGTTGAATTGAATTAGGACCAGCCGTGCCATAAAGCGATTGATTCAGACGATGCTTTAAGGCCGATATTGCTTCTTTTGCTGAACTTTTTCATTTATTTATATCGGATTTCATATTTGATCTGAATTACTAACTGGAAATGTTGATTAGATGTTAACAGTCAGTTTTGAAAAAAAATGCTCACATCCATGACCCTGTTAGTTTCAGGTTTCAAGACAGCGACTGATAAAGAACGAGACCATCTGCAAACTTTGGGACCAGGACCGTAAGCTTATTTGAAGATCGGCTGCAATATCTATAGGACTGCTATCTATAGGACTACGGTGCTTATTGCTCAAGACCGCACCACTTAAAGGCCGTGAAATACCAGCGATATCTGTTGAAAATATGCAGCGTTTTTTTGCGGTGCAATTTGAATGTGGTGTGATACACTGTACACGGGGAGAAATAGAGATAGTTTGAGTAGCTTCTAGTGAGTCATTAATGCGGTAGTTGCCCTGCGTCAGTTGCTGCTGCTGCTGGCTGATCTATGGCGTCGTTTAGCAGTCAGCACCGGTGTCACATTAAAGTGTATCCCCCGTGAAAAATCCACCCCAGGGAGAGATAATCATGGATTTGATATATCTCGCCCTTATTAAAAGTACCCCCGGCCTCATAAAAAGTCTCCCCATTATAGGATTGCCCCCAGAGAAGTCTCCCCTCGGCCGACAATTTACCGGTAAAAATCCGTCCCGGGCAGATTTTTACTTTGGTTTGTCGGCCAGAGGGAGACTTTTCTGCGGGGCGATCCTATAGTGGGACACCGGCGCCAGCCCGGGCCGTAGTGGATTAGTCAGCTGGGCATTCGCTAGGAGGCTACTAGTGGCCTGGTCCGCTGCGTCCTTGCCCCTATTGCAAGTCTGTTTATAAGCTCTATCATCTGCCACCAGTGGCCTGGACTACTTGGTCTCTGATCTCACAGCTCACTGGATAATACTGCCTTGAATGCGTCCTGATAATGGAGCATTTCGTTAATTTCCCTTTGCTCCAAGTGTGCCATTTTCGCTCTAGGCGGAGGGCTATCTGATTTGTTCACTCTTGCTCAGACAGACCAGTCGTCACTGTAACGTAGCAGTTGCCTTCTGTTTCGTGTTCTAGGTTTATGTGTTCAACAGCTGAGAAAACATAATCTAACGTTACAGAGTTTGCCGCACAAAATATTGCCAAAACCTGTTAACTGATTTCGGTGAATTTTTTTGTAAGCTGAGGCATCAGTCAAATTAGATTCCGCTGACAGTCTTTAGCAGCTGATTCAGATACATGGCTGTACTTTTGTGATTCTATGGACCATCAAGGCAGGATAATCGATGACAGTTCTTGGAGGAACTGCATGTTCTGCAAACGAGTGCTCTGAATTTCACGTATAGGATCTGTGATTTTACATTCTTGTTTCTGTCACATGTCCTCTTTTTCATTTTTTTATTTGCATTTCTGCATCACCTGCCTGCTGTTTATTTTATTCCCCAGTTAAAAAGGCTTAGTTGACTCAGGGCACGTTTCATTTGAGGGGATCTACATCGACTTTGGAAAGGGATGTTTGCGGCTGCAGTCCAGCAGCGCTGCTATGGAACATCCTTCCAGTTTGTTCAAAGCAAGTGTACATTAGCTTGGAACAGTTTAAGCATTTGCTGAAGATTATTTTGTTCGGTTGTGAGAATGTGGTGGCACATTTTGACTAGCTGTTAACTGTGGCTTGAAATTCTCTTGCTTATGCACTTATTTCCATTATTATTGGCACTATTGTTGTGGTTGTTGCAGTGATGATGTGAAGCGGCACGGGTTCTCTGTGATAATTGACATGCGAGGTTCCACATGGCACAGCGTTAAGCCGTTTCTCCGAGTTTTGCAGGTATGCCATGTACTTTGTTGCTCTCACATTGCAGTTTTGTATTTCATCACCGTGTACTCCAAAATTTACTGAGAAATTAGTTATAGACTTTCAAATGGTTATTGGTTAATATTGATGTGCCTAGACGTAATATATGTGAGCAAAAAGAATGAGTTGTATTTGTGATTGAAGGAATGTTTTCCACGCGAGATCCATGCGGCATACATTATCAAACCAGAAAAGTTCTGGGAGAAGCAGAAGACGAGCGTCGGCAGCTCCAAGTACAAATTTGAGGTAATTATGAGAAATACTGGTAATTAATTTTAGCGTATAGCTTATAGCATTGATGCTGCTATAAGATAGCCTGTTGTCGTCTCTGTTCTTCTGTACGGCGCAGAGAACTGGACACTTACTAAATTTGATGAGCGTAAACTGGAAGCATTCCAGATGTCATGCATGCGAAGAATCCTCGGCATTCAGTGGTTCAATTTCGTGTCAAATGCGTCGGTGATGGACCAGGTCAAACAGCGTCCTATCTGCAGCAGAATACGCGACAGACGTATCACGATGTTTGGACATGTACGCCGTCTACAAGAGTCCGTTCCCGCGCACGAGGCACTTTGTCTGGCAGTCAACACCCGTACAGGTGTCCGACCTGACGACAGGCTGGACTGGAAGCGTCCGCGTGGCCGTCCTCGACATACGTGGATCCGCCAGCTGGAGATCGACGTTGGGCTTACTGCAGCTGCCGCCTGGGATATGGCCGGTGATCGTGAAATCTGGAGGGCGCAACGACCCGTCGCCGGTCAAGCGGTCCAGTGAGTGAGTGAGTGAGTGAGTTGGCACTTAACTTGCTAGTGTACTAACAGCTATAGATGTTAAAAACATTAATTTGCAAATAAAAAAACTTAAAAACATGTTTTTTTTCCACTTTTTATAAAAAAAACATAATAAACATACATAAAAAACATTGAACCACATTTAGCACAATAACATGTTAAAAACAAAAACCTACCATTTGTGAAGACTGAAGACCGGAATGTACTGAATGTTATTATGTAACCG
>Ga0209367_1009420_pt1 | contig 13246 bp, 10 predicted proteins | sample WorMetLIZISLAND2_FD_187412 | JGI IMG/M metagenome (GOLD analysis project Ga0209367, IMG submission 187412) | Marine gutless worms symbiont microbial communities from Max Planck institute for Marine Microbiology, Germany - Olavius geniculatus... ... | reverse complement strand
ATGCTAGCTTAATTGGGCTTCGCCCTCGCCGGCTCAAAGTGCCGTCAAGGGGATGAGCTCCCTCGCAATGGACCTAGCTGTCTATGCGGAATCTTCTTCTTCCTTCTCACAACGTCACCGATGATGTCAAATGTCAAATGTAAATTTATATAGCGCATTGTCGTCAAAACCTCTAATGTCCTTACTTCGTAGGAAATGTGAAATCTGCTGACGAGGTTAAGGTCGATGAACATTCGCGCCGTGGCACAGAGCGTGACGTCATCGCCGAGTGACAAGTCGTTGAATTTGTAGTCAGCCAGTGACAGTGCCTGCGCTGCAGGTATCGACAACTTCTGCACACACAAGTCACTATTAACTACTCTCATAGTTACAGACTTACGATCTATCGACACATTAAAGGCTTGTAGCCGAAACGCCTGCAGTTAGTTGTTGCAGATTTGTTGTAAATTGGTTGTAAGTATGCTATACAACAAACTTGTTAATTAATTTTGTACCATTACACCAGTGAACTAGAAACACCGTTGTACTGTACTAAGTCTTACACTGTAGCTTGCAAATTGTTCAGGCTTGCGTCATGTCATGCTTTAATAAACGAATACTGATTGATTGTCAGATAGATTGACAAATCCACAGCCCAAGATCAAGAACGCTGAAAGCATTTCGTAAAACGGCTATGCTTCAGATCGGGGCATGCCCCTGACGATGATAGTTCTAATTAAAGCATGTGTGGTTTACAGCCAAGAATATGAGTTTCAGTTTTTATAGTTTCAAAGCCTATTCTAATTTCTTTCAATTTTAGTTTTTCTATCCCAAAATTCGCGTTTTTCCATAACCATTTGTTTTTGGATTTCTTATACGTTCTACATAACGACACTTTTATTTCAGTTTTCTTTATTTCATTTTCATTTAAAACATTTTCATTTTTAGTTTACATGCTCTAGCTGTTTACTGCAAATCATTCATCTATCAAATCGCAACATTAGGCCTATAGGTCACTGAGAAAAGACCTTAAGTCGCTGGACTTCTTCGACCGATGCCGACGTGTGATAAGCAAGGATGTCTAAGGCAATGCTCTGCCGCGCCATTGCCTTTACTACTTGCTCGTACATGTGACTATTGTTGATGCCCATGCCGCAGAACACCGCAAACGCCTGCAACACGACAACAACCTCGCCAGTCTCGTTATTATAGAAGATGTCAGTTTTTTTAGTTAGTCTCGTTGACGTATTTACGTTTTTCCATCATTATGATGAATAACACCGAAAATCTTTTGCTTATACTGGCTGTACACGCCTGCGACCGCTGGCGGCGGACCGCCGGATGTAGGCAGCACGAAGGACCCTGCGCAGGCAAGCAGCGTCCACGGAATGACCGACACACAGGCAGACAGATTTGTTAAGACGTTTTGTTAAGACGTTAAGTCGGATTACTAGCTACTGCAAGAATTATTTCATTGACGGTCAGGGTCTGCGATGTAATGGGCACAGAGTAATTTCAGCAATGGACAGTCTTTTGTGCAAGTCAAAAAATGTTTTTCTTAAGGGGTGTGCAAAGCAAAAAACTAAACTGAAGTAAGCTGTCAGAAACATTTTGGATAGAAATGTTGCACAATAATTGCTGTGCAACGTTTAGAGATTGTTTACACTATGCACCACAATATGAGCTCATCTGTTCGCGGAAGACTTAAAGTGAGTATTTTATTAGCTGTGCGAACCTCAAAAAGATTTTCGTCGTTCTTGTTAAACGGCGTTCCGTCGTGTTTGTTGACGAGCTGAGCGACTCCAATCACCTGTCTACTGGCGTCTCTGATCGGCATACATAGGATTGAACGAGTGCGAAAGCCGTCAGACTCATCGACCTGCGTTTAACGAGAAGAGGGAAAGACAAAATAGTCATTTGCCATGCAAACGTAACACGCACTGATTATTAGGCGGAATCGCTTCTTGCAGCGCAAGCAATTCCTTCTATTCCCGTTTATGCCATAGATGTGATAGACGCTTACAACGTTTACCAAAAAAAATCTTTGTAAACGCGTTTATTATTTTGTCAACGTTTATTTCAATAAAAATCACATGAGCGAAACGAGGCAAAATTATGACGGGAAGCCAAGCTATAGTGCATTGCGTTCGGTCAATGATAAAGTTCATTGGGTCACGGTGCTAGTGACGGTAAACAGGACAACTCAACTTAGTTTTCGCGTAGCTATAAGATTGAAGTGAGTGAATTCTGGGCACTTTTGTAAAACGGTTGTCACAGAACTGCAGCAAAACATTTTTTAACAATGAAAAAACTTTTATTGGAATTTGGAATTATCCAAATAATAGGCCTAATATTCAAACTTACGCTCTGTGTACGTTCACTTTTAGTTTACAAACGTTTACAATCTTTTTCCTAATAAACGCGTTTATTAACGTTTATTATAATTTTTTTGACGTTCATCATATCTATGGTTTATGCCTCCGTCGCGTGGTCTGTCTGTTGCCGATCTGTTGAATTCGTGTCCCTTCTTGAACCATTCGACGAATTTACATGCAATTTGACAGGTACACTTGCGAGATCCAATGACGCATTGTGTTAGATGGAAAGGGGAAAAATTTGTGCCGTCGCAAACTTTCATGCAGCCAAATCATGCAATTGCCAGTCTTATGCTACCAGCTGGCGATTACAAACATGGAGAGCGATTCGACTTTTTGCCAAATTATTTTGGTCTTTGTTGACAACGCTTCACTGAAAGAAATCTGTACAATAACCTGCGTTACTACTGCTAATACTTTTTCGCTCACTGCAACGCTATAACTTACCTTGCGGCCATCCTAATAGGCCGAAATACGCGTCTTACCCGTACGTATGCTTCATACAAGCTTCTAACTTGAAAACTACATAATGCGGAAAACCAAAACATGCCGTGGACTTTTCCCAGGACAGAAGTGACCGGTGTGCCAATTTTCAATTGAAAAAAAATCAAAGGGCAGTGTTATGGTTGCGCAATGCAATATTTAGTTAAGCGGTCGGCCGAACATTATGTTAACATGGGATGAATCATCAAAATAAGTATTAATTTGTATTTTCTAGTTTTTTTTATAAAAACTTACATAAGGTAGGCTTATGCACAAACAAAAAACTTCGAAAAATACAAAAAAAACTGCAAAACAATAACAATATCATTCAACTAGAAAGCAGTCAGAGCCCGCACACCTCCGCCATGGCAATGTTGTTCGCTAGGTGGCAGCACCATTTTCGGTTTTGCAGCGGTTTCCCTTATGCCCCATTGAAAGCAATAATAATAAAAATTTCAAACTGATCCAGAATCCAGGATTCCTTCCGCATCACCCCCAAAATTGAATCACTGGTAGTTTTTGCCATTCCCGACCTTCCCAGAAAATTTCAGAAAGCTCCATCCATAACTTTTTGAGTTATCTTGCTAACACACAGACAGACAAACAGACAAACGGACAGTCTGGCAAAAACATAACCTCCTTGGCGGAGGTAATTAGTGTCTACATATAAAAAATGACACACAAAAAATAAAACAGAAATACTTACTGTTTTATCAAACCTGTCGTCGGCATACGCATCTCTGATGTTTAACGTCTGTTAACCACATTACACGCATCTTTAAAGTAAGAACTCAAAAGCAGCGATTTAACCACAAATCGCATGCGCCGCGTTCTCAATTAACACCCGGAACAATAGTCTTCACTTTTCACAAACCGCAAATACTGTTCAAAGTTTTGTCTCATACGAATTGGCGGGAAGCTGTTACACGGTTTCTCGGCGTTTTTGCCCCCTCTGAAAAACTTTCTGCGGGTGCACTGCACTGGCAAATGGCCTTAAATTGTTTTTGCTAAATAAAATTTGTTACGGACCGTGAAAAAATTTCACGGAATCTAAAAATGGTACGTTTTCGCCTAAATAGCAGATTACTTAGAAGTGGAAGCAAACTTTTAAAAAAGCAAAAAAAATCAAAATTAAAAAGTAACCAGTAACAAAAATTATCGCAACAAAAATTGTTTTACTAATACACAATTAATATTTCTTTTTTGACAGAATATGTTAAATTCTCCTTTAGCGTGTAAAAAATATTTCTTTGAACTCGCCTCTCCTGTCGCTGCGACGTATCCTGTAATTCCAATGTTAACCGGAAACCGCGGCTCTTGCTGATTCCTGCGATACGACACAAAATGCAAACGAAACCTTTTGTCATTTGTGTATTTTTCACTAATAAAAATCATCAGCTTATCCGTGGTCAGATTAACTAGCGACAATGATGTCTTTTCTTATCTGCCAAATAAAACTGACTTTCAAGAAACGGATAATCGCAAATGTATAACTAACAATTAAATACTACAAAATGTCGGAAAAATTTTTTGCCAAACGACGCACAATAACGTAACAATAAGCAACATACATTGCGCAGCTAAAAACTTTATTTTTCATAACAACTTAATAATATTGTACGAGATTTTTAGCGATTGCTAAAAATGTGCTACAATGAGAACTAAGTTTGTGCAAAACAATTTGTAAATTATGCGATTTGGGGTTTTATTGCGTTATTTTTATGACTTTAGCATAAGTAAACCTGTTGTCTGTTTAAATTAAAACTGCATAACTACTGCATAACATAACTGCGTAACTGCATATGATATTGCAGCATATTATAAGTCGTTATATTACGTAAATTATATATTAAAAAACTGCAAGCAATTTATTTAATGTTGTATAAGCGTTGATGTAAAACGGCAAAAATCATAAAGTGAAAAATCCGAACTAATGTATTAGCTTAGACATTTAATCTGTGAATTTGTTCATTTTGGTCAAATGTTCCTTAGATTTTTTTGGTTCAGTATTTTGGCACACGTGCATGTAGGACTTCAATCGTCATACACTTGCCAAATTTCGTGCAAATATGTGCAATAGTAAACGAGTTATGAGCACCGCCATCTTGGATTTATTATTTTTTGTCCATTTTGGAAAAATGTCTATTTTTGGTGACAGCTGTCTACATTACTGCAAAATTTTATTCATCTATGTCAATCGGCGGCCGAATTATTGCTGTTTGTGCAAAAAATCCACGATAGCGGTCGCCGCCAACTTGAATTTTATTTTTGTTCAATATTTTTGCATTCATGTATGTAGGACCTCAATCATGATACACATGCCAAATTTCGTGCAATTATGTGCAATAGTAAACGAGTTATGAGCGATAGATGAAATTCAAAATGGCGGCCACAGCCATCTAGAATTTATGATTTTTGTCCATTTTGATCAAACGGTCTGTTTCCGGTGACAGCCGTCTACATTACTGCAAAATTTTATTCATCTACGTCAATCGGCGGCTGAGTTATTGCTGTTTGTGTAAAAATTTATAATGGCGGTTGCCGCCATCTTGAATTACAATTTTGTAATGTTGGACCACCCACGAAGTCCATTTGTGCACCTGAAATTCCCCTTCAAATTTCATGTGGAAGAATTTGATACTGTCGTCCTGTTTCTTGGTTTTTGGTTGCTTCTTTGCTGGGCCGGATGTGAAGAGGTGCGCTAAATTTGTAATACTTGTTTTCTTTTAGTTGTCCGTTGATAGGTTCTTTACTGTTTTTGATCTTGTTGCCAAATTAATGTATTTTCCCTAAGGTCACTTAGATCTTGTTTCAGTTTCTAACCTTAATTCACTTTAGCGTACATCCGTCCCTGGTAGGTCGTTGCTAGTAGGGGTCTAGAAAGTAAACCAGTCCCTAATCCACTATCTGTGGACGAGCCCCGAAATATAATACGAAATGTAAGTGAACTGGAAAAATCTCGGAAGGCTCTTCTAAACAGACCCAATGGACGACCATCCATATTAATTACGTCAGCGACCCAATACATTTACGGTCGTTCCAGTTTCTACTCTAAGTGCACCTATCGCTAGCAGTAATATTGTCGGTAGTCATCTTCCCACAGTGACTGATCTAGCCGGAGAACAGGTCCAGTTTCCTACACTTATACAACAGCTTGCTGCTACCGCACAAACCGTGATAATCATCTGCTTTGCGAACAAATTGTTGATGATATGGGACGAGCCGCTGTAAGAAACAATCAGAAAATCAGTCGTCAGCTTCCTCAAGCGTCCGTGCGCTTGCATCAACACTGAAGACGACACTTTAAATGCATTGTAAACGGTCTATTAAACTTAATGATGAATGTTTTTAACAACAAATAGCTCGTGTTTTTTCTGCATTTTAAACGTATCGTGTGTTTAAAATACTTCCCAAGGTTGGTTGTAGCCTGATTTATTTGCTTGCAGTTGAGAAAATCGTCTGTTATACTCAAAGCTGTGCCACGCCTGAGCAACGAAAGATAAGATTACATAATTTGGGCGAATAAGGGCGAACTATGTCCAAAGCAATTTCTGAAAATTTTGTTAAAAAAGTAAGTAAATTTTGTTAAAAATAATAACAATTGTTCAAAAGGGTTTTTTATTGCCGCACACTGTTGTACAAAACTCAAGTAGCCTACCTTTTTATGTTGCAACCGTCAGTATCGTCAATATCGCCAGCTTCGAAATCAAAAATTTGTGAAAACGTGTTCTGCAATATCGCACAAACATTTACGTGCGTTAGTGTTGGCACAACGTTCTGCAGAAATGTTCCCAAAAAAATCGAAATAGGGGGTCTATATGACATTGGTGTGCTACTATGCTGTATGCTTCATGTTCGCAGTTTTAAGCAAGAAGCCCAGCTGTCGCTAGGATAGCCGACCGTACTGGTTGTCAATGACCTTGAAGGTCATCCAAGGTCGATAATTCGCAGGTAATTTGAAAGCCAATATGCGACTTCCTATTAGTGATCAATAGAAACTTAGGATCTATCTCGCACTGTTTAGCCACAATACATCCGTGACGGAGAAACGGACGGACAGACGACGGCAATCATGACAACAGCTCGACCGCTACTGTTTGACCTACATTTTTCGTTGAGATGTCGAATTTTTTCATCAAGTGCAATAGGATCAAGATAGCGTTTTTGTAAGCCGAATTTACTGCGATGACGTGTTTGTAGTTCCGTGACTAGTGTCTAGACAGCTAGTGTCTAACGCTAGAAGCAGTGGCGTATTTAGGATTTGACAAAGGGGGGCATCGCACCGTGGCCCTCCCCCTAAATACGCCACTGGCTAGGAGGCATTAGCAAGATGAGTTATAAAGGTGCGGCAGTTTTGAAAGCATAGGCAGGTTATTCAATCGGCCATTACTCGCTGAAAGCATTACGTCATCAACAATAGAATGAAAAGCGATGCATTTCAAACAAAACAACAAGGCCAAGCCTAATGGATGCCGACTGCATTGGTGGCTGCGCTGTAGTTTAGCAATGAGCGGCCAAACGGTGTGCCGAATAGCATTTTCTCATAATGCACTGTATGCAGACTATAGGCCTACACCGATATGGTTGTAACACACTGCAGCGCGATCACGGCAGTAGGCCTAACCTCAACCGGTCAGCTCTAAATGCGCGTTAAAACTGTCGCTGTAAGTATACATTTTATTTGCTGGCAATGCATAAAACTAATGCATGAAATAAACTTTGATCTGTAGAACCTGTATTTGTGGGTCTACTAGTAAGTAACATTTAAATATTAACCATATTTGATGATCGTGTCATGATGCCATAGAATAGACTACAGCACGTCATGATTCGACACCACAAAAGCCCTCCTAAAGTCGGTCAACTCGCGTAATGTTAGGTGCCAAGCTTACGCATACTTATTATTATTATTATTATTAATTATTATTATTATTAATTGTAGTGGGGTAAAAGTAGGCTGTGGTACCGGGTTCGCTTCTCTCTGCTGTCTTGTCAAAATTGTAATTGCTGTCAAAGTTCTGTTCTATGCTACTTGCTGACAAATAAATGCGAAAATGTTCCTGCTGTGCAGAGTGCCCTGCTGATTTCACGTACATTGTGTCAGTGAACGGTTGTTACAGGCTGGTTACCAGTAAACAGGAATGGTCCTTCACAGGACTGCAATGTCGATCATTGCATAAAGATGCTCATCTATACTTGTCATCAAAGATGCTCAAAAACAGGCGGCGATTGTCGACTTGCTCGCATCCAGCAACCGTCAGTTTATTAGTCCGCCCGGAAACGATAGTTTTCGGGAGGTACTTATGTTTTGCTGGAATTTATTTATTTTTCTTTTTCCCCTCGCGTAATCTCCGAGCTCCGTGGGCCGATCGCCGCGAAATTTTGTACGATGCTCGGAAGTATGTTTGGTTTTATAATCCCGGTCCGAAATTTTGGGGGTGCCTCCCAAAAAAATTTAGGGGCCAAAAACATGCAAAATTTGGCCCGATTTCGGTCGACTTTAAAGTTCGGCGGCAAATATCTCCGGAATGGATGAAGATATTCAAAATCGGTGAGTTACACGATCGATAACAATTTCTCCCGCGTTAGGCGAAACAAATCCGGTAAAGTTTGGTCCAGTAATCTTGGAGATCTCGATGTGGAATTGTACCCACCCAAAGCGCATTTTTCGGAAGACCATATTTCGGCCTCTAGGGGGTGCTGCCCCCAAATTTTTACACGCGCTAGAGAATGATCAAGTCTTACTAGCGCACCCCCACCGGGGACGGGGGCCCCTTACATTTTCTTTTAAGGGGGGGGATAAAATTGGCTTAAATGTTGTAAAGGAGCGCTTATAACTTCGGAGTTAGGGGTGTAGCCCAAAGAAACTTTGACACTTGACGTGCCTCAAGGTTGCGGTGTTAACGCAAGTACAGCTTTTGGGGGCATCGCCCCCTTAAAATTTGGGAGGGCAAAAAACTTAAACACAGACATATTGCTTACCGTAACAAGCACTAGAGGCGAGCTATTTAATGCTGTCAACATCTATGACCCTGAATGGCCTGAACCTTCAAAATAAGGTGTTTTAATGTTTTTTTGTTCTTTCAATTTTCGGCTGTGGCGCACATTTTGACAGTGAATTGCGCTGACATGGCTGTAGATAGACCTGGTCAACCTGCGAACAAAAACTGCTAAGGCTGTCACGCGTCTCATAAGCTTTGCTAAAATTACTTGTTTTAAATTAAACGCCGTCTCAAAGCCGAACCGTTTCATAGATTGTCATGGGCTAGCTCTGCTAAAAGTTTTGTACATGACGCTGTATAAATTCTGCTATTTTACTACTTTGTATACCGACTGGGTATATTATGGTATTGTTACAATATAAATGCTACTAAACTTGAACAGAGCAGTACAAAAAACGTCTGATAAATTGTACAGACATATATCCAGTTAAAACCACATTATGCTACGACTAACATGGTTTGCAAAAATAACAAAAACATCTTGCTTGCTCGCTACGTTATCATTCTACAAAAAGTGTTTTGTGGGGTCAATTATTCGCTAAATTTATGTTTTCAGCCGAGGCTCCGCCCCCAGTCCCGTTGGGGGAAGTCACGATGCTATGTCATACCCCTATAGTCGGAATACTTCTTCCTGGTGCCTCGATACCTTTGCCCTTTCTCTTAGAAAAATTTATGCGACGTTCGTCTGCTAAAGTAATATAGGCCTAATGATACACACCAATAAGGAGCCTATGAAATAAGCTATAGTAATTAAATTGTTGTTTCTCAAATCAAACTGCACGAAAAATAGTCTGGAAACATTATGGGTTAAAAAGTAGGTGGGACAGAAAGTTGCATTTTCCGACAGAATTCCAATAGACGGCAGCAAACTTTTAACAGAGCGGATTATAGGACTCAAAATTTAAATATTTTCGCCCACAATTTTTTCAAAATGAGGGTTTTTCAGTTAGACCGTTGCATTTCTAATGGAAAGTTTTTAAAAGATTTTTTCGACAGTTTTCTGACAACCTTTTTTCCATATAACATAGTAGTATACCATAGATGCCCATGTCTGCTTGCAACTGATTGAACTGAACGCACACTGATCAGAAATACCACGGTACTACCGCTGTACTTAATGGCTGAGAAAGACGGCCGAGCGGCAAACCTGTTGCGTGTTGTCGACGAGTAGCACCTGACATCGCTGACACGTGAGCAGCGACTGCGTGTGCAGCATTATCTTGCGTATCAGACCGGCGACACTCGTCTGCTGCTCGAATACGACCCACGCCAGGTCCAGCATCAACTGATGCAAGCAGCAGCGTACCTCAGTAAGGAAGTAAATCGTATATTTATATATTGCATCAATGCCAGAAGGAGATCCCTTGATGCGCTGCATACATGAGCAAAGTGGTTTAAAACTGTGAACTGTCTTAAGCAATCATCTAAAGACCGCGGAGATGGTGTGAACAGGATCACATCGGCTAGCGACAGAGAAAGCCCAATGTTTGTACGAATACACACAACAATATTTACACTTTATTTGCTGCTATGGGCCTATATATTTGTGAGTTATAAAAAACCATTTACTATGTAAATGTGTGAAACTTATTTTAAAAAGCAACTATACCTAATCAATGCAACGAAATTAAATGAACATCCTATACAGTACAAGTTATTGTTGTTCGTATTGCAATGGCATCGTCACATTTGATGCTTCAAAAAATCAAATTTTGCCAGCACACAAACTCACAGCGCACACTGTGTTTGTGACATATTTTGTAATTTACTGGGTACTTAGCGACCCGTTTCAGGTGTGCTAACATTTTAATAATTACTTTTTGCACACGTTAGAGTGTTCCGGAAAAAGCGTTTGGTAATATTTTGAATATGGCGAAACTCGGTCATCTAGAGTGTATTGCTAATGCGTGTGCTAATGCAGCAATGCGTACGTTACACACAGTTTACCTGATTTCGTCGGTTTTCCAGCATCAGCTGTTCGTACATCTGCGCGTTGTGCATTCCGATGCCGCAGAACGCCAGGTACGACCGGAACACCTGAACGAACTCATTACTCCAGCAACGTTAACGAAAACATTCTGCAAGCTACAGGTAGTCGTTGGGTCTGAACAGGGGCATCTATCACAAACTCCTTGGAACAAGTTCTCCCTAACTCAACTTGAGGCGCTGTAAACGCCGAGAACGAGACGCCGTAGGCGTCGAGGGGGTATGAAATGGAGAAAAAGTATCCCCTTTTCCAACCAACCAGAAGAATTGGAAGAACATTTCATTATATCTGGAAATCAGGGTTGGCCGTGGTAGACTTAAGCTGACGTCATCTAATTGCCAAACCCTCAACCGGCACCTCCGTCAGATGCAAGGATCTTGGTGATATTTGTTGTACAAGCCGAGGTATAGCCCATTTTGTCTTAAATTTTGTTGCCATAGCAACAAGGGTCGGTCGGGGTAAAATTCAGTTAGCAGCATTTGATGGCCCATCCGAAAACTCCCACACAGATGCAAAAAAATCTCGAAGATATCTCTTACACAAGCCGAGTTATATCCAATTTTGCCCCAAATTTCGTTGCCATGGCAACGGGGGTCGGTCGGGGAAAAATGCAGTTAGCAGCATTCGATGGCCCATCTTCGAAAACCCCCCTATAGGCGCAAAAATCTCCTACGCAAGCCGAGTTATAGCCAATTTAAACAACACTATCGTGTGAGGTGTGATATGCCTAGCCAATTAAAACACAGAGCAGAGAGACCTTCTCGTCGTGGTGGTTAAAAGGCTCGTCATGTAGCGCTGTGATCTTGTTGATTGCCTGCGCCACGCCAATCACTTCATCTCGCGAGTTCTTGAGCGGCATGCACAGAATACTTTGCGTCTTGTAGCCGGTCTGCTGGTCTACCTCAGCGTTGAACCGCGCGTCCTACAACGAATAAGTCGTGCCAGGCTTAATTTTTGCCGGCACTGGCACTTATTTTAAAAGCGGTACGTAGGCCGTACCGGTAGTTTTTGTTGTCGCAGTGGTGACCGTAAGCTGTCGCCTATGTGAGCTTCAAAATGTCTACAAATAGTACGAGGCTCAAAAAGTTCGTAGACCAATATAAATGGACATTATAAATGTTGCTGACATTTTGTCACTGGTTAGTACTATCCTTCACAACAATATTGCACAACTTATTATTGGGCTATAATTCGGCTATAACTCTCGCTTGTTTTTTTTCTTTCTAAGTTAAGCAGACTGCACTAGCATAGAGAACCACGCAGTGCAACCTATAAAACTATTTATATTTAATAGAAATACGTTCTGTGGAACGAGGTAGCTGTCCATTGCGACGCTATATAGGCTAGCAGCTGCGTTTCAGTGTTTGACGATCTTGTGAGCCTGCAGCCAATTTTGTCTTTAAATAAAAACGGTTGGCTGCCATGACAACAGGGGTCTTTAGGGGAAAAATTTACATGACACCACTGCATAGCCCGGGCCCAAAAATAGGGGGTATGTGAAAACAGTGTGCAATTAGCTTTTGCCGGAGCCGAGTTATAGTCAATTTTGTCCCAAAATCCGTTGCCATGGTAACAGAGGTCGTCAGGGGAGAATGCAAATGACATCGTCGGATAGCGCGGGCCTGAAAATAGGTGGTAGGGAAAACAGCTAGCAATCTTTCACGAAGACCGAGTTATACCGCTTTGAAATCTCCATTGGCTGTAATGCAAAATTTTGCAACTTTTGAATGGTTGTTATGGCAACAGTGGTCAATAGGGGGGAGGGGGGTAAACTTAAATAACACCGTTAAATTGCCCGACCCCGAAAATAGGGGGTAGGTAAACACCGTGCGCAATTAGGCCTATCTTTTACTGGGACCGGGAGAGCTTAATGTTTTTTATGTGTACTACTACTATGGTGATGAATAAATAAGCAAGTCGGGATGGAAATGATGCAACGTAAATGTCATCAATGGCTAGCCTACACTGCTGCAGGCAATCGCCGGCATCATTACAGTGCTGATACTGCTGCTGACACTGATGCTAATGCAGCACAGATTCACTTATGCTCTTTGTGTACAGGCGACACACGTCATGTTGCTGAAAACAAGCCGTTCATTTTTTTGTCGATAACGTGAAAAAATATTCAATAGCTCAATTACGTGTGGCTTGGCAGTCTAGTGGTTAGCGCGTCGGACCCAATGACCGCGAGGTCGGGGTTCGGTCCCTAACCACTGCACTCTCAAGTAACAACCTTGGGCAAGTTGTTGTGTCACACACCACAGCCCGTCGGTGCGATGCCCCAGTTTGGGGGCCCTGCCGACTAAATATCGCGGCTTGTGCGGTAGCAACAAGCTGTTGTATAAGCGATGTGCCAAGTCAATGGGAAGGCCGAAATTTCGACCCCCCACAGCTCCCACATTTTTCAACCAATTTTAATG
>Ga0209367_1009419_pt1 | contig 13247 bp, 6 predicted proteins | sample WorMetLIZISLAND2_FD_187412 | JGI IMG/M metagenome (GOLD analysis project Ga0209367, IMG submission 187412) | Marine gutless worms symbiont microbial communities from Max Planck institute for Marine Microbiology, Germany - Olavius geniculatus... ... | reverse complement strand
TTTGTATGCTTTGTCTTATTTTACTTTTCTTTCAGCATAATTGTGTGTAAATGCTTATGCTCTATTGTAAATAGTAAAGTGATGAGAATGGGCATGAAATGTTTGTGTAGAATAATGAGGCAAACATGAGTCTAACGTTCTTCTATCGGTTTTTGGACTCAAGACCAACGTCCACAGTGTACTTTGCATTTTCGTACCCATGGTCGTACAGCGAATGTCAGGAGAAGCTGGCGGAGCTTGACATTAAGCATCGGTCATGTGAGCTGCTCTCCTCAAGGAGGTACGGTTTTTTGTGACTTCTTTTGTTATAACCACAGACGCACATCTGTGGTTATTGAAGTCATAAGTTATATGCGCATATTGCAAAAATATGCAAATCTTTGCATTAAAAACAAAACTGAATGAAATGCAAATCTATTAATGACCGAATTGTTTTAAGATGTGATTGCACTTGTGGAGATATGCAGCGAATGCGAGTCTGTGAACATCATTATGTGCCTGCAGGGAAAATGTGTTTTGCAGAAAGTGCACAATTTATGTTTGCATATAACTAGCATCTTTGGTTGTATTTGTTGCTACACTAAGCCACCATTTATGTTCTAGCTAAGTTGTGTTTTACCCTCGCCAGCTCAAAGTGTCGCTAAGGGGATGAGCTCCCATGCAATGGACCTAGCTCAGCTAGCCATCTTTGCAAAATCTTTTTTACACCGTGTCCCAAAATTAGTGGCCCCTTACTTCAAACAGACCTTGTTTAGTTTGTAGTTTATGGATTGAAATCAAATATCATACGCTGCACTATTTTAGCATTACTTATCGTCACAGCTGTTATGACGTCCGCACCTTACCGTGTGTGCTCAGTGTAACATCATTATGACGTCAGAGCAGCTTAAATTAAGGTTTGCACATTCAGTGCATTGTTATTAACAAAGGGATCAAGCAGCAGCGGCCCGCCTTAGACTAAGAGCTTGCATTGAGGCCAAAGGTGGTCATTTTAAGTTCAAACTTTAAAACAAGACAAGTTCAGAATGATTGTCTTAACGACTGTTTTAAATTTTGAAAAGAAATCTGTTAGGTATTAATGATTTTACACTAACTTATCTGTAGGGGGGGTGCTAATTTTGGGACACAATGTAGTGTGAGTTCTTTAAATTGTTGAGCACTGCCTGCCATTCAGGACTGTATAGGAGGTGCTGTACAACTTTTTTAAAAATTGATTGATTGATTGCATGTTTATCAAAGTGAATGTTGTTGCCACTGCAGTCCAAAGCACTTCATCTACTACAAGCGTGAGCTGCTATGTCGGTCGCTGGATGGACATCGCGTGGACCTCATCACGGTGTCTGATTGCCGCGGAATGTTGGACAAAGAGGAGCCGAGGTTTGACAGTCGGCTGTTCCCAGATACAGCATCTCCTCGCTGCAGAATGTTTACTGGCAAGAAGGCATGTTACGACAGTGTATTGCTGCTGCAGTGCTTCAAGTATTTTATAGTATATGGGATGTTAGTTTGTCATTTTTAGTCATCTGTTAGCAGTTGTGCTTTCTGAAGTTTTACTTAGAAGATGGTGCCATCAGATAATTTGCGTAGTGCTGCAATGCTTAGTGCTTGCCGCCACTTCCAGTCAAATCTATTTTGGCAGACAGTGCAGTTTTGGTTAATGTCAAATAACCTAATTGTTAATGTAAGTAGCTCTGTTGTTTGGCTAAAGGAGCTGTGAAAATACATGCTGAGAATTTCTGCATGGCAAATTGCTGTATGTGTGGAGTTTGTGGTTTAAGTGTTAGAGTTTTTGTCTTCTTACTCTTTTTGTTTTGCAGCTATATGTGTTTGTTGCATATTTTTAAACATGGTGTCAGTATTTTGTACTATGTTTGCTGTCAGTAACAATGGAGGTGTCTCTGTAACATGGACATGGTGATGAAGTGCTAATGAGAGTTGTGTGTTGTTGTCATTGGCAGGTATTCTTTCTGAGTAGTCGGGTTCATTCGGGTGAAACACCGAGTAGTCTTGTCTTTAATGGTTTCTTTGACTTCATCCTACGTGAAGATGACCCACGTGCTGCCCAGCTGCGCAAGCTGTATGTGTTCAAGCTGGTGCCGTTGATGAATCCAGATGGTGTGGTGCGAGGCCATTACAGAACAGACTCCCGAGGTGTTAATCTCAACCGAGTCTATCTTGACCCGTCGTTTGAACTCCATCCATCCGTCTATGCCGTCAAGAGCCTGTTAGTGTTTCATCATGTGAATAATAGAACCCGTGGAGGTGCTGGTGATATGTTCCCAGTCTCGGGTGTCTGGGTGCCAAATGCTTCGCATGAGATGATGGCTGATGTTGACTTAGATAAATCACCCTCTTCAGCAGACATTTTGTCGTCATGCACTGCCATAGTCAGTCCGTTGGAGTCTCCTGTTGTTCCAGATACTGACTGCACCATCATGCAGAATACGTCTGAGGCTAGCATGCATTGCTTAGTTTTGTGCTCACCTGTGGCTGATGATATAGCACCTCTGTTAGTTGCCGAAGCAAGTAGTCCAGCGTGTGAGTTAGCAGCTTGTGCTGCTGCTGCTGCTACCAGTGAGGGCGACTTCGGTGTGTTTGTAATGAGTTGTAACAGCGCTGCTTCATGCAACGAGGCTGCGTCAGGTGGCGAGTGTGAAGACTTTGACGACGATTCGTGCCATGTTGGCAACGAGGGCTCCGATGACGAGGAAGATTTAACACAGGTTACAGAAGACATCTATTCACCTCACCTGTGTGACCCGCTCCTACGAACAATTGCTCCAGCAAATTCGGGAATTGCGTTCTACATTGACCTGCATGCTCATGCGTCGAAGCGTGGCTGTTTCATGTACGGTAACTACTTGGACGATGAGGAAGCTCAGACCGATAACGTTCTCTTTGCTCGTCTTGTCGCCATCAACTCGGCACATTTTGACTTTGAAGCATGCAACTTTACTGAGAGGAACATGTATTCTACGGACCGCAAGGAAGGTTTGTCAAAAGAAGGCTCTGGCAGGGTCGCACTCTTCAAGGCTCTTGGAATAAAACACTGGTACTGCTTTCTTACACTTGATATGTAGCAGTAGTGACAAAGTAAATTTCATTTTTCTTTTTGTCGCAAAGTTGCATTTTTATCAGTACATTGTACAAAGGCTGTTTGACAATTAGCACCAGTACTGTTATATTTATTGCCTAAATAGTGTATTAGCACTTAGATACCATGAAGCAAATGAGGTTAGTAAAAACTGACAAAGGAGTTTACATAGGTTTTTTTGTATACACCTTTAGCAAACCATCAGCTAATCTAGCTAAACCTGAAACTGGATGTTAACTGGTTTTGTTTGTGCTTCTGTTACTTTTCATTGCTGTGATATTAGTTAGCTAGATGTTGGGCATCTGGTCTGTACAATTTCTGTTCCAGCAGCATTGGAAAATAGACTGGTGAAATGTAAAGCAATAGTAATAAAAGTTTAAAAGTTACAGCTTAACGTGCAGCAAAAAACTAGCGGTTGTTTTACAGAATTGATGAAAACTTAGAATATTTTAAATAAAAATCATAATTACTATCTTTGTATATATATACATGCTAAACTTTGAAACTCAGTACTTTGCCTCAGATTCAGTGAGTTTCTCGCTGACATGCGCTTTATAAATTAAATTTACTTACTAAATTAAAATTTACTTAAACACTTACTCAAGCAGGTGAATGCATTAGAACTTGTTATGCTGTATTACTTTGGCTCATCTCATTTCGCTTAATGTTTTAGCTATACATTGGAATGCAACTATAACACTGGTCGAATGATCAACCACCTTGCAATGGCTTCTGGTGATCTTGGCCGAGCAACTCCACCGCCTTTAGCCGGAGTGCCTCCAAAGTACACTCCAGCCCAGTATGAGGAGGTCAGCCATCTCTTGTGACAGTCATTTCTTGGCAATGTTACTTTCACATATTTATTGCTCATTTGATCCTTTTTATTACTAGTTGTAGTACCGGTAAGCAAGTGTGCACGCTGTGTTTACATTCAGTGTCATCTGTCATGTGTAATTATAAATTGCAATGACATCATTGTTCAGCATCCGACGTATGCAATTTTCAGTAATTATAAAACTTAATTACATAAAATTAGGTCCAAAACTTTGCTGTAATAATGTGCACGTGTGTCATTTTTTATTTTGTTCTTTTATGTAATAATTTGTTAGATTTGGTAACATTGTCTGCGTGGATGTCAGGTTGGTAGAGGAATGGCAGTGGCAGCACTGGACATGGTGTGCAGTAACCCGTGGTCACGGCTCACACTGTCGGAGTTTTCTAACATTCACATTCTGCGGGAGACAATACGTCGACAGCTGCATGGTGCACGGGCTGTCACGGCTCGCAGTTCACTGATGAAACCGGCTCGCTGTGTCGTCAAGGGCGCCTCGTACGTATTTCTGCTGTCCATTGCACTGTTGCGAGTAAGTACGTTAATTTATGCATTACATCAGCTGTATAAGTAACCTCAAGTGCACCAGTCTGCTAGTACAGAGATAAATAGAAATGTTTGAGATGGTGTCTGAAAGTCGACAGAGATACTTAGCGAGGGATAATGCTGTCAGGAAGGTAGTTTGTGTGGTGGCGTGCCTTTTGCTGACTGTGATTGGTACATTTTATAGACAGGTTTGTTATTACCTTTGAATAGACTCATTGGTTGGAGCGATATATAAGATATATGAAATTTTTGTCAGAACACAATCTTTGTTTTAATATATTTGTAGACGTTTTGGCAACTGTGCTGTTTTCTTTGGAACAACTGTTGCTGCAGTGGGCAGTAGGTTGTGGAAGTTGCTAGGATGTATGCTTGTAATTACTTGCCATGCATTGCATTTGCTGTTGCTGCTGCTGATGATGATGATGATGGGTGATTGTGTGCAGTGGCGTCAGTGCGTTACCACGAGTAGCAATGTTATCATCTCGTCTTTACACATCGTCATCTCATGATGTCACGGCATCTGGTCAGCAGCCACGACTAGCAGCAGCAGCAGCTACTTCCACACGTAGACATTCCATGCTTGCTACCAAGAAGGATGTCACCGGCCCTGCTAAAGATCGTAAGTCCTATTACCTAGTTCTAAACAACCAGCTACTGGACAGTTAAGATTTACAGTGTAGTATTGTATGTTATATTTTGCGATAAGTGGAATGGGAACTTTGTTATAGTTGCTGCATGTTGATGTTGCATTCAGTACACAACTTTTTGTTGTTAAGGATGTGCATTGAAAAAGTTATGTGACTTCTTACCTGTTTCAGCTGGAAAGAGTTTTGTTACAACTGGGAGTCAGTGTAAGAATTCGTGTAATGTGTATAGCAGTCAGGCCAGACTGGGAATGTTAAGATTGTTGTTTAGTTAGTCATTTGACGTATGAGCTTATATTGAGCATGAGGAAGAAAAATGTGGCTGAATGATAAAGAGAATAGGATTGACATGGTTTGAGCACTTTGTTTCAGCAGACAGTGCATAAGCACCATAGCTGTGGTGTTGGACGTCGATGGAAATAGACAGCGGGCGAGTGTTGTAAGAAGTTGTAGAGGGATAGTGCTAAAGAGGATTTGAAAACTTTTGATCTTTTCCAAGATGATGCACAGATTCATATTAACAAAGATAATCAGTTGAACAACTGGGAGTGTTCATGTTCGTGTCCCGTTTGCTATGGAAATGTGGTCAATTAAACAACAACACAGCATTCGGTAGCAGCAGCAATGTGTTGGTGTTGTTGATGTTGTGTTCAGTCCATCGACTACAGCTGTCTGCTGACAATCGCAATAAGTCGGTTGCAGCCACTGAAGTGTTGGCAGCTGTCACAGCTGGCTGTCAGTCAAGCAGTGTGACACCAAGCAGCTGTGTCACTCTTGCAGCGCCGTGTCATGTGACTCGAAGCAAAGTTGAACTGCCGATGTCGCTAGCTGATGTCTGTTGTGCTACAGCCACTCACTCGTCACATTTTGCTAGCGATCTGACAACCAACAGCTTTACTGCACTTTCCAGTGTAAGCTTCTAGTCTTTCTCCAGTGTCGTATCTGTTAATCTGGAGCCCGATTCACAAACATTGTCATAAGACATGTCGTAAGACATGCTATAAAATTATCATAACTCATCATTTAAGATGTCATAAGATTATCTTACGACATGTCGTAACTGAATTCACAGAATTTATCTTTAATAATCGTAACTTTTTCACGAAAGCGTCTTGTTGTTGTGGTAACTATGGCCGTCTGTGAGCCGCTGACTAGTCAGTAAGTAAAAGTGGTCGTTTAGAGTTAGATTTGTAATGTTTTTATTTAGAAATCTTTAATATTTTGATTACACAATTTCGAGTACATGTTGTTAATATAGGTGCTGATTTATTTTTTTTTGTTCAAATATTTTTATTTATTGAATGTTTTGAATTTTTTTAATTTATTATAGTTTATTAATATTTGCTAGTTTTTAGAGACAGTAGGCCTGTTGAAAGCTGTACGAGGGTGGGAGAGGTGAAGTATTTGAAGCATTTCTTGGCCGTGGCACGTTCTGCTGCACTGTCTAGACAGCGCATGGTAGCGATTGCATTAGCTATTTAACATTTAGCTACTACATTAAACAGTTGTATAGAACAGAACATACAACGAAAGAAAACAGCCTGCACCAATCACTGTCGGCCAGCTGTGGACTATGCAGTTTTATTTTGGTATTGTGGTACTATCAAGTATTGCAATATTTGAGTCATTGTCATTAATTCATTTGTCGCACCGCACAACACTACGCTGTATTATTTTTTATTTTTTGTCCATTGTCAAGATATGTGTTTACATGGCTATGGCATAGCAATGGTCCATCGCCAATGCAAAGTGCTGTTTATTTATCCATTAATTAATTTATCCAGCAAAAAGACCACACAAAACAGATATAGTATAAATTTGACATTTCTAGATTACGAGTATAATTGAATTAAAGGTCTTATAAATTGATACAAAGAAGTTTTTCTTGTTGTATGATGTTGGAATTGTATATAGTTTGGAATGTCATAAGACACGTAAAAAGTGGTTGTAAGATTTTTGTCCTAAAATTGTCTTCAGATATTTTGTGAATTTGCCCCTGAATTTGTCTAGGTTAAGGTTAAGTTGTGAAACATGGGAAAGTTTAGTGCATTGTTGTAAATGGACGGCTTCTAGTTGATATGCTGTGCCAGTAACAATGCAGGCACATTATACGAGGGGTGATCAATAAATTCCATGACTCCATTCTTAATACAACAATGTTACTTTACAACATATTCCCCCTGCAGTTCACTGCGGGGTTCCCATTGTTCTACAAGTTGGCTGGAACCCGTGGCATTAAGTCTTTGTTGGCACCTGTAGAAATCTTTGGACACAATGCTGTAGAACATCCTCATCATTCTTGAACTTAATGTCTCCAAGTGATTTGCTTTGTGGTCCAAACAAATGAAAATTACTTGGAGCCAAGTTTGGGCTGTATGGTAAATGCTGTAGCAGTTCCCAGCCCATCTCTTCAATTTTCTTAACTGTCTAATGGGCCTATTGCATGGTGGGTCACTGCCATTTTAAAGAATGACACCTTTTTGCAGCAAACCTGGTCAATTGCTGCGAATTGCTGGTTGTAATGAATCGGACAATAATGCACAGTAATATTTTTCGTTCACAGTGTGTCCTTCAAGCAAAAAGTCTGCGAGAACAACTCTCCAAGCAAACCAAATAATGCTTAGTCTGCAGCTGACTGTTTTTGCCGTATGCAGTGCTCCAACACTGACATCGTCACTAATTGACTGATGATCGCTGCAAAAGCAGGCGAACTATTCAAATATATTCAAACATGATAAAGTGTCTCTGCTGATTACTACAGATAATTTACAATAAATTTCAGCACTTTTTTCGCCTTCTGCGACTAGAAAATTTTATGATTATTCTCTGCGTATGCCAAACGTCAACGCCCATCATTTATATCTTAATAATAATAACGTCACAGCGTGACGTTGTAAATGAAACCACAGTAGGCCTAAGTGATGTACAATAGTGGCTATACAATTTTATAATAGGTTTAGTTTTCAACTGTCACTGTGTGCTTACTGAGAAGAACAGTCCTGGAATTTATTGAACGCCCCTCGTATTATAAGAAACCAAACTTACAAGTGATCTAAAAACAGTCATAGATTTGCCAGTGTCACTGAGTTGTTAGTCAGAGCCTGTATGGAACAAATGGGAAAGATGGTACAGTTTCTATAATGTAGTGGCACTCGACTAATTTTTTGTTTTTTGTTGTTCATAACAGCATTTCTTTAATAGTGTAAAACAGTGTTTAGTATTGCTGGTGGGTGGCATCTGAGCTATGTGTTATGTTGTTAATGGTGTTATGACTGCAGCCGTCGTCAGCACCAGCTGTCAGCTGCATGTCTGCAACCAGCATGAAAGATCGTCGTCTAAGTGGACCCGCATCTCTGTACCAAAGCACATTCGGCTCGTCCGTGCAGCAACGACACAGTGCCGACCTGGTGAGAAAGAGCCACACGACACACTCGCTGTCTTCACGGTTTACCGACGTCCTGTCACTGGAGTGTACACAGCGGCAGCTATTACATCCCATGACAGCCGACCAGCGCGGCTTGCTGTGTTATGCACGGTCGTCAGTCAGTGGCCAGTCCGGCATGGTCAGTGGTGTTGATCCAACGCTGCCGAGTACTGCTGACAGCAACGGCTTGTTACTGAGCCCACCAGCATCACAGAGACAACAGTTATCATTCACCTCCGATGACAATGAGTTGCTAGCACTGTCTACCAGGACACCCGGGGATTTCCCATCAAACTTACTGCTGGCACCGATAACTACTTCAGTCAGACAGCCTCCAAGTCACACTGCTGCCCATCACAGAGTGAGTTGAACCCATGAACATTTTGTTATTTGCTGCCTGTGATTGTTGTTCATTATTGCTTATACTTTGTCATTTTGGCCAGTCTCTTTGCAGTTAGCAATTTGTGATTTGCTTTATGTTGCATTAATCATCGCAGCTGATAACGTGCCATATATTTGTTAAGAACAAAACACAGGCATGAAAAAACAATTACGTGTTTATGACTAGGGAAAGATACATAGTGAAATGGGTCTTTGGATTTATTTTAAAAGCTTCTGTCTTCGAAATGACATATAATGTGTCGAGCGGGACATTAATGTTTACTTACTTACTCACACCCTTTCAGAAGCTGATAAAAATGCAGTACTAAAATCATCTGTCAAGTTGTATATGTTATGGTTTATAGCATAATTAACAATCTTGACCAACGTTACTGCTGTCAATATGTTATTTATGTTCCTTGAAATATTGTTCTGCTGAAATATTATGCCAAAATTGTTATATAGCAGACAAATCAATACTATTTTTGAACTGTATTTATTGAGTGATATTTTGGTATCTGATTTTTGATTTAATTTTTCACTTATCTTTTATTATTTTTAGTGGACGAATTTTACATTTAATACGGTTGTTATCATCAGCTGTAGTTATGGCTGTAATGTGGTTGGTGTTGCGTAATGTAGTTGAAAACTGGTGCACCAAAGTTAAAGGGTTCTGGAACTGTTAGTCACTCGTAAGTTTCTCATTTAATTTTTTGCATTTCACATCTTTCCAGCTTGTTTACTTATTTGAATTTTTGCATTTTGCATTTAGTTCCATTTTCTTTGTAGTGTTATAACTTCTATATCGCTAAGTTCAAACTTTGTATGGACAGTGCCAAAGTCACAAGAAAAGCCAGATACTGTGGTACTGTCTGCAAAAACATGTACGTAAACTTCTGCTTGAATGCATTCAGTAATAGACTATTATAACTAGAAAGCATTCAGAGACCGCAGACCTCCGCCAACGCCATGTTGTTCGCCAGGTGGCAGCACCATATTCGGTTTGGCAGCGGTTTCCCTTGTGCCCTATTGAAAGCAATGTTAACAAAAATTTCAAAGTGATCCAGAATCCAGGATTCCTTCTGGATCACCCCCAAAATTGAATCACTAGTAGTTTTTGCCATTCCCGACATCCCCAGAAAATTTCAGAAAGATCGTCCATAACTTTTTGAGTTATTTTGCTAACACACAGACAGACAGACAGACAGACAAACTCTGGCAAAAACATAACCTCCTTGGTGGAGGTAATTATGCAGACTGGCAGACTTAGACTGCTATGTATGGTGGCACTATAAGAATTAAAATTGCACCATCCACCTGAAGCTGTAGCTTGTTTTTCAATACAAATTCTGCTATAATCTAGTTTGCAGTTGGTCTGTTACTTGACTGGAACTACGGTGTATTTATGCATATACTCGTATTGTATTGTAATGTATTGCAGTAGAAAACTGATTAATGCTTATCTGCACACACCACTGAGTATCAAGCCGTGTTCGTTTCACTGCAGTCTCTGGGTCATACCAGAGCTATATTTTTCAGTGCATTAGTTAGCTTGCTTGTGTTGTTGTTGATTGTTGAACAGGACAAAGAAGAAAGTCGGTCGTTTTTTTGCCACCGCTGACGTAGACTCCATTGAGGTAGGTCTGCAAGCTGGCAGTCCTGCTAACACCCAGACTGATGCTGTGTCCGTGGATGCAGGTCTGTCATCACACAGTCCGGTCACTGTCTCAGCTACCAAGCAGCGACCACAGAGCTTGGCAAAAGTTGGCCACCACCGGCACAGAGGCGTTGGTGCAGCACGACCACAGCAGCATCAGCAATCTCAGCATCATCGTAAGCAGCAGCAGCAGCAGCAGCCACAAGCTGTCAGTCATTCGTGGATGAACTCAGCCTGTGGTTCACGTCCTCCCGACATCTCCATGCAGCAGCCAAACTGCACACTGGGTGCTGTGGGCAACAGCGCTACGCCGGTCAAAGATGTTACGACACTACTCAGCGATGGTGACTAAGAATGCTTCAGCTTATCGGTGGCATTGTGGTGGGGGGGAGGTAAGGAGCAGTTGTCCCCCTAAATTTTGGGCTGGCATCATTCTTCATGGCTCTCTTTCATTGTTTGACACTCATGGTTTGGTGACACTAAGGCCATCTGATCTGTAAAGGTTCTACACAGAAATTCCCAACCATAAGTCTACTTTTTGATAATTGCCACAGCTGAGTGTACAGTTGTACCAAGTCTCTCTTAAACTTGGCTGCTTAACTGAATTTGAAGACTTTTTGTTGCAGGATTAAGCTTACATCAGAGTAAAGATGCATATTGTTTTAAATTATTTTTTATAAAATCACTGTATTTTTGCACAGTATGTTCAACAGTGTCTTTTTGGGTGGGTAACAGTAACTTTGTGTTGGATGGATGTAACATCTTGGCCTTCTTCAGTATGGATTTTTTTTGGTGTGATTTTAGAGATAAAGTTGAAAGGAGCAGGCCTGGACAATTCTGCTTGGTAACTTTGTCATTTTTCTGTATATCTGTGTCATAATAATGCTTGGAGAATGTGCTGAAAATAGTTGCTGTCAAGTTTATCATTGAAATATAAGTCTATTTGTTTAAGTTTTTTTATTTGCTTTTATTGGTCATCGTAGCTTTGACATCTATACTTGAGGCATGCATCTTGCAGAACACCTGATTCAGATATTTTAGGTTCCTGGTTAAACCTGGATTTACTCTTAAAGTTAAACAAAAGCTAAATGCAGTGCTTTGTTTTAACTATTCTAACATCATTAACTTAACATGCTTACATAAATACACAAATTACGAATGTTTTCGAACATATTTTTATGCTAATGACTTCCAATGGCTGGCTACTAAGTTTATTCAGTTTGTTTATGGCCAGCAGCAGTTTTACCGGAACTGCAGACTAAATTGTGGCTGTTGCTAAAGTGGCTAAACGCAACAACTTATAAGCCACCTGTATTTCTTGAGTGTACTGTGCACATGCAAAAATTGGATAAAAAGTGGCTAGCGGCTGCAGCTAATAGTGGTGGCTGCGAGGGATATTAATTGCATTTGTGACTCTGATGTGTTGAGCAGCAGCACTAGTACATCAGCAGTGCCAGCGAGACAACCAAGCTCCAAGAAACTAAAGACTCGACGCAGGAAACGAACAGCTGCAAAGTTCAGCATAGCTGGATGACTTCTGTGCTTTATACTCATTGTTGAGACTGACTTCACAAGGATTTTATTTTTTTTATCAATTAATATATGTAGTAAACTGCAGACAAAACCGACGTGGATTTGCAGTAAGTTCTTCCAGTGTGTGCAAGTTTGTATTATCTTTGTACTGTATTTTTGCACATATACTAACTACTTTGTGGTGTGGGTAATTTCATGCTGTTCACAGTGGTGTATTTAGGGGGGAAACATGCCATGCTCCTCTTGGCAGTGAAAATTTGCATAACTTTGTTACCTGAAACATCAATAATTATGTATCAGTTAACAAAAAGGCTTCAACTCTAATTTTTCCCCTCAGACTCTATCCCCTTTGGGGAAGGGGAAGAAGGTTCCTTAAATTCTCTATACGTCACTGGCTGGTCACACACGTTAGTCGTTGTTGTTTGCGAAAGCCTTCAAAAGTTGCTCTGTCATTGTTGCTGGTTATTTTTACATGTTGAAATGTTCTATTGAGTGTGTCTGAAGCTTCATTGATTGAGTACATTTTGTATGGTGCTTCTGTGCATCGAGCTATATGATTAGCATATTTTAACCTGGTTTCACTGTGTTAATCAGTGTGATTGATTGGCACATTGAAATATAATGTTGTGATGTGAGATCTTGTAGCTCAGTGCAGCAGAATGGGATTTTATGTCATGTTCAAGTTCCTTCATTATTCTCTGGCTAAATGATAGCATTTTTGTTCTGTGCAGTGCATAGCATTGAATGGAATATAACACCACTTGATGCCCGTGTGTCCATCCGTCCTCTGTGCCTTTTGCAATTTGTATTTTACAAGTTACAACTACTCACTGAAGTCTGCTTCTGTGTTAATTAGTCCGCCCGAAAACGATAGTTTTCGGAAGGACTTATGTTTTACGCATGATGTTTTTTCACTCGCGAGATCTCCGAGATGCGTCGGCCGACCGGCGTGAAATTTTGCAGTACTAGGCCCAATTTTATAATGCCGGTCCAAAATTTTGGGGGGGCACACCCCAAAAAAATTTCAGGGGCGAAAAACATGCAAAATTTGGCCCGATTTCGGACGACTTCGAAGTTCGGCGGCGAATATCTCCGAAACGGATGAAGATATTCAAAATCAAATAGTCATTCCGTCT
>Ga0209367_1009418_pt1 | contig 13248 bp, 5 predicted proteins | sample WorMetLIZISLAND2_FD_187412 | JGI IMG/M metagenome (GOLD analysis project Ga0209367, IMG submission 187412) | Marine gutless worms symbiont microbial communities from Max Planck institute for Marine Microbiology, Germany - Olavius geniculatus... ... | reverse complement strand
TGAAAAAAAATCCGTAAAACCCCCTATTTTGGCGTTCAAGGTCATCCAAGGTCATTGAATTCGGCGCCAATCGACAGCCAGTATACGATTTGCTATTAGTGATTAATAGTAACCTAGGCCTTATCTCACACCGTTACTGAGATACAATGAGTTATTGGCCAAAAATCGCAAATTTTGACCACCCCCCTCTCATTTAGCGACCTCGTTCGGGGTGACCCCCTTCGAATTTACGAAAAAGTTCTACGGTTCCTGAAACTAGAGTCTTCCAGGCAGCCGATGGTGAAGATTTGGAGACCGTAGCTTGGACCGTTTTTGCCTGATCCACCCGTGTGACAGACGGACGGACGGATGGACGGACGGACAGAATTGCGATAGCTAAGACGCGCTATAGCATAGCTGCTATCGTGCGTAAAAAGTTGCGGTAGTTGCCGCGGTGGCAGTGAAACAAAATTAGTTCATTTCCTGCCGCATGCATTGTAAAAGTGAGCACCACTCTGGACAATAGAATGCTCATTAACATCATGTGCGACAGATGACCACTGCATGCCGCATGGTATAACTTTGCAGGGGCACTGGGCACTTGTTTATCACCCGTCAAGTAATTAGTGTCAGCCACGTTAGCGCACTGTACTGACTGCAGCAACTGAGGTCACAGATATCTGCCGACTGTTGCCTAGCATTCCTTGGATCTACTGGGAGACGGCACAAACATGCATTAATGGCCCAGATTTGGCTGACTAGTGACATGTGTGACTGGCGCTTCTCCCAAAGGTTTTAACGACGTGCGGCATGCAGTCATTTGTCACTGGCATAGCATTTTTACACGGACTTCATAACAAATTAGCATATGCAGTCTACAAGTGGTATGTTTGTTTTTTTTATATTCGAAGACACTGAAGACAGTATCAATCCGCTATAGCAATATGCAGATTTTCATTAATAAAGATTATTATTAAATGATGCGAATGACAAAATCCTCATTTTCAGGGGAAGGTGTACTTTGCGGAAAGCGGAATTTCGAAAAGGTGTATTTTGCAAAATTTCACCTGGGGAACGTTCCGCAAATTACACTTTAGAGCTTTTCCGCATTCTGCAAAATTCCAATAAAATCAAATAATCAGCTTTGCGTAGACTCAGGCTTACATTTAAGTCTCAAATCGACATCGACACATCACAAACGACACAGTCACACAGTCAGCAAAGTAATCATGCAATGACGTCTTCAACTTAAGTCTTGAAACGCACTGAAGTCCTGCTAACTCACGAGCGTAAGCTGGCACATCACACACGAATGCAAGGTCAACTGAAGTACAGTTTAAGCCCAATCTACAAACGATTCCTGACACGGCCTACTGTGTGGGATGGGGAAATTTCTACGGTAATGGGAATGGGATAGGAAATTTTGGGTGGAAATGGGGAATTTCTTGCGAGAACGGAATGGGAAAAATTTGATGAGGATGGGGCGGGATGGGGACAATTTAATTTACCGTGTCACTCTCTAGTATGAATACCAATAACACAGAAGGAAAAAGGTCATTTGTATAGTAAAAAAACCTGCAGTTGTCATTAGATATCAGAATGCTCTTCAGATCAGGATGTCAACATAATAAAAATCTGACATATGCTTGTCAAAATGATTTATAATTATCATCACTGAGCAAACTGATAACAGATAGGCATCTTGTCTAGTCCAGCACAATGTAGGACCCCACAATGTACACATGGTGCGCATGTTACTCGGTTTTTGTCAAACTAATAACTTCGTCAAACTTGGTGGCACTAATTAATACCACACTCAGACACTTCAAAATAATGGCCAAAACGTTTTAACTATGAATTTTCTCACAAAACTCAAAAACTAACCATGTTTTCGCTAAAAAATAATAACCGGAAAGAAATTGAATATAAACCGGAAACGTCTCATCAATTTGTTAGGGATGCGTCGCAATTAATTTGCGTCACAATTTTTTATTTCGATACGAGTTCGATGATAGTAGTGATTAGTACCATAACCCCCGCATCCGGTTGCAAATCTCATTACCCGGTTTCAAAGTCGGGTAATTAGTACCCGTTTTTTGCACTGATTACTGATGAAACCGATAAAAATCTTGTTACTTGCAGCCAGCAGCTACCTTGACGAAATCTAGTAATGCAAAAGAGATTTAACTGAAGCCATTTTCGTTGACGAACTGTATTATATTTGGTACCACAGACACATTATAGGCGTTTTATATGAAAAACCTAACTTTGTGGAAAAATATTGGGTAATTCGATGTGTTTATTGCAAACGGGTACCCGGTTTCTAAAACGCATCCAAAACGCAGCTCTAGACTTCTTTGCGTTGACAGACTGACAGTTGTGTAACATTAGATGCGCAGAATTGTAGAAAGTTATCGTTTTGTACAGAATAATTAAGCTGAGCAAATACTTGGTATCTCAGAATTGGTCTGCATAGTATACTGATATTGTTATTATGCAGCCGTCGTAATAGGTCGTATTATGCGTCTCGCCCGTCTGTCCGTCCGTCTCATACGGGTTCTTCTCGTAAGACAAAATGCGCAGAAAAACCAAAGTCGTTCTGAACGTTCACTAGAGCAAGAAAGACGGATGTGCCAATTTTTAAGACAGTGGTTATTCGCACTCCGGAATGCATGTATCCACTGGTTGGCTTATTCGCACTCCTGGGGAATTATGGCTTTTTCGCCTCTTTGCCGGTTCGCCTTTGGCTTGTTCGCTTCCTGTTCCTGGCTGATTCGCCCCCCCCGTTGAATATACCTGTGATTCATTATTGAGGCTTGTGTTTGTGTTTCAATTTACAGAAAGGCAACAAGTAAGTAACAGACAGACGACGGACGACAACCATTTTAATAGCTCAACGGTTACTTAGGTATGATCGGCTGAAAAACATGCGCATTACCTCACCACTGTCACCAGGTGGTGGTATGTCTGCAAGCCGCATCACAGACCCCACTCCAATCACGCTAAGTGTGTTTGAAGTCAACTCGCCGGTATTTGATGCGCTCTATGTGTCAACATCAAGCTTTCTTTGAAATGAATTCTTACAGGTATACTTGGGTTTAGGCCTAATAACCGCTTGACAAACGCCTAGATCTATAGAGAGAGTCAGACATCATTGCAAACATTCTAAAGTGAGAAAGCGTACTAAAACTCTGTATAATAAAATACATGTATAGGCCTAATGATTTTATGTCAGAATTGAACTAAGCATTAAGCATTTACGCAATTGTTTATTCTCATAAACTGTTTAGGCCTAAGGACAGTTATTATGTATAAACCTTGATGTCGAATTACCAGTATTCAACAGGGGTGAAACGTCCAAGGTAAGGGGGCGAAAGAGCCAGGGGCGAACAAGCCAGGTGGCAAACCAGCAAAAAGGCGAAAAAGCCAGACACCCTCCTGGGGGAAGGTGTACTTTGCAGAATGCAGATTGCGGAATGCGGAATTTTACAGAATTTCACCTGCGGAACGTTCCGCAAATTACACCTTAGTTTTTTTTCTGCATTCTGCAAAATTCAAATAAAATCAAATAATCAACTTCGCATACGTAGATGTTATTGTCAATGTAGATATGCGCTGACAAGTGACTGATTTCTAGGGTATTGTCAGTGTGGATTGGAACCTCATTTGATCTACGGTATTTCAAAACCAGCACACACTCCCTGTCTATCTTTGGATGACATGTTGGATCTTTCATTTCTACTTTTTATTGAACCAGATCATCTAGTGTGTTCAAGGTGTTTTAGGTAACATACCATGTATAAAAATTTCCTCTTTACTTGCTGCTTACTTACTGTACTATGTGAAATAAGTGCACACAGTTGTTGTCTGCTGTAGTTTACAATCAACTGGAAATATGCAGATTAATGATGTTATTGATGTTGTAGTCCAGTTAAATTTTTAAACAATTAATCGATCAATTGTTCGTTATTTTCTTCTTTTCTTTAGTGCTAATCATTAGGTTTCCACTGTGCTTTCCTAGTTTGATTTTGATATAATGTTTTCTGTGCTGTATTTTGTAGGTGATTTTCCAGGGGACTGAAAACCTATTTTGCAGACCTCAATTTGCGGTGCAGACATGAGTGGATATGCTAATTTTCTGGAACAATGTTTAGCTGCAGCATCAGCTGAAGATGATGATGCTGTATCTCAGGATATTGACACAGTTCCTCTATGTGCCAAAGATACCGGTGGAGGTGATCATCAGGCAGAACATTGTGACAATGGAGATTCATCTGCTGGAGATTGTTCTGTTGATTTCAAGCCGGAAATCTTGGAGGAGATTAAACACGAACCTGACGATGTATCGTTTCATCATATTTCTATTGTAGTAAAATAGTAGGATGTAATATGACTTTTGACTGATAGATAGTTGACAGAATCATTTGGCTGTTGAATAACAGTAAGGGCTTATTGTTAGTCGATTTTTTCTTAGTTTGCACACTCTATGTGCATCATATTTGTTCTGTCAGCTGGTGAGACTAATGTTTCATGTTGGGAAGTATTGTGGATTTGTGGTGGCAGATAGTGCCCAAAAATGTGACTGTTAATCACTAATTACTAATTCATTAATATACATATGACTATTAAAAATAGAAAAATTCATATATTTGAAGTCTGAAGTCTCATCTTTGTGGCGTTGTTGTCCAGACAGTGACTGATTCATGTCTGTTGATGGAGGTTGGTCCAGTTCTCTTTTGATAGCATGAACTGTTTCAAAAAAGTGTCACAAATGCATTAAACTCCGTGAAGACTGTGTTGAAAAATAGACTCAAGTTTGCATCTCTGTGTTGTGTATTGTTTTGTATACAGTCGAGAGAGAGGGTCAGAGAACAGCTGGTAATATAGATGCATGATTGTTCCTGTTGTCATGTGTCAGGAAGGGCTGCTGAGTGGTTTACAGTACTCGGCTACATGTGAGGGCAGTCTAGTTGATGAAAGTCAGACTCATTATTATCAGGCTTCGGTCAGGCTGAGGAAACCACGCAAGACTGGGTATTAACACTTTCTGCAGTGCATGGTAACAGTATGTTTGCTGCTGACTGCTATTTCTGATAGCACAACAATCTGAAATTCCTTGTACCCAGTGTCGTTTGCGGACTGCTCGGCAGTTTAGCTAAAGCTCAAGATGGTGTTGTTTGTTAAGCATATGACATTATACAGGGTGGGCCAAAAAAACCGGACCTGTTTGAGCATTGATAACTCAGCGATGGTTACCCTTAGAAATACGTGTGATATTGTCAAAAGTTTTAGAATGTTGTAGACAAAAAGGGCCGAACTTGCATAGCAAATCGTTTAAATATTCTTTGCTTAATTTGCATAAATTTTCATTACCCCTGAAATTAGGCATTTGCATGCACTCCCATGTGCCCGAGTTCATTGAACTCAAAAACTCGCTGCCAAAAAGTCCAGATTTAAGTGCTGTGAATTATTCAGTGTGGGAACATTGCAACAGATAGCATGGTCACAAAATTTCAGTAACTGAACAGCTAAAACTTGTGCTAATCAAATGCTATGCTCAGCTGATCCTGAACACATTGACTCCAGCGATCGATCAGCTGCCTAAAAGGACTGATGATGGTTATGAATGCAAAAGGTGGGCAACTGCCTATGTCAAATTTCATCTAAACTCAACGTATGTGTTAATGATTGTTTATATTTCACTGTATGCTGAATGCAAATCTACTTAAATTCATGCGTTAGTGCCAATTTAGTGTGATTTTAGGTGTGGGACAGATTTGTGTAAATCAGGCAAAGAATATTTAAATGCTGAGACATGCAAGTTGTACACTTCTTCTGTACACAATTTTGAAACTTTTGGCATATTATGCACCTTTCCATCGATAAACGTCGCTAAGTTATAAAAGCTCAAATGTCCATGTTAAATATGTGTTACAGTCAAATTTGACAGAATTTCGGGGGCAATGAATATTTATGCAAACTAGGCCAAGAATATTTAAAGCTTCGCTACGCAAATTTGTCATTTATTCTTTACAGCATTCTGAAACTTTTGAGGTATCACACGTCTTTCTACCACTAACCATCCCTGAGTTATCAATGCTGAAACAGGTACGGTTTTTTGGCCCACCCTGTATAAGGATTTTGTGACATCCCAAGTTGCAAGAGCCATTCGGGGGTTAATAGCTATGGGGCAGATGGGGCTGCAATCCCGAACTTACAGCTCAGATAGGCCCGGCAAGATTTGTGAGTAATTTTTTACTTGGGAGTTTTTTCATCTATTGCGTGTTTATCAAAAAAATTATATTTTTTTGTACTGAGCAGAACAATTCATGTATTACAGCACAGAATTACTTTAGCACTTACAAGGTCTCAGCGATGCACAAAAAGAGTCATTTCATGACCCAGTTTTAATCAGATGCATTTCTTGACTTGATAAACTGCCACTTCCCAAACCCATCCCTAGTAGGAAGGGGATACCCTACCCGCATAATATTTTAATGGTGATAGGCCTGTTTTAAATTTTCAGTTGGGGGCCTGCAGGTTAAAAATTATGGTTGTGGTTGGAGTTAAGGTTGGACAGCTCTGAGCAGATAGTTACACAATGTGGGCTGACATATTTTGCTAGTTACAAGTGTGTTTCATAGTTCAGTTACATTATTGTGATTTGGAATTTATAGGCAGAAGAAGAGGCAAAAACTGAATGTAACTTTGAGAGGGCTCACTCAGCGTGAAAACAACCGTTATGTGTGCAACTTGTGTGGCTTACGGCGCAGAAGTTATCAGATGATGCGGCGTCACGTGCACTCCCATGACAACAAACCATTTTCCTGCAATGTGTGTCCACGGACATTCCCTGATCTTAACAAGCTGGCCTCTCACAGAAGATCCCACACCGGTGAACGCCCGTATTCCTGCCTCGTCTGCGCACAGACTTTTATCACTTTGTCTGCGATGAACAGACATATTCTCAGTCACACCAGCAGTGAACGTGATGATGCAGATCAGGATTCAACCGCTAATGGTGACAGCATCAGCCTAAGGCTGGGTTTTGAGGGCATCGCACGTCGTGAAAAGCGCCAATATGTGTGCAACGTGTGTGATGCGCAGTACCGACGTCTGGAGATGATGCGTCGACATATTCGATGTCATACTGGCGAACGTCCACACACGTGCGATGTTTGTCAGCGATCGTTCTCACAGCTTCATCACTTGACCGTTCACAAACGCTCGCATACAGGCGAAAGACCGTATGTTTGCCTGATGTGTCCTAAAGGTTTTGCTGATTCTTCCTCGCTGAAGAGACATATCAGAACGCACACTGGGGAACGTCCATATGAGTGTGCCGTCTGCAAAAGCCGCTTCACAAACAACACTAGTCTTTCAGCACATATGAGCAGCCACGCGAACAACCTGACCATCCCCGACAACATGGGATCTACAGCTGTTTGCATGGATCTTCCAAAAGAGGAAGAAAATGAAGACCAAGCTGCAGAGATGGAAAGCCATAGCTTTGAGACAAAGCCAAGTGCAAATCTGGAGCTTGAAAACATGGATAGTTTCAACGGCATGACTCCTAGCGCAAAGCTAAACCCAATGCTGAATGCAATCGTACGGCGTGAAAACTGCAGCTATGTGTGCAATGTGTGCGATGCACAGTACAAGCGTTTGGAGATGATGCGACGACACATCCGATGTCATACTGGAGAAAGACCACACACATGTGATGTGTGTCAGCGTACATACTCCCAACGACACCATCTGACTGTTCATAGACGATCGCACAGTGGTGAGAAGCCTTATCCATGCATCGTCTGCAATAAAGCATTTGCCGATTCCTCGTCGCTGAAGAGACACATACGGTCACACACCGGGGAACGTCGTTACACCTGCGAGGTCTGCAATGGTCAATTTTCCACACCCAGGACTCTGTCTGCACACATGCAAATGCACAGCGACGATCCCGCCGTTCCCAACAACGTAAGTTCAGCTTCCGATGATGTGGTCGCTGGAACTGCCACCTGGAAGAACATGATCCACTTTGATGTCGGCACGCGGCAGTATGTCTGTCAAGTCTGTAGCAAGCAGCATATGCTCCTGCGGGTGATGAAGGGACACGTCCGGTCTCATGTAGTTGAACGTCCTTTCAAATGTGACATCTGCCAGAAAGCATTCTGCCAGGCACGTCATCTGGCAGTTCACAAGCGATACCATTCAGGCATAAAGCCGTACTTGTGTCCGACGTGCGGGAAGGGCTTCGCCGCTTCATTCCTGCTGAAGCTGCATTCCCGAGTGCACACCGGAAACCGGCCGCACCAGTGCAGCGTCTGCAACAAGACGTTTTACTATGCACACAGCATGCGGGAACATATGAGGGTACATACTGGCGACCGGCCGATGTGTCCTATCTGTAACCGGACGTTTGCGTACAGTTCGACGCTGAGCTCACACATGCGCTGTCACTCCAAACCCTCGCTGTGCTGCAACGTCTGCGGACGCATGTTTCGATTCCCAAACAAGCTGCGGATCCACATGCGTGCACACACTGGAGAGATGCCGTACGACTGCAGCAACTGCTCCAAGACGTTTAGGCATCTGTACTCGCTGAAGATGCACATGCGTTCACACATGGGCGAACTGCCGTTTCTCTGTTACGTGTGCAGCGATACGTTTGCTACTGAGGGTGGGTTGAAACGCCATTTGCTGCTGCACAAGAAAAACCAGCAGCAGGGGCCAGAGCTGTTAGAATAATGCATTAGTTAGTGCATTTACGCATTAATAAATTAGTTTTGATTTTTTCGGTGTGGTGACTAAAAATTACTTAGAACAGCTATCTTGCTGTGAATAAACATTACCAAAAGTATCAACAGAGAGCATGAGAAACCAGCAGACATGTCTATAAAAGCTGAATTCCCAAAATTGAGCTTCTGTTGTGCCATCCGCTTTCATTTTTTAGCAGATGCAGTATCCATTAAGTGCAATTAATGTGCGACTAATAAAATAATTAGTTGCATGATAAACATGATACTAAAAAAATTAATTATCTGACAGCTCTGGTAAGAGACAATAAACCAGTGAAATATACATGATTTGCCTCCCTCTCTTTTGTATTGGTTTTCTCGTTTATCCCGTTAACTTTCTTTCGTTATTCTTTGCCCTTTTACCTTTAGCCAAAAGCCTGGATTTAGACTGCTGACTATCACACGCTATATACAAGCCATACTTTACACCGAATGCAGTGCATTATTTAGTAAATTTTGTAGTTTGTATCACTGATTGATTGGGATCTTTTGAATGATGCAATGCACTGTTTATTTTACTATATCTTGTTAAAATTTTATTGGTAGTATATAGAGAAGAAAACTATATGCTCCATATTGCTCTTGTGTAGAGTATATGGATACTGCACATAGGCGCCTATATACTTATTTGTAGCCTTTATTGTTGCATTTAATGTTTCTTTATTTGACGGTTCACATTCTGTCAGTTGAAGTAACATTTGTTTGTGTGTATGTGATAAAGGTCCATTTGTATGTGTGCTACATGTATATTGTATATACAAAATTCTGTGTAACTGAAGTCAAGAAAACTGAAAAGGTCATGTGTACCTTAACTGTGTACTGACAAAAATTTGCAGAGTTCAGCAATTTGGGCACTGAAACTCAACGTTATGATTACAGTAGTTTGTACTGTTTGCTGCTACTACTATAGGCTAAAAACCATTCAGCATATTTTGCAATGTTAAGCAGAGCACAGTAGTGCAGTATCCCTGAAATGTGGTGTATGTGTCTCCAGAGTGGCCAGGGGTTCATTTAATTGTCATCTTGACTGTGTGTCTCTACCACTTTGTCAAGAATATGTTCAATATTATTTTGTATATGTTCTGCATAGAATTGATAGCAGAAGAACCAGCAGTACAGTGTGGACAGACTTCTTGAATCTAACAGCACTTGTTGACAGTGTTGCACTTTGTTAACTGGTTCCATGGAATCTCTATGGGTGGCACTAGGAATATTAAGCTGGGGTGACAATTGGGCCTATATTGGCACATTGGCACAATTGGACCAAGGCACAGGGGGGCAATAATTTTTTTTATGCGGGCCAAATGTTGACTTTTTTTCAGTTGTTATGTGCATTGAAATGATGTAGTGGGTCCAGTGGCAAAGCCCCTGATGAGGGGGCCAGGGGGCTTTGCCCCCTGAAGCTGAAACACTTAGTTTTTGGACATGCAATGAAAGCTGCAAATTTGCTTCCTTTTTACGCGCGAGAGCTAACATAGCTATAACACGTATTAGCTACGGTAATTCTGTCTGTCCGTCCGTCTGTCCGTCACGACCCGGTACCAATCCAAGACCAGGTGAGATAGAGATTTCAGGTTTACACCATATGATAGCCTATTGTCTCTAGTATTTCGTGACAAAATTTCATCCAGCTGGGTAAACGGGATCCTCTCGAACGAGGGGGCGAAAGAGGGGCACCCCCTTAAAAAGCGTTATTTTACCGCTATAGGCTCGTATAACGTGAAAATGGTTGTAGATAGGCACAGACGTGCTGCTTATCATAACAAGCACTAGCGACGAGCTTCTTAGAAATGTCAACATCGATGACCTTAAATGAACTTGAAACCTAAAAATATTGGTTTTTAGTGATTTTTGGCTGCAAAACAGTGAATCGCGACGAAATGGATAGAACTGCTATAGGCTCTCGCGCGTATCATGAGCATTAGTTCAGATTTCTTGTTAATATTTGGAAATGCAAAAAAGTCACAGATATGGGTGTTGTTTTGCATAAATGACATTTAATAAGTCACACCTTAGTATGTGTGAATTTACCAGAGGGCACTTTTATCATCATCAAAATTTTTCCTGTGGGGAGCAGCTGGGGAAGGGGGGGCAAGGCCAAGGAGGGGCAGCTGGCCCCTTACTTTCTACCCCTTTTTTCGCCGCCCATGGGAATCACAATTTGGTGCATATGCAGTCTCAATTATTTATTTCTGTAGGATATAGCCCATTGTGAAATTTCACTTCAATTTGCGTTTAGTATCCATTATTCCTCAGTGGACATGCATGATTCTATGCCAATTTTAGAGCTGCAGTAAATCCTAAAATGCACTCATTGCCATCACCGACGTCACGGACAGTAAAAGGCATTTTGTCTGTTAAATTCCAGCTCCAACGATACTCCTAAAATTCTATTTTTAGGTCTCAGCTGTGGCACACAGCCTTACTATTCAGAGATTACAGGTGACACTTTAATTAGGGGGCTAGGTCCCAGTGCAGATATTTTTGAGTGAAATAAAAGCGAAATACACATAATAGTTGACAAACGCTCATCTAAAATACCTTACCTGATTATTTTCAAAATTGGGTTGAATGGAAGGTGTAGGAAAAATGTGCGTTTGTAAACCGAAAACTGGCCATATCTCGGAAATGGTTAGAGACGGCCAAAGATTGCTATTGATCACTAATAGGAAATCGCATACGCCTTTTCAGATGAAATCAAAATCATCGACCTTAGATTTCCTTGAAGGCGTAAACGATCCAGGAGTTTAAGTTGGGGGCCAAGGTCGAGCGCCAAAGGCGCGAGCCGAGTCGAGCGCCACGGTGGGTGAGGTGTGGGGAGGGGGTGTCCCCCTCCCCACCAGCGGAGAGGTCTGGGGAGGGGGAAGTGCCCCCTCCAGAATTTTTTTTTGAGATTTTGGGGTCAAATGGCGTATTTTCGTCGACTGTTGGTGGACTTGGTGCTAAATGTCGTTTTTTTCTATGACCAAAACAGTTATATAAAAATACACTTGGAATACAAGGACTGCCTGCCATTAAGTCCTTGGATCAATTAAGTTTCGCCCTAACTTAAGGTGAGGCGCCGCAGTAGTCGACGGGGTGGGGAATGGGTTGAGGGTATCCCTAGCTGACTAGAGGTCTGGGGGAGCGTTGTGAGCTCCCCAAGCAGGGTTCGGGACAGACCCCCGGCGAAAAACGAATTTAGTGCGTTCTAAGCATCACAGAACACTTCTACCTGCAAGATATCATAATCAGTATCAAGATATCAGTAATGCGCTGAACAATAATAATATTTAACTCACAACCCTCTTAATTTCCCAAAAAAAACCTTCCCTTCTATTTTTTCTTGGGGAATTTGCATGGTGTCACAGACATATGGTGTAGACGCCTCTGGCGTTTTTATTGTTTATTGTTGCTTACTTTTACGTAGGCGTAACCAGAAATTGGAGTCACAAAGAGGCCAACCCCAAGGGCCAAAAATTGAAGCCGAAAGCCGAGAACGAAGGTGAACTTCTTGGGTAGGGGCCAGTCGCCGGGGCACAGCCCCGGAAGCAAACGCTTTTTAAGGCACGAAAACCCCTTAAAATGCATATATTAAGCATAAATTGTATGTTCTACTGCGCAAATTTTTTATAATGCATTGCATATGCAAGGCAAAAAAGGCGACTTTGGCATCTTGGGGGGCATGACCCCTTTGGCCCCCTAAATCCGACTATGCTTGAAGGTCAGAACGACAACAGAAACTATGGGTTGTTGCGCTTTTTTTCTAGCGACAGCTAGACTTTCTTGTTGTTAACATAAGAAGTATACAAATCATGACGTCACAGCTGCGTCGTGACAGGACCATGTAATAATAGTTATTCTATGGTTCTTTTACTGTGTTTACTTTTGTGAAATTTGTATGTATTTTGTTGTTTATTTTCATCTTTGCGGTAATGCCACTTTTCATGACTTGGCTAATGATATCTGATTGTCAATAAGACTCTGATTTATCGATTATCTGTAAGCAGGCTAGCAATGTTACAATCAGTCTAGCCTAGTTCTTAGCCGTCCGTATATATGTAGGCTAATATTTAGGACGAAGTTCTTTGTCTACAATCAGTCCAGCTCGGTGTTATTTTCCGTTCGCGGCGGACGGGAAAGTAAGCAAGCTTGAGGCTATTTTCTGTCCGCCACTAACTAAAAAGTAGACTATATGACGTTATTTTCCTTCCACCATGGACGTATGAAGATTGTGACTGATGGAAAATGACCGCTTAATTTTTTGGTATAATACGCAGCCTTACGCATGCATTTAAGTTATGTGATGTTATGTATGAGACTATGCACTAAAAAGTCTGTACCGAATGGCGTTTTGATTATATTAACGGTAATTCTAGCGGTAGATCGGCGATCTTGCTGTTAGCACTGGAAAATTGCTAGAGGTAGATCGGGTAGGCACATTATTAGGTACATGGTAGAACTTATGTTCCTGGTAGTCATAGGACCATGC
>Ga0209367_1009417_pt1 | contig 13248 bp, 8 predicted proteins | sample WorMetLIZISLAND2_FD_187412 | JGI IMG/M metagenome (GOLD analysis project Ga0209367, IMG submission 187412) | Marine gutless worms symbiont microbial communities from Max Planck institute for Marine Microbiology, Germany - Olavius geniculatus... ... | reverse complement strand
TTTTGGCAGCACCAGCAGTTTGCTTGGAGTCATAGCTTCCCATGACGATGATGGTTTCACTGGCGAAGGATTCGGCAGTTGACTGACGTCAATACGAGACTCCTCGTACCTCTGCAGCTGCTGCAGCTTGCTGCCATGCACTGACAATGTCGGCGGTGGCGACCGATCCGGGGATTTACGGGAAATTTCGCCTGAGCTGTTGCCCTCTGCCGCATCCGACGACGGAGAGAGGGAAAGATGTCCACGTCGAGACTCCACCTCTGAAGGAAACCACGCAGAAATTATATTAGGATCTTCCTGCTTCTGCTGTGGTTGTTGTCTTGAGGCTGCATAACCATCGTATGTGCCAAACTTCAAGTTAACATCAGGAAAAAGTACAGCATATAAATCAATAATTTCATGCACTACAATATTACAGGGCTTTCCATTTTTAATTCTAGGGTTAGAACGACATTGGTAGTGGGGTATCGGATATTGCCCAACCAACATTCACCAATAATGAGCAGTATTGGGTACTGGACATGGGTGATATTTTTATCGGCTGTCATAGCCAATATCGAAACTGCTCGCCGTGCTCGGACATGTTGACGCCAACATAAGTCATTTTAATAGCCACTGAAGGCAAGTGTTCCACTGTGTATCAGAAAAACCCAAAAATATTGGGTAGTGTACTAAGTGGCATTCTAACCCTATTTCATTCAACGTGCATATAGGCAACAACTGAAAAAAGTGTCAACTTATGTCTAGTTAGTGCCAGCCTGTAATGAAATGATATCAGTCACATTCAGATGCATCTACTCCATCTAATTCATCATTCAATTCCTAGGTTCCAACAGTTCACACGCTTGTACGTCAACGATGGTCCCAGATCAATTTGCTGACCAAACAGCAGTGACATTCTGTAGCGGAGAGGAAAGGCAACTACGTCTGGCATCACCGCAGTCTATCCAACTATAAGCTCAGTTCAACAGCAAATCAGGCATGACATCTGTTATCATATTTGTATTGTAAAGTAAAATAAAGTCCTTCCCGAACCATAAGGGCAATTGGGCGGCGCTGATCTCCATTTCCTTAGCCCTCAGCCAGACACCAGTTTACACTGAAAGACTACGGATATGGGACTAGTCCAACCCTTGGTGTGCCTGTTTACGTCCCAGCTTTCGCTGGTACTCACTGCACCTATCCACGGAGGGATGGCCAGGCTGAGTTGACCTGAGTGGCTGTTTATACACCAAGATGGTTTATCTGCCTGCTGACAGTCACCCCTCCAACTATTAACCAGGCCTGGCATTGATTAATGTCATTAAAGCAACCAACGACGTTACGAACTGAGCCAAACCACTACTTGTGACCAAGTAAGCAAGCCATCACGTTTGTATCATGTCAGCCACACTAATGAACCGAGATGAAAGGACACTTACTTTCTTTCGTGGGGGCACACTTTGCAGACAGCACGGCATCATGCACGTCCTCTAGTTCCTTCATAGACTTCGGCGAAGATTTCGCAAGCATAAGACGAATGTGAGTACCATTGCGTAGGCGGATAGTCAGGTTATCTCCACGAAGCTGATTCAATTCTATCTGGCCATTCAGCTAAACCACACACACATAAACAGACCTCGGTTATACAGACACAATCAACGAGTCAAGTTCAATTAGCAAAACAACAACCAAGTTACTAAAAAGGATTATCTGCAGGTATGGGGTCCTTGAAGATTGTCTTCATTCAGGAACAGCTCAAAGACAAAAAATTGTGGCCTTGGCCTCAAAGAGGTCTGGCCTTGGCCGCTCTGCGACCATTGATCTCTAGCAGTAATGTAGTCCTCGAAAAACACTGGCCTTGGGCAATCCAATGTTATCTCATGCCACTGCAATCAGAAGACCCTTGACCAGCTGTGGGTTGCCACGCAAAAATTTGCAATTCTCCCACAGACAGCTGAAATTTCCAACAAGAGAGATCACATGCATTCAGAATTTTAATCTTACCCCCAAAATTTCCCAAAAGGGGGAGGAGGGTTCAGCATCAAATTTAGCATTTTTACGCGCGAAAGCAGCTATGCTTTCAGCGCGTCTTAGCCATCGCAATTCTGTCCGTCCGTCTGTCTGTCACAAGGGTGTATCAGGCAAAAACGGTCCAAGCTAGGATCTCCACATTTTCACCATCGGCTGCCTCGAAGACTCTAGTTTCAAAAACCGTAAAGCTTTTTCGTAAACTCGAATGGGGTCACCCCGAACGAGGTCGCTAAATGAGAGGGGGTGGTCAAAATTTGCGATTTTTGGCCAATAACTCGCTGTGCCTCAGTAACAGTGCGAGATAAGGCCTAGGTTACGATTAATCACCAATAGGAAATCGTATACTGGCTTTCGATTGGCGCCGAATTCAATCACCTTGGATGACCTTGAACGCCAAAATAGGGGGTTTTACGGATTTTTTTCGCGATGTCTGGCTGCGCAAGTTTATATCATTCACAAGGAGGCGCCACCATCGCCAACGCCACATGCGCCTACGGCCGATGTGTATTATGGTCCCGAAGGGCCGAGTCCAAGTGATATGCGATTTTCGAAACTATAACTACTGAACTGGAAATGCTATAGGCTTTCGCGCGTCTCGTGAGCTTTGCTCAAATTTCTTGTTGGGTAAAAGTTTTCCGACAAAAAGATTTTCAACAGCCCAAAATTGGGTGGGGAAGCTGCTCACTCTATTTGTCCTCCAGCTACGATGCCACTGCCGTTGATATTTAAGGATAATAATCAAGCATTCAAGCTTTATTACAACCGAAAACAAACTACTGCAACATACATTAAATAACTAAACACAGAAACACTAAAGTAACATGTAAAAAATATTTACAAATTTCATAAGAAAAAATCAGTAAGAAGAACTTATGAAAAGTCATCAAATAACTCACACATAACTAAATTGCTAACAGTAAAAAGATCTTAGAATAATCCGAACGATGCTTTGTACATAAATCCGCTAGTCACAACGCCACCAAATAAAAGCAAATTTTATTCGGCAGCACTAAATACCAAATACTAAAAACAAACAAAAACTATGGAAAACAACCAAACTGTTTTCAGTAATTTTCGGTTAGGACTGGGGTTTAAAGTTTAAGGTTAGGGTTAAGTTTTCCGTACTGAACACTACAAAAAACTAATGAAGATGTTTTCGGCAGCTATCAGTATTTAGTGACACCCATTATATTCACAGTTGCCAATGCGAATACCACAAAGTTATGCGTCGGCAGTGAAGGGCGGACTTTTAGAATTAGCTGACACCGCCAGAGTCCCGCTTCCGTGTCCTCGAAGACACGAACTGATCCCGTGCGCATTGGCTCCTTCCGATTCCGAGTGTCGTCGAACAAGTTCTGACATGTCCATAGACAGCTGCATGCAGTGATGCTGCCCGGTGCAGCTTTAGTCACTGACATTGCACTGACTGACACATAAAAACAACGACAAGTACATGTCTTATCAAATATCTATATAATGACTATCAAATAGTTTATACCATTCCACTTCACACAGACTACTGGGACTATCGTTGCTGTTTTTTTGTTTGTATTTTTTCCAACTAGAATCTAGATATTACTTTTCAATGACTATATTTACTGTGCGCACACACAGTCCGTATGCAGTCACAAAGTGTTATTTACCGTGCGCAGAACATACATGCTTAGACAGCATATAGCAGCTTCTGCAGCATTAGATAAAATAAAGAGTGCAGTTTAGCATTAGGCCTATTGGCAATAATCAACCACAGTTTAACTGAAGGGTGCATACGATAATAATGTTTTGGGTCACTTCTGTGTAATCAGACGGATTGGTTTCGATTAATGTCACAAAAAAACCGCCACTTAAGGAACCAGCCATACTGTCCATTATAAGATGAACTAATACCACCCAAAATGTCATACAATCCACTTCATACATTCAGACCACTGCCAGGCACGGAAGACAAATTATACATGCCATAGCTGGCATGGTCTATAACATTTTCTGCGCGACATCAGGCCATGCGTGCGCATGGTCAACAACACCATGCATTACTTTTTGGGTACGGGTAAAAAGCAGATTGCGAATGTGCGGATGTCGCAACAGGTAAGCTGTGATTTATTAATTTAACCATCTCCTAACCCTATTCCTAACCCTAATCCCTAATTTTAACCCCGAACTTGACATTATCCCTAACCCTGGCCCTAACATTGTTGCGACATCCGCATATCCGCCGATCCACTTTTTACCATCGCAGTAGTCATTCAAAAGCACTATAGTTCCAAGTTCGTGTTACAAAAAAACAGCTTTGGCTCGAGATAGACTCTGATATAATACTGAATAAGCCTGACTTAAATACGTGACAGTGTCGTGGCATGGTTTGTAAACCTTCTACGTCTTCCAGGCATATAAATTCTACCATCTTCCCAATAATGTGTCTACCCGATCTACCTCTAGCAATTTTCCAGTGCTAACAGCAAGATCGCCGATCTACCGCTAGAATTATTGTAAAGATAATCCTTCTTCTTGACGAAACATGAACTCATGTGATGTCATGGATATCATTGTAATATCATCTATTAGAGGTTATCCTAATGCAAGACTGCACATCAGTAATGTTCAAGTTCTACTTCAAGTACATGAACACAGTACAAAGGTGGGCGCATTTCTATGGGTGGGCGTAACAGTGACACCAGTCACACCAGTGGTGCGAAAATGCACCAAATGCTTACCTCTGTGAAAAATCTAACTTTGCTGCAAATAGTTTCGTTTTTAAAAAACTAAACACACTCATTTCCGATAACTGTCAGTACCGCTGCGTGATTTAAACGACTTAGTTACAAACTTCGTAACAAAATCAACGAATCAAATGAATCGTACCTAAGTTGTTTTGGAACAGACGCAACGTAATTAACAACTTGCAGCAGTTTCGAATCTTGTCTAGTTTTGCACATGCGTTGCGAGCCGGAAATGATGTAAAGGCGTGAGCGTTGTTGCGACGGCAAATAAAGTAAAAATAAAGCATTTTCCTGCAGAAATCGTACAAAAATGGCATTAGCGTGTCAGAAAGACAGCTACTTGCAAACGGTTAATTGCGTTGTCACGAGTGTTTACTTCTGAGTTTTAACGCACAAACAATACACTAGTTCAAGTTCAACCGCTCGGTGTTATTGTCAGTGTAGATCTGCGCTGACAGGTGTACGGACAAAAGGCCACCGGGACAAAAAGCCACTTATTTACCAAAACGTATTTAACAAAATTATATAATAAGTTTGTAGTTCAGTTTTTTGTTGAGCTAATTTATGTTTAATAATTTCACTAAGTTTGATACTTTTTAAATGCAATAATTCTAGCAGTAGATCGGCGATCTTGCTGTTAGCACTGGAAAATTGCTAGAGGTAGATCGGGTAGATACATTATTGGGAAGATGGTAGAATTTATATGTTTGGAAGACGTAGAAGGTCTACAAACCATGCCACGACACTGTCACGTATTTAAATCAGGCTTATTCAGTATTATATCAGAGTCCATCTCGAGCCAAAGCTGTTTTTTGTAACACGGACTTAGAACTATAGTGCTTTTGAATAAATTTTATTTAAAGCTTGGTAATTGGTAACATTTCAGTTCTAGCCACAGTCTTAGCAATGCAGTGAAGAAGAAATGTGGCTGCATTCTTACATTAACAACGAGATAAATGTAATTAGGTAAATGGCGATCTACCGCTAGTAATTTTCTGCTCTCTACTGCGAGATCGCCAATCTACCGCTAGCACTGACCTTTTAAATGTTATTTTTATACAACATAGGACTTCGGCGTTTTTTTTTTGTGCTTGTAAATAAATAACGATGTTGTAATGCTGTGTATACTATTAATGTTGGTATAGCTTACCGCTGGTTTAACATTTACTCGAGTAGTGAGCAATTACTGAGACAGTGAAGAATGATAGCTTAATTGTTATTGTTGAGTACACTCAAAATAGCAGAAACGGCATAGTGAACAATTATCATTTGAAACGGAAAAATGTAACCTAGAAGGTCGGGACTTAAACCATTGAAATCTACGTTTAATGCTGAAAATTCTCTATGCAGATTGTCTTGGTCTATCTGTAGTGAATACAACGCAGTGGGCTCTTGTCTCGCAGCCTAAAATCGCCAAAAAAATCCATAAAACCCCTATTTTGGCGTACAAGATAATCCAAGGTCATTGAATTCAGTGGCAATCGAGAGCCAGTTTACAACTTTGTATCAGCAATTAATAGTAACCTAGGCCTTATCTCGCACCATTATTGAGATACAGCAACTTATTTTTTTACCCCTTTTTATTTTAGCGCCATTGTTCAGGATGACCTCTTTCGAATTTATGGAAATGCTTTATGCTTTCTGAAACTAGAGTCTTCCAAGCAGCACTACTTAGTTATACTGAGTCAACATTTATAACTGTGGTCTTTTGTCGGTGGCCTTATGTCCGGGGGTGACATTTCTGGTGGCTTTTTGTCCGGTGGCCTTTTGTCCGGTGGCCTTTTGTTCAGTGGCCTTTTGTTTGGGATTCGCACTGACAATAGCCTAGAAGTCAGTCACTTGTCAGTGCGGATCCACGTAATGTGCCTCTAGTGTTTGAACGGTGGCAACGAATGCAGCCTGCCTGCCGTACACAAGCGTTTGAACGTGCTGCAACAACAGCCAACATTGTAAAGAACAGGGAACTGTTGCAGTAAGGAGGATAAAAGAATAATTACTGCAAATGCAACTAATTGCACAAGATAGAATTTCTAACTCAGTCTTCGGTGTAACGACATAAAATACAAAGATACCTGTCATGGTTGCATTATTCATGTGTCAGCATTTCTTGAAAACCTAGGGGGGTACTTCTTCTCAGAATGATTCTTCTGCACAGTTTGCAAGTAACACACATTGTTTTAGAGACGGTATAGAAATATAGTGTCAGATTTGCTATTGACTTCGACTTATCTAGTGCTTTTGGTGCTGCATTTTAGTCGTCCATGTGGTACAATGAATTAGATTTATTTCTGTATTTTTTTGAACTTGTGTAATTAAAATATGTTGATTGTGGTTCATTTTTCTCACCTTATGTATTTAGATTTAAATTTTAAACTGAGACAGTTTGAGAGACAATATAGAAATATCAGTGTTGGCTATTGACTTAGTGCTTTTTTGATGCTGCATTTTATTTGTCAATGTAGTGCAATGAATTACATTTATTTCTGTATTTTTTTAACCTTTCAGTATGTATACAAGAAATTAAAATATGTTGATTATGGTTCATTTTTACGCGCGAAAGCAGCTATGCTTTCAGCGCGTCTTAGCCATCGCAATTCTGTCCGTCCGTCTGTCCGTCCATCCGTCCGTCTGTCACACGTGTGGATCAGGCAAAAACGGTCCAAGCTAGAATCTCCAAATCTTCACCGTCGGCTGCTTGGAAGACTCTAGTTTCAGGAACCGTAAAGCTTTTTCATAAATTCGAAGGGCTCACCCCGAACGAGGTCGCTAAATGAGAGGGGGGTGGTCAAAATTTGCGATTTTTGGCCAATAACTCGCTGTATCTCATTAACGCTACGAGCTAAGGCCTAGGTTACTATTAATCACCAATAGGAAATCGTATACTGGCTTTTGTTTGGCGCCAAATTCAATGACCTTGGATGACCTTGAACGCAAAATAGGGGGTTTTTATGGAATTTTCGGCCACTTTCGCCTGTGAGAGTCTATATCATTTACAAGGAGGCGTTGCCAACGCCACATGCACCTATGGCCGATGCGTATTATGGTCCCGATGGGCCAAGTCCAAGTGATATGCGATTTTCAAAACTATATAACTACTGAACTGGAAATGCTATAGGCTTTCGCTCTTCTCGTGAGCTTTGCTCAAATTTCTTGTTCTCATCTTGTAGTCTGGTTTATTCTACAGGTTGTCATCAATAAATAGCCTACTTGTATTAAAGCTGGGTGACATAATATTCTTGCAAAAAGGATAGGAATTTCTTTATACAGTAGATCATTTACTTAGGATTGCATTAATAACACAGTCTTACTAACAATAGCCTAGAAATCAGTCACTTGTCAGTGTGGCTCGCACTGACAATAGCCTCAGAATGATCCATTTGTCAGTGCGGATCCACACTTGTCAGTGCAGATCTTCACTGACAATAACATTTTGGAGTTCAACCGGTAGACCAACCATCTATTCTATGTTCTGATGAGAGGCTTTCCTAACGTAACGTATTGAAGTGGATCGTTAGCCTAGTTATAAGCTGTCTGTCAGAACAGTGTGTTATATATTATGACTGATTAGTGGATTGGCTGCTATGGGCTAGAGAACTGACAATTGCCAATGGTACCGGCCTGCTATTCCGAAGGTCCGCTATTCTAAAAGTAACTTTTGGAATAGCGGACCTTTGGAATAGCTGACCCGAATCCTGCCAACAACTGTTTTATTTTTTACAGTGACTATTTATCCAGCAGCCGTACAAATAGTTGATGGGGATATTTGTATGGTTGCCAGATAAATAGCTTATAGTAGCCTGTGGAGTGTGGGCTATTTATTCGGTCAAGAAATTGTTACAAATTCAGCCAGTTAAAGCTTGCACTCATGAAATCTGCAGATATAATGAAGTTCACAGTTTTATTTGGGTGTCTCTATGTGATGTCTATGAGGAGCTGCTTGGCCGGACTGCCGACCCGTGGGGCTATGGCCGAGGTCGGGCGGTTGCTCTGGTGCCACTTTGTCCGTGCTGACGGCGAGCGGACACGGACGGCCTTGGTCGGTATTTCCACCACTGCAGCATTTTTTGGAAGGGTGGAAATTCCGTCACTCAGGCAAATGGACGGCACTTAGCCCGGCGGATTTTCTGCCACTGTAGCTTTGTGCCTTAATTATAGTGACATTAAACATAATGTGCTGAAGTGGCCAAGATTGTAATTTTACTGTTGTAGCTAACATCAAATGTTAAATCATGCAAGCCGGCAGTTTTAGAAGATATTGTTGGAGGCAAAAAACAGTCAGTGTCTTGTTTTGAAGTTATTCTGGATGACACGATTTTGTTCCCCGAAGGTGGAGGACAGGTAATATTCTATTCCAGTTTTTGATATTTTATTTTAAAACTTTTATATAACTCTTGCTCTTTTACTTAGGTATTAGAATTTTTCTGTGTTCAGTAGAGATATCTCGCAGATTTTGTAACCTTAGATTATGATGATTTATTTGTTTTAAACTGCTATTTATGTTTACATGTAGCCTTTGATTTATTTAGATTGTTTTTATGATTATACACATGCTCAAAGGTTCAAAATGACCATTCTTCATTAAATAGATTGAGGCTAATCATTTGCAAAACTGTCCAATTGTTAGATCTATGTAAGAATGTCTGTTGCATTTTGTTATGGTCACATTTTATGTTGCGTTCACTAATTGTCAGTCAGTGTTTATTTACTTGAGGGGCAACAAATTCAGAATACATTTAATGTTCTACTTAAGCAACTGAAGTATAGACTGCATAAAACTTTTACAGAGAGTTAATTGTAAATATTTTGTGGTGTTTTTGTTTTAGCCGGATGATCATGGGATGGTAAGCTGACGTGCTTTATGTTATAGCATATCATAAGCTACTGCTGTTGTTGTTCAATATACAGCTGGGCCGATAGGCCACATTGTGTTGTTGCTTGTCTGTCCTTTTGTCCGTCTGTGGTGCGAATTTTCCCTCGGACATTTTTAGCTCAAGTGTCAGTCGGATATCTACATAATATATTGGCACTGCACAGAAAGGCTTGACTATTTTACTTACTTGAGTGTGATAAAACTGACCCGTCAGTTAGTGGTGGAAAGGCATGTGGTATGTCTAAAATTTTCCACCACTCACTACTTTAATTACATTTAATTCAAAAACTGCATTATTGTATTAATTTGATAGACTTAGTTAGGCCTTTTATATGTAGTAACGGGGGGCCTTACATTTTCGCTTTGTTTTTTCTAATATATTCTTTATTTTTTTATTTTCCACTTTTATTTTGAAACCGGACAGCGGACCAAGACTAATTAGGGGGAAGGACGATCCTTACCTGGAAGGAATTTAGGCCAAATTTCAGCCAGATCTTGAAGGGTTTTGGATGGAGGATATTTTTTGCTATTTATGATTGATGGCTTGATGAATCAGCAGCTGTGGACCAAGACAATTGGACTTATTGCGCTGGGCGTTTCCACTTGGGCCCTGTCCTGTATTTATACACCGTGGGCCATAAAAAATGTGGCATTTTTCTTTTGTCAATATCTTCGCCAATTATTGACTAATTTTGAAAATTCTTTCACTGGCAATCTGCAGACATTTTGCAATATTTGACATGGTAAATGCATTTCTACACTACCTTGTGAAATATAAATGTAAGCAAAAATTAACGATAAAAACAAACATTTAGGTAAATGAAAAAACACTTCAGACCAACATTGTGATGAGTGATCTGTATGACACTAGACTGTGTTAGACCCACAAAGTTTAGTGTCATACAGACCATTCACTGCAATGTTGGTCTGAAGTGTTTTTTTTCAATTTTACCAAAATGTTTTTTTGTTATTATCATTATGTATGCATATTTCATTGATATTTTACAAGGTATCATAGAGACGCATTTATGGTGTGATGGGATATGTAATAACCGTGTTATTGCAAATTGCCTGCATAGTGTGCCAGTGAAAGAAATTTGAAAATCGATCAATAATTGGCAAAGATATGGACATAAGTAAAGTGCCACTTTTTTGGCCCACCATGTAGTTTATTACTGCATTGAAGTTTAATTGTCATACTAATTTGATAGATTTATGATCAGTTGAACGTGTTATGTGAAAGATTGAAGGGGTGGCGGTGCTAGCAGTGAGAAGGCGAGGTGTGGACACTCTACATTACACTCCGATACCTCTGGATGTGGGTCAACAAGTACACATTGTACTGGACTGGACTAGACGCTGGGATCACATGCAACAACATTCAGGTTTATAGAGCTTTACACTGCACTTAGGTGACAGTTTAGTTTTAAAAGGGTTAAAGATTTTAGCTTCTATGTGTTTTCATGCTTATGTGTAGGGCCCACAGTTTTCCACGGGCCATGGAATTTTGAGCCAAGCCGCATAATTTTTCCTTTGCTGTGGAAGTTTGATATTTCCGTGGAATTTTGCGGAATATTGCAGAAGTTGAAAATTTACTGACAATTAGTATGATTTTTGACTTGACAATGTATTTTTATCACGGAAAAAAATCAAACTGAACTGCAAAAAGCTGTGGGCTCTACTAATAACTGTCACATTTTGGCACAATCGTAAATGAATGCAACGCAACCTAACAGATTGCACTTTTAAAACAAAAAAAGATAGGTAATTTTCTTTGTCCATTGCTGGCATAACTCAGCACAATGTCACTATGCCAGCCAGCTCTTCAGAAACTAAAGTTTTTGAACAAAATAGAGCTCAGTTTACTTACAAATTGAAGGCCGCGGAAATTGGACGATTTTGCGGTGGTAAGCCACGGAATTTTGCAAACTGGCATGCAGAATTTGGAAAAATTTACCACAGAAAACTGCAGGCTTTATCATCATATGCTGTCGTTTGTTGTCTTAGTACTTCTTTGTAATTTTTATTGTAACAATATTTAATGTCATGTTCATTTTCTCAGTACTCGTGAGGCCTGCTACAAGGGCACATTCAGTGACTTGTTGTGCTGATCAGGTTTTTTTGCTCATTGCCATTTCGTCTGTAGTTAGAATAGCAGAATCTTGGTACCGGTAGCCAGGCGCCAGCCATCGTAGTAGATGGAAACACAGTTGACAGCCTGGAAAACTTCATCTACTTGGGCAGTGTTCTCTCTTCTGATGGTTACTCTCGTCTTTGTTATGAGGCTTTGATTACATCCTTATAAGAAAATTAAAACCTTGCAAAAATATTTTCTTTTAAATTTTATCTCAGTCTGTTTCCAGTACTTTTGAGATTATGTTAAAAGTTTTTGCAAGATTAAAGTCAGAGTTTTACTGTAGAAAGCATAATTTACGTTGCAGGTCAACACTTGATTACAGCCGTTGCCAGCTTGAAATTCGGTTTTCAGACTACTTCATGGTAAGGAAACTCCAGAACGTGAAATAAACCAGTATTTTTGGCTTAGTATTTTGTGCTGCTGCTATTAATTTATTGGCATAAGAGCTTTCTGTTGGCCTAAAATCTGCAGCCCAACTCAGCCTATTATTATGGGGCTGTCCTTCGTAGAAGGATGCCCCGTCATGTGTTGATCCTGTCCGTCCATCTGTCCGTCTGTCCCGTGCCTCCACCTAGAGGGAAAACGAAAAGGCCTACGAATACCAAACTTGGTAGGAAAGGTCCCTGGGACACCAGCACCCCGTGGACCAATTTCAAGGTCAAGGGGTCAGAGGTCAAGGTCACGGCGGCTAATTGCATTGTTAACTTTAACATCTCAATGTTTATTGTTTACTGTTTACATAGAGTCGTTGACAAAACCATAGATTACTTTGAACTTTTGCGATATTAGCTAGTGATGGGCAAATATTGAAATATTATTCCCTCCGTCTAACTCCGTCTAACACGTACTCAACTGCAAGGACGGCCTCATAGCGGGCGGCCCCTCAACGGCCGCACCCTCTTGTTTAATGCAATATTTGGCTTGCCTGTGCTGGCTTTCTTAATCTAAAAATTTTCTACTTCCAGTCAGTTTAGGCCATGTTAGTTCAGACCCCAGACTGGCCTGGCCTGGTGCACGTATGTAGTAAAGGTAGGCCTAAGTAATATGGGCGAAAATGAGATCCAGGGACTTTTGTTTGTGACGTTATGAATTGCAGTGCAATGTAATAGACTGAAATAGTGAATCGAAAAAAAAGATGATTGAAATAGGTTCTGAAATAATTATCATGTTTTAAAGGCTACGAAACGGCCAGATGGAAAATGTACTGTTACCCCTTCTGTCTGTCTGTCTGTCTGTCACATGTCTAGATGCCGTCTGGCATTTGGGCCATAAAAACCATCTGTCTACATGTCAGCTAATTATGTCTTCCAGTAGTAATGTACATTTAAAGTGAATAACGCACGTTGAAATATAATCAATTTCGAGTAACATGTGCAAATTTCATGCAAATATTTTCAATAATTTTGTAATGGGATAAAATAAATGAAAGTAACCCAACTCTACAGGAAACACAATGAGGAAAACAGTGTAACGTCATTTAACGTACGAGGATAAAGCATCGACCAAAC
>Ga0209367_1009416_pt1 | contig 13250 bp, 6 predicted proteins | sample WorMetLIZISLAND2_FD_187412 | JGI IMG/M metagenome (GOLD analysis project Ga0209367, IMG submission 187412) | Marine gutless worms symbiont microbial communities from Max Planck institute for Marine Microbiology, Germany - Olavius geniculatus... ... | reverse complement strand
CGACCTAGTTGGCTGGCTCCGTACTGTAGACAGTCACCCATCTAAGTACTAACCGGGCCCGGCGTAGAGTAACTTCGTTTCATCCGAAACGCGTTACCAGCTACGCCACGCCACCCGCCAAAAAAACAAAATAGTAATCAGCAGCGTCACCGACATCTAATCACTTTTTCTTCAGGCCACGCTCACCCGCGGCAGAAAATTGTTATCAAAATTTGTTGTTAACTTTTCGCGAACTTGTGCTTAAGAGTAACGAAAACGGATATAACATTGCCTACATGTATCCGCTGCTTCAAATGACGTGTGTCAACCTTATACACGCAGCATATCATTTCTGAGCAGCTTACTAATAAACGTGAAGTAGTTCTGCTATTAAGTGAACTCTGATTGATTAACCGATCGACAAGCGGTTACGCGTCGCTGCTCGCGACTGTTATGTACAATAGCCGAGCTGTGGACAAACAGACACCGTCCGTCGCACGCACGCAAAGTCGGATAAGACACGGTGCTGACAATAAGGGTCGCTTATAGAAGTCGGGAAAAAAATCGATTGGTTGGTTGTCTGACAGGAGCTGTTGCGTGCTCGTCGCAGACTGCAGCAGAGAAGCTTGCCTGCAGCTGGTGCCTCGTCTGAAGACGCAGGAGAACAGAACCTGACCCTGGTCATGGTCATCATCATCGTCATCTTCGTCGTCTGTCAGAGCCCAGCATTCGCTAACCAGCTGCTTTACTACCTCATCGGACACGAACAGTACGCCTGTGGACAGGTCTCGCTCTCCACTTGTTCTTTCGTTTTTAATAGTATTGCATTTTAAAGTCTAATAGAGATACCTAGTTATTAATAATACCACGAGTGGCCAGCTTTGATGAGAAAATTGTCTCTCTGTCGAACAAAGTTTTTTCCTTAGTTTGTGTCAGGTTTGTGCTCGGTGTGGCCACATGTCTAAAGAGTCTGAAAATATCGAAAATTTGACAAATCTCAGGGTACAGTCGGAAAATTGTCCAAAAGGCAAAAATCAAGAAAATGTCAGAAAATGTCGGGGGGAAACATTGCCAACAGAAAACTGTTCATTGTTAGCTTAACATTCGGGTAGCGTAGTATAGCGTCATAGGTCTATTGTTTTGGGCTATTTGGGGAGTCAGATCAGATGCCATCCTCTCGGAGGTCGGCGACATGATAGACACGCTTTTTCCGCCATACTGTCTGTTCTGCGTCAATCAAACAACTTCGTTAACTTCGATATTTTTTCCAAATAAACCGACCGGTTTAGAATTTGTTTTACTAAAATTTATAACTTCTGATTAAGCATATCCTTTGTCCAGCTCGAGAAGCTCCAGCAATAAGTCTGTTAACTAGAGATTGCGTTGCCACAATAGTCGCAATTGCACCCAACCTAAGTACATTAATCAGTGGCGCTCAAGCATCAATGCTTTCATTTACAACAAAAGCCGTTCTTAGAACAAAATCTCATCTCTTAGTGAATTCTTTCGTAAGTTCTCTAAGTTCAAATTAGCACGTCGTGTTATAGGAGTATTAGGCGTCCGGTTTTAACTGAATAACCGGCTTAACCAAGTACACGAAAGCCATGACTAAAAGGCAAATTAGGACCACGTCACGAACGTCAAAGGCTGGGCAAAAATAAATCCAATTTCTGTGACTTTCAGCTTATACTGTAATATATTTTAAGTGCCTTGTGAGATTTTCTGTTTTCTAGCAGAATGTAATTTTTTTTAATTTTTGTTGTGTTGATTTCTCCTATATACAGTGTTTGATTTGCGCGGTGCAAGTTTTAAAACAATTTGCCATTTTTTCTTTCTTAGTGTTATTTGTAATCACGTTCGAAACATTTGAAAAAATGTTTTGTGCTAAAACATTGCAAAATATTTTTTAAAAATTTATTACAGTTGCACATGCACGCATTAAAATAGGAAGCAGTTACGTGCAAAATAAAACGCAAAAAAACAGTTGCAAAAATTTTTTTGGAAATTATTTTTTCATGTTCTTTTATGTAACCACGTACGGCCTAACACATTATCGTGATGTAACTATAGCGCGTACAGTAGTGTTGAGAATGCGTGGTATAGTGAAGGGTGGTACATGAAATAAACATGTAGGGTAGAGCTATACCGTAGCTACTGTCGGAATGGTAGAATAGTCTACCGAACGTGTTGTAGTGCACAACGCAGTGACGCTGTCGTCAGAAGTGTGCGGTAGGCCTACGGCGACAGGAATTATTTAGCACGCAACGCGCCACTAGCTACTGTACGATATCACGTCTGACGTGAGAATTACGACGCTTTGCTTTTCGCGCCACCACCATTAACATAATCACGCAGACAGAAAAGACTAGAGATCAAAAAAACACAAACAGATTAAAACATATACGTGATACAAATGAGGTCAGGTGTAAGAGAACAAAATAAAAAAAACGATAACATCAGTAAAAATTGATACGAACACTAGTGGAGAGAAAAGATAGATTCTACAGATTGCTCCGCCCAAAGTCAGCTTTGACGTTTTTGTCCTAAATGTTTAAAATATTAAGCTATCTTCACAAATTCTTTCGCCGATCACCTCTGCGGTAAATTCGCGATTAAGTGATCGTTAAAGATCCCACCACACGACAAACGTGTCGCCTTGTGAAATATAGCCAGCAATGTGAGTTACGAGGTCACCGCCTTGTGAATTTCAATTAATTTTAAAAAGCTGAATGCGAATTTTACGACGATCTTAAATTGTGATGGTTAATTGTATTTTAGGTTTGCATGGTTGTAGTAAATACCTCCGATAGCTTCGGTACGTAGAGATCTAATGGCGTGCTTTTGTTTGTGAACTGGGCATCACGTCGTCGGTTGCAGTCTATACTGCATTACAGCGGCTTGCTTTCGTCCGTGACTACTAAATATCCGTTACTGCGCGCCATCTCGAAGTCGTAAATAATGTTTTTAGGCGAGAGCGAATAAAAAACGACATGATAGTCGAACGATCGAAAGTGATTTACGACCTGAAGATCGATCTCGTCGATCAGTCTGTGATGCAGTCGAACGCGTGCTTTTCACTTAACGACGCGCTGTCATTGATTAACTCGGCACTGAATTCACGGCTCGCTCGCGGTGATAGGCCTACGTGTTGTAATGATTTGTCTGCCACCGGGTTCAAGTAAACGATAAATCAACGAGTCTGTGGTGGATCAAAACTCTAACTCCACTCGCTTCGATTTATTTTCGGTTGTAGGTTTTGTTGTGCAACATGTTGTATAGGGGGTCATCCATAAATGACGTCACGCAATTTTATGAAAAAAATTATCCCCCTCTCTCTTCGTCGCGTTTCGTCACGCTACTCCCAATATGACGTCCCAAACTTTTAACCCCCTCCCCTTGCAGTCCGTAGTGTAGCTTACAGATCTATACGAGTTTCAATCACAACGCAATTTTTTGTATATTTTGACACATTTGGAACATAAGCATAGTATATCAAGGTTGTTATGTAAAAATGATCTCTGTTATGAAAGTTGTCTAACCAACTTACGCGAAAAATCACTTGAAACGGTCTTGCCGCAGATGTGACGTGCGTGACGTCAGCAGCTTTACCCCCCTCCCCTTCCCCTACGTCACACATCGTCACAGTGTTGTGAACCCTCTCCCCTCGGCGCGTGACGTCATTTATGGACGACTCCTAACAAGGTGTGCGTCAAATTTACAGCGAATCCAATGTCTACGCAAATTCAACTCGACAAGTAGTCGGGAAGTGTAATCGGGAAGATGCCTACAACAAGTTTTTGCTCTATCGACTGTTAGCTTTTTTCGTAAAGTTTATGCTTTTTGTGCAGTTATTGGTGCAACTGTTTCCTTTTTGTCCCCTTATCGTTTATGTGCACTGTTCTATTTTTGTCTTGCTGTTGTTTAAGAAAGTTTTGGTTATGAAGTTCATATAAAAATCAAAAGCTTACAACGTATCCAGATCGTCTTAAAATATCCAAATCTTGCCAAATCTTTTTGTTTATAGGGAATCGAAGTAATAAAGTTTGATTTTTATGCTGCGCTTGTTTGTGCAATGAAATTTTCAAAAACAAATAGGATTGCAGCAAACAATAAATCCAGAACTTAAAACTATCTGTTAGTTTTGTTTGATATTTTGATATTCAGCTGATTTTAGTTTTTTTTTCGCACCCGTGCATACATTGCTGTTTTTAAGTTTTTGACGTTGTTTTTAACTTTGTATCAGTTCAGATTTAGTTCTACAGCACACGTATGCGCTGTCTAGACAAGTGTAAAAAGTTCGTTAGTAGCAAGCGGCGCGTAATCCAATAACGCTGTGTGCATAACGCGCGTCGCATGTTCAATAACCTCCGACCATAGCACAACAACAACTAATGAATGAAACATCTCTATTCTGTGTTAGCAGCCAATGAGAGATCGCGGGTGTGACACTTACTCAGTCCGCTGCATGCCGTTCTAAAAGACGAGAACATATACACGCATTCGTTTTGACATGATATGCGGTCGTCCGTCCAGTTGTCGAGCGTCTCAGGCGTCGACAGTGAATTAAGTAACTCTTTTGTCGTCCGGTGTCATTGATCTACCACGGTAAATTGGCAGATCGGGTAGCCTGTCTTGAGAAACGTTCACACCAATGGTGGCTTTTGAAGGCTGAAGTCTTTTTTGTGTCGAGTTACGAGTTCGTCGGGAACAAATATTTAGATAGACGGACTGGCTGTAAAACCGAAACATCGACACGTGAAACACACGTATAGGCGCTGTCTGGACAAGAGCTGCTATACTTGCACGTAAACCGTCAGTCCGTCATTCGTCTGGATAAGAAGCATAATTTGCAAGGAGAGTGGAAGCTTTGGGGGCTGGACAGCATCTACGAAAGAGACATCTCGTCTGTTTCCTTGCTCTTCCTTCCCCGATTTGCATGTCGTCCAATATGCGCTTACTGACTATCACGTGACACATCCTTCAGGCAATATGCATAATGTCAGCAGACTGCAGGCGTGTGTTTAAAATGAATATTCCATTAGAAACCGAAGTAATACGGCTCGGTTAATGAGGCACCTTTTTGGCAGTATTTAAGTACTGAATACTAAATACTAAAAACCACTAAAAACGGTTTAAATGACACAGACACAACATTTCCGCGTGCCAAGATTTTACTTAAAAGTTTTTATTTGTTTATAAGCATGCAGATGACCGGTAAATATGACATAAATATGTACAATTATGTTACTGTATGCATTTTTGCACCTTTTGCGGTTTGTTTTGAAACTGTAACAGGCTATGTACAAAAGTACATGTACAACAAAATAATTATAATACATTAAAATTTGAAAATTTGCCATTTTCTCAGCCACGAAAGCTATTGTCAAATGTCAAATGTAAAGTTATGTAGCGCATTATCGTAAAAAAACCTCTAATGCGCTGATAAAATAAGTGTAAGATAAAATTACAGAATTTTTTGACAGAGATATTGCAAACTTACAGTCCCACGTTAAAATGTTTAAAGACACTTAGGCCCTATATTATCACAGCTGGTCTTTCTATGGACGGATTTCACTAACGTATTGGGGAGGGGGCGCGTTCCCTCGCGGAAAAATGGGGAACTACCGATTGCCGCCTCATTACACCCCTCATCCGGACACCGCGATCCTCTCGACAACTGTAACTGTTTCCTTAATTCCGATTACATTAGACTGACAGTAAAATACACAGATATTTTTCTCGTTCACTCTAAAGAGTTTAAATGCAAACACGTTCGTCAGTCAATTAATCAAAAGCTTCACTATTCAGCTGATAGACTGCAACAACCAAGTACAGTATAGGACCTATAACAAAAAAACAAGCTCAGTCGCTAGCTAGGACACGCGTCATGCGAAAAATTGAAATATTTTCTGTGTGTGCGCGCGTGTACGTGCCTAGGTGTACTTCTACTACTACCACGTCAGCAATCTGCTGGTGACGGCCAATTCTTCCGTCAACTTCGTCGTCTACTGCGTCTTTAGACGTCAGTTTCGTCGACGCCTCTACGCCTGCTGTTGTGGGTCGCAACTCGCTAAACGGCAATCTGCTTCCACCGCGGCATGCACGACAACAGAGTTCCACCCACTACACACTACTAGCTGCACCCCCGCCCTCGGCGCTCGGCACGCTACGTCGCACCAGTGACGCAAACAAAACTTTCCCAAGACCAAGACTTTGCTGAGGCGTTTAATGGCACGACTGAAAATGCGGGACCAGGAAAGTGCACGAGCTGGAAGGAAGATGACGGACTAAGTCGCCGAGGTGAAAAATGCAAGACCAAATCATTTTGCGTGTTGTAGACCAGCAACAAAGTCTCAGCCTACTAAACTTTCTGTTAATGATCAATAGCATAACCACTGTTTTGTCTCACAGCGATTCTGAGATGCTGCGATTTGTTGGTCGAAAGTTATCAATTTACGCTACGCTATCCCGCTGTCTTTGAAAGCCTTGATCGAGTTAAACCACTTATAGATTCTCTCAGCAGTGAACTTTATCTGGAGCCGAATTTGCCGAAATTAGTCAGACATAGAACTTTTGAACTGGTAAAGCTGTTTTGTGCCAAGAAAGATTTAATTGACTACATTGTGTCAGTGACAACGTAACTCTGACAGTGCTTTGAATATTGCATGTGCAATTTGCGTGAAATACGGTTTACTTCACCATTGCGAAGCTTAGCAATCAATCGCTGCTGTTGTATAGACGGAACTAAAACACTTGTTGTAAAAAGATTAATGGCTTGCATTTTTTTTGCAGTAGCCCAAATGTAGTAGGCTATTCTAGTTCAGATTATGATTTAAAATAATAACAGACGATGCCAGTCATGTCATATTTTGTGAGTGCTTGAAGTAGTCAATCAATCAATCATTCATTCAAAACACACTTGATAGCGTCATATAGCATTAACGAATAAACTTGTTTTCTTACGTTCTGTCGGCTACAATATTTAAAAAAGTAATTGTACACCGTGAACGGAAAAAAGCTTAAAGTTTTTTTCTGAATAACTTTAGCAACTTTACACGCATTTTTTTACAGTTTGGCACACTTTATTATGATGATATGCTTTACTAGAACGCTTTAATTTTTTTCGAAATTTATTTGTCACGATCTAGTGCTAACGTAATTACATAGGGTGTCATCAAAAATGTCATTTTTATTGTACCTACGGTAAAAAAACTGAAGTATTCTAAATAGGCCTAATAGCTTTTACAAATTCAAACGCACGTTTATAATTTTTGGTAAGCAGCATTAGAAAAGCAATGCGCAACTGCCAGTATACTAACTGTCTATTGGCCAAATTCCATTTAGCTAGTTAATTCGACAACTTGTTGGCCAACACGAGCTGACAACTAGTTGTCGAACTAGTTCGCTACGTTGTCCAACAAGTTCGACAACTTTTGTTTTGGCCAACTTGTTGCCAACCCGCCAGATCAATTTCAACATGTCGAGATTGAAACAACAAGTTGGCAACATTTTTGTTGGGTCGCCAACTTGCTCGATCAATGAAATTTGGGAAACAACCCGACCTGACCGAGTTGACAGTTGCAGTTGGATAGACAATAATGTGAATTACCTAAGTCGAGTTTTCTTTCGTGTGATGTCAGTCTGAATCATTTGAAATAACAGTTCAAACGTATCGACGTCCATTCTCAAGTACGCATAAAACTTTGGACTGTTCGACAGTTCTGGTAGCAATGTATTATAAGTGCCAAACTGATCCCGAAGTTGCAAATATCGCCTGATCCATACAGCACGCTTGCGTTTTTTTGCTGAAAGGCAGTTGAAAGAATAGCGACAGCGCCAAAATTTGCAATTATGGATGTACAGGCTACAATCACTTTTGTTTCATCGTCGTCCATCTTGAAACCAAGTAGGTCATGTCAAAACAAAAAATTGGGTCACTGTCTCAACAAGTTCGACAACAAGTTCGCTGGTTGCGCAACTTGTACGCCAACCGGGTTGGAGATACGAAATCGTGTTGGCCAACTAGTTGGCCAACTAACTAGCTAAGTGGAATTTGGCCTTATCTCACCTACATAGTGATGCTACATTAGCGTGTGTAATGCGTTCTTGCAAAATTGCACAACAAAATAAACATAAAATGCAGAAAATAGTCTTGCTAGCTCGTAACTGCTAATATGTAAGCAACATTAAAAAAACTTGCTATAAACCAACTTTGGCGTCAAAAACTTTATTCAAAATGTGCACTACCGCGACGCTAACGCATGCTGCAGGAAGAACTATGAGCTAATGCTCACGGGACGCGCGAAAGCCTATAGCAGTTCCTGCTCGCAAACTGTCAGTCTATCTCCAGCCATTTTGTCGCGACTTTTACGGGGGTACCGCTCTTTAATGCCCTCGTGCGCAGATTTTCTTGAACCTAGAAAATCGAGACTTGGACCGTCGAAATCTACGTTCAACGCTGAAAATTTCGTATGCAGCTTGTCTATGTCTATCTCAATTGGTTTCGGCGCAATTCGCTCTTGCAATGTGTCTCGCAGCCCGCAATCGCCAAAAATCCATAAAACCCCTTATTTTAGCGTTCAAGGTCATTCAAGGTCATTGAATTGGGCGCCAATTGAGAGCCAGTGGACGACTTCCTATTATTGATTAACAGTAACCTAGGCCCTATTTCGCACGGTTACTAAGATACAGCGACTTATTGGCCAAAAATCGCAAATTTTGCCTACCTCCTTCTCATTTATCGCCCTCGTTTGGGGTGACCCCCTTCGAATTTGTGGAAAAGCTTTACGGTTCCTGAAACTAGAGTCTTCCAGGCAGCCGAGGGTAAAGATTTGGTGATCCTAGCTTGGACCGTTTTTGCCTGATCCACCCGTGTGACAGACAGACGGACGGACGGACAGAATTGCGATGGCTAAGACGCGCTGAAAGCAGTAGCTGCTTTCGCACGTAAAAATGACGCTGATAATGGCTGCTGCACAACGACGTTCCCGTAGTGCACGCCACGGTTACGCTTAGGTCTACATGGCAAAAAGCAAAACTAAGGTTAAAACTTTTTGGCAAAAGAAATTTATTTGTACGTTTTCAATCTATCAAAATTTTTATTGCTAATTTTATAAACAATAATTTTATTTTTATATTAAAGGGCTCAATTAGATGCCATCTTTTCGCGAAAACGGCATTTTTGATGACATCAAGATTACGTCAGCACTATGCCTACATAGTTATGAGTAACTTCTGAAAACATATTTTACAGCTTTTTTATGAAAACGTATCATCAGGTTAATGTGTGAGAAAAAATTGTAAAATATGTTTAAATTTGTTAGTTAAAATTATTCAGAAAGAACAATAGGTTTTTCCGGACACGGTGTAATACAATGCTAACAGTTCGGACATGTACAGGGTGCACCAAAAAATGGCACCACTTTTGTACACTTTAAAATTTTACCAAATATTAGCCAATTTTTAAAATTATTTCACTGTTAGAATTAAGAGACAATTTGTAATAGAACTATTATTATATATCTCACCACACCTCAAATGTGTCGCTACATTACATTGTGAAATATCAGACGACACACTCAAGCCGGCGACGCCACTGACCAGTTACGTGATCAACATTGATCGAGCCTGGCATGTGGCCCCCAAACAGCCCAGACTTAAATCCGGTCATATTATGCTGCTCGGGATGTTCTTCAACAGATAGCCTATCAATGTTGACGATTCACGACAGTCAACCAGCTAAAGAAAGCCATTGTCGCTGAGTGGGGCAAACTGCCGCAGCGTTTGGTTAATCGCACCATTGGTCAGTGGCGTCGCAGTCTTGGATGCGTCGTCCAGCAGCAAAGCGGACACATTAAGCATTTGATGAAAAAACTGTGAGACGTGACTTTTTACACAATAACTAAGACAACAAACATGTTGTTTTGTTGTTAATTTCTTAAAATGAATTGTTGCAGAAGTTGTATTGTTATTAATTGTTATTCTTAAGACACTGATATTTTACAATGTAGTGTAGCGACACACTTGAGGTGTGGTGGGTTTTATAGTAATAGTTTTATTACAGATTGTCTTCTAATTGTGATATTTAAAAAATTGAAAATCGGTTAATATTTGATGAAATTATAAGGTGTACAAAAATAGTGCCATTTTTGGCCCACCCTGTATATTAAATGCAAATAAAATTAACTATGTTAAAAATAATTAATTAATAAACTGTGAAAAATACCTAAGGTAAATACAACTACAGTGTCTATCCGAACAAGATACAAATTGATGCGAATGACATGCTGAGATGTCATGCATCAACTAAAGCTCAAAGCTCAATCACAAAGTATAGCGATACCAAGTAGGCCTCTATATCTAATACACAGATTATTTCTAGCAATAACGGGGGTAACATAAGTGTACTATTCTACTGCTTTAATAATTCCCGAACGCAGCTGAGGCCCTGCGATGACAAAGTAATCTAATTAAGTGACTGACATAATGACTGACTGTGACCGGGTAGGTGAATGGCTGGCTGACTGAGTGATTAAAGTAACATATCTTTTGTCAAAATGAACCCTTTGGAATAGCAAATCAGGACATGACATGCCATAATATACAAATCGTGACTGTCATCGAGGTCATTATTGAAAAATTTTGACCCGAAGTTCGTAATATGTTGCCGAGATCGAAGATGATATTGTCAACATGTTACGAACTCAAGGGAAAAAAATTTTCAGTAATGCTCGAGACGCTAGTCTCTGTTTTGTTATACCTTAACAACTCTTCGACGTACCGTTTAGCCACAATACATGAATTCGGCGTCGGCGTGGTCATAGACGTGTCGAATGTTAATGAGGCGTGACCGGCGTCGGCCTTACGACGCTAATCAAATAGTGCCCTCTGGGAGGGCACGAAGGTCGAAAGTGCCTCCATGGAGAACATTATGTCACTGCGTTGTTGCTAAGGAGGTGACTATGAGCATTTGTGAACGACACTTGACGTGATTTGGACCAATCGCGTGCAGGTACTTTGCGTTGAGATATAACAAATATTATTTGTAATAAAAAATACCGTTAACGTTAGCTTTAGAATCATGTAATCTTAACGTATAAAATTGTGAATCAATTTTATGGTTACTGGCAGTGGTAATGCAGCGCACTGCAAAGCAAACTTTGAAGGCTTAATCGTTGCCCGTGTAACGCCCTGGACCCCAATAGTAGCGGCAGCTCATGGGGTAGCGAGGAGCGTAAAGATAACGCGTGCGTTGAGCCATCAATGCCGGGTGCTTGAAGGCGACCTCAGCGATGGGTCCGGAGGGACTTTGCGGACTGATTCCATTAACCCTAGCCGAGGGTTTGGTGGCGCGGTATTGCACACATTGGCAGACAGCCGCGAGCACTGTGGCCAGTAGCAACGCGGACTGAACTGACACGACTGTCAGTAGAATGACCACCGTGCTGTGCGGAGTGACGTCACTTCCAGGCGTTGTGTTTCCGCTACCAGTCACACCGGATACGGACGTTGCAGCTGTAGTTGTATTTGGCGCTACACAACACCGTGCAGTCTTGTTTATATCTTATAAGCTTTTGCTACGACCGTGGGAAAAAGTTAAGAAATCAACTACTATGCCGACAGTTACTGTTCAGATGCATTTTCGCGCATTTTTCTGGCGAGTCGTGAACATTTTTTGTCACTGGTAGTATGGCAGTATTTTCATTCATTTTCTTTTTCATTTCGAAAATTGCTTTGGTTTTTTAAATTTATAGTTATATAAAGCAGTCGTCATTTTCAAACTTTCAACGTTAATATCTATTTTTTCAAAATCAGTAAAAGCTCGATCAATAAAACGTCCAAACGTTTATAATGGTTTCTTTGAACAAAACTGCGAATGTCGGGGCTGAACTGTTAGTGAAAATACGCACCAAAAATATTAGCAGATTTGCTTGTGCAGGTTGAGATTGTTGAGTGCGACTGTACAATTCTCATCATTTCTGTCAGTGAAGTTCAGCGACAGCGTATGCTGGGATCCGAGTCCCCGTTACAAGCATCGACATCTACACAGGTTTAAAGCTAGCTCAAGTAAAAATAAAATACTAGAAATTGCCAAAATACGTTAAAACTGTGCATATAATTAACGCGGTGACTATTCGTCCCGCAGCCGTACAAATAGCCTATAGGCTATTTTCCGGTCAAAACTACGTCAGCTAAGCGACTAAACGCATGCGAAAATTCGTAGTGAAAACTTGAGACATAGCATCTCGATGAAACTCTTTTCTATACGTTCATTTATTGCCAGATTATTTTATGAATAATTAGGCGTGTATTGGCAAAACAAAGACGTTATGATACGCACATTTCGTTCGGCCGAGTTACGGCTCTGTACGTTTAAATGAAGCTATTAAATTGACTTAAAATGGGTGAATGGGTGATTTATTTAACCGACCGTTCGTCAAACGATATCCCCGTAGGCTACAACAGATCAAGAGTTGAAATTTTCCTTGCAGCTGAACTATGGTGAGAAGTTCTTGTCCATATTATTATTAGTTTGGATATGTCAAAAAATTAGGAAAAATCGCTAAAGGTATTTAGATGTGAGCTGGAAATGTAAACAAGCCAGCCGCGCTACTCACGGCAAGGGGGCGACTGAAAATGCGAGAAATGAAATTTCGGCACCATCAAAAATGCAAGTCGTGAAAATACGAGACATGAAAATGCGGCACCACAATGCGGGGCATGAAAATACGAGACATGAAAATACAGGTAAGGAAAAAGCGAAACATGAAAACACGAGACATGAAAATGCGGGAAATGAAAATTCGGGAAAAGTGTGATTTTGGTTTAGGTGAGCATTAACGGTCTGCACAGCTTCCCAGCAATCCACAGGATGGTGCTTCTGTCATACAGAACACTCGCTATGCCACAGTCGGTGACTCAACGTTTTTCCGCGGCCAGGTCTCTACAAGCACTGATGACACCGCTGTGTTGTTCAGCACTGACACTCAGATGCAACTCCTGCAGGATGCTTGCGTCGTCTTTGTCGACTCTACGTTCAGGGTGGTCCCGGCACTATTTTATCAGTTGTTCACCATTTTCGTTCCCCATGCAGACTACTCGTTTCCAGTGTGCTATGCCCTGATGATCAGGAAAACGACTGACCTGTATCGCGCAGTGCTTGAACGCCTGCATCAACTAGCACCACAGTTTGCTCCCACTCAGCTAATTGCCGACTTCGAGGATGCTCCAGCAGCTGCCTTTCGTGTTGACTTCGGCGAACAGCTTCAGAT
>Ga0209367_1009415_pt1 | contig 13251 bp, 9 predicted proteins | sample WorMetLIZISLAND2_FD_187412 | JGI IMG/M metagenome (GOLD analysis project Ga0209367, IMG submission 187412) | Marine gutless worms symbiont microbial communities from Max Planck institute for Marine Microbiology, Germany - Olavius geniculatus... ... | reverse complement strand
GCCTAGTGCGCATGCGTAACTGCGAGTTGAACCGAGATCAAAATTTGATCGGTGGTCAGATGGCAGTTCAGAATTGAACGGAGATCAACGCTTGAACTGCTTTGGTGCAACGCAATTTACGGCTGAACTAGGATGAAATTCAGATTAGACCTGGGTTCAAAGTTGAACAACGTTGGTGCAACGCACCCTAATACTACTAGTTGCATAGATTTGAACTAGTTTAAATGAATATGTATGTCATTTTAGATGCATTTGATGCCATTTATTTTGAGGCTGTAAACAAGGAAAATGCTGAAATGAGACGGATATTTTTGTTCAGGTTTGATCAACTGTGCGCATGTTTTGATTTTCATTTGTTATCTAAATTTATTACAGGTACTAATAATAAGCTAGTCGTTGTAACTTACTATAATGTGTGGAAAGTTTGTCTGTTTGTCATATCCCTTTGGCACTTTTTGTGTTGCACGGTCAGTTCACGGACTCTGACTGTGGCGTTCGAGTCCTTGGGCTTTACATGCATACACCCCCACCTTGTACCCCACTTTCCCTCACTCACAGCTTCAGGAGGGTGTTGAGTTGCTGGCTGGCCACCAGAATAGTGCTTAGCATGTAGTGCTTCGTGGCATCATTCGGCGAATGATGATAACTCTCGCTAGTCATTTTAATTGCGACTAATTCCAATTGTTTTATAGGTGTTATATTTTCTAGCAGTTTGACAGTACCAGTAGTTAATTAATGTTACTGCTACATTTTTTTTGTTGCAGCTTCTACTATTACTACTATTGTCATCATTTACTTTTAACAGTGATTACTGTTAAGTACTACTACTGTTTATCATCATAATTTATTTCAGTAATCATTGGAACTGAATAATTAAGCAATACAACAGTTTGTGCATGCAAATGGTCAAAATGGCACTTGCATCTGCCCTTTTTACTGCAAAAATATTTTTCAATATTAAAAACACATATTCAGTAACAGGCTGTGATATTACACTAAGCAATACAGGATTTAGTGAGTAAAGTGACTGATATACACAAACTAATTGTACCATACCAGCAGTATGCAGAATATGCATCAAGTTTCCGTGTTTATGCTTTTGTAGGGAAGGTTCTGTTGTATTTTGGAATGTATCTGACATTGAGGTCTGCTAGCATTTTCATCTTACACACATTGAGAGCTGTTATTATCGTGAACTTTTGTAGGATGTTGTCGTTAGACATATTGGGAACAAGCATAATTGACTTGTTTTTGTATCCTTAATTGCTATTGATTAAAATTTGAAATAAATGATGAGTGATGACTGATGACAGCAATGAATTCTTAACTATATTTAAATTTTAATTGATTAAAAATATTTGTACAGTTAATTAATTTATTGTTAATTTTTGCAGTCTACTAAATATGCTACAAAGATAGTGTATTTTTCGGCAGTGGCTGTGTGTGCACAGCAAAGTCAATGGTTAGATGTAATAAGCAGACAGCAGCATGGCTCGTACGATGTCGAAATGATGCAAGAAGAGCAGGAAGTCCTTGACTACAGCTACTCCGAGTAAATACTCACTACGTCTTAGTATTGTTTCAGAAGACAGTCGAATATAGTGCTGTGTGAGAGGCAGAAATGGTGATAAATGTGAGGTGAACTGGGCTGCCATGTTGCGACATCTTGGTGCAGTCCGTTGGAATGTAGGATTGTATTGGCAATTTTGGAGGCAACTTGAAGCTTGGGCAAATTGCTGTGCTCCCTAGATTGTGCTTGTTTTATCTTTGTTGGAAACTGAAGAATTTTATTTGCAGTCATTCGCACTAGTGCAGTTAAGTTAAAATGATTTCCATTGCTTCTATAGAGCAAGAAGCTAGAATCTTTCTATGGTTGATTAAATCATCAAATTTATTATTGTAGCTCAATGAGTCAGTTTCCGACTATTCCAATTCCAGTATGTTTCATTGAGCCTTCCTGGTCATTTACACACACGTTGTTCTATGGTCTCATCCTCATCATCATCTTGATCATTAGCATCGGTGGAGTTTTGTGCTCTCTAAGTATTTCTAGTTATTGTTATTATTGTCGTTATATAGCTGCGTCAACCCCAGTATTGGCACTGTAGTGTATTCCAGCAGAAGAAGGAGAAGAAACAGAATTTCTAGTATGGACATTGTTGTGAGTTTAAGATACAACATTACTGACTGACCACAGAGTTGTTGTTGCTGACCATAGATAGAGTTGTTGGTGTTATGTTGTAGCGGTGATTCTCGGCTCGTGTCTGGTGATATAGAATTGAGTCATTCAGATGCTCAGGCCTGCCTGCTCGACATGTTTGCATTTTCCAATGCACTGTCATCTTCAGGTTACTCGATTCTTTCATTAGTACTAGGTGGCTCGTGGAATAGTGGAAAGTGGTTATTTGTTGTGATATTTTGGAAAAGGCTATGGCCGAGTAATTAAGACTCATATGCTGAGACCTGTGTGGGAATTTTTGATGTTCAGAATGGCAACGTGTTGGAAATTTTTTTTACTTTTTGTGCAAGTCTTCAAATGTGAAGGCTGGTATTGTTTTTTCTCCCGATTGCTTGCTAGTCTGTAATTGCGATCATTTGTTGCGCTGGTGTATTGTAGTGAAGCTGGCCATGTGGGAGGCGCTGTTATCAGAATATGTTCTCTCCATTGAGTGGGTGCTTCAGGTATTGACGGTTTATTCAGTTCCGTTGCTTAAATTAAAGGTACAGCTAACGATGCCATATTTCTGTGGAGCCTACACATGGTTATTGTCTTCTTGTCTTAGGCTGATGAGTTTGTAGCTGATCAGTTTGGCACAAAACTAAGTGTTCTTAGCTGCAGAGCGTTACCATTTCTTGGTTGGAATTTGGAACAAAAAATTTTCTGATGTTTTGCACAGACTGGGGGTTATTGGATTTGCCGTGTTGCAATAAAATGGTTTTGCAGGCTGTGAAGGTTAAAAATGAAACCTGGCAAACCCGGGTTTTGGGTCCACATGAACCCAGGTTTCTGGGGTTAAAGACTTGCAGTTAGTTAAGGTCCTGGAAACAACGGTTTGGATTCTCTGGCTAGAATCAGATTGTACCACTTGGTAAGACAGCCGCATTATGTGAATGACTGTGTATAAATACTAGTGTTTCTCTAGTGCTTTTATACTGTTGTTTGGGTGAATTTACGGCCATTTGGCCTGTTTAAAAATCTGCTGCATCAGTTTCCAAAGCAAATCACTTTTTGACCTCATGCAACCATATTTGTGAACATATTGTGTCATGGAAAGTCCTTTCGAGTCCTGGAAAAACGTGGCATTTGGTCTTTGCAAGTCCTGGAAAGCAGTGTTTTAATATCTGTACGAACCCTGTCAAAGGCACATCTTTCATCGTTGTTGGTTTGTTGTGCAAAGGATTTGAAAGAGGGCAAGAAAATACGTATGTCAGAGCCTGATGTACTGAAGAAAGCCGGTCAGCTGTTTACATTGAGGTTCCGAGGATTTCATCTTTTACTTTACTGCCAGTTACTGTGTAACTGCTGTTTGGAGAAAACTACGTTTTTTAATTAATTGGCTTGTGGAAGTATAATCAAGTCAAGTTGTTTATTTTTAAAATATGGCAGCACAGGTGCTTGATCAAAGTAGTTACAGTTAAGAAGTTTACTGTTAAGTCATTGGCTAGATGATGTATGAAAGGTATTTGTTGGAAGGTAGAACGTTGGAGAGCATATAAACTGAACTGAACTGAAGCAAATGTGCAGAGTTAATATGCTGCAGCAGATAGTTTTGAAGATGAGTCAGTTTCAGTTACCAGTTCCAAAGTAAAGTAGTAACATAGTTGTGTAAACTAGACTATATTTCTATCATTGATTCACCTGGGAAGTGGTCGTTAGAATGATGCCAATATTTCTGCTATCATTTTTTTAGTTGGCTAAATTAATGCTGCCTCTGTAAAAGTGAACTTCTGGTAGTTGTTCGAGCAGGACTTTTGCCAGCTGAATGCCATTTTTGTCATCAACAGCATGAAAACACTAATGATGTATACTGAAATTTTTACAAGGAGGGCAGATGTTGTTATTGGAAATATTTTATGATTGTCATAATTTACTGAGAGACATGTTGCACTGCAGTCATTTGGTCAACCTGAGTTCGGACTTGCTGGACACTCCAGACTTCTACTGGGATCGTGAGGAGTTGGAAGTTCTCTACAGCAAGACTTGTAACTACCTCAACATTGCACGACGCACTAAGGCAAGATCTACACTGCTAGGTCGTGTTGTGTGAAAGCTTGAGAGCCAGGTTCTGTTGTTGTACACGTTGCAGCATCTTAGCTAGAGCTGGTGCCGGTTAAGATTTCCTGTTAAGATATTTTTATTATTGATTAATCTCCAAACATTATTCAGAATTAATCGATTGATTGTGATTAATTTTTACACGTGATAGCAGAATGCTTCATGCATCTTAGCCATGGCCTGGGTGTCTGTCCGTTCGTCCACCTGTCCATCGATCCGTCACACTGCTGTATTGTATTAAAACAGTGCAAGCTAGGATCACAAAATTTTCACTGTGCACTGCCCCAAGACTAGTTTATCGTGACGAAATTTTGTGCCCCTGGGTGAGGGGGTTCTTCTCGAATGAGGGCATCAAAGAGGGGTATCCTCTTTTTAAAAAACGTTATTTTGCAGCTGTTGGCTCTTCTAGTGTGAAAACGGTTGGAGATAGGTACATACATGTTGCTTATCATAACAAGCACTGGTCACGGGCTTTTTAACTTTATCAGCATCAATGACCTTGAACGACTTTGAACTCCCAAAATTAGGAATTTTCGTGAATTTTTGGTGAGAGATCATCACATTTATGTAGGGTTCCACTGCAGCGAAAAGGTTGAAAAACACTGACCTTCAGACTGAACAGCCATGACTGGTAGATGAGCATCCCTCTCATGGATGAACACCTCTTTTATATGCTCCAGATGGACGTGGTTCATTTTGCCTTTTTTAATACAAATGTGATGGTGGAAAAATTGAGTCAACTTTTTTGGATTGAAGTCTGTCTCAGTAGTTACGTCGTTGTCGATTGTTGGGAATGGGCAGGTTATGAACGAGAAGCTGAACCAATGCGTTGGGCTCGTAGAACTTCTGCGAGACCACCTCAAAGACAAACATCACACACGGCTTGAACTTATGATCATTATTCTCATCTTGATTGAGGTCTATTTTATTATTTATTATCTGATTTTATTCAGATTTCAATCAGTTGGTCACTTATTTGCTTAATAGAGTAAAAGCAATACTGACCAACGTTTGTAGCTCAATAAAATTAACACTGAGCAAGATGTGCCGGGTTCATCAGAGTACTTAGAACAATTAGCCTTAGAACAATTTTGAATTTTACTCTGTTTTTTGTCTGTTATACATTTTTTCTTTGTCCCATTTTTTCTCACTGGTTCAACTCATTGTACCCTGCTTCAATACAGCACATGTGCTCACATGTTTTTAAGTAAACTTATTTTAACTAATCAATTGCAGGAATTCTCACCTAAGAACTTTTACAGGTTTCGTGCCCTTGCATCATTCAGCCAAGAACATTAAAGCACTGAAGGCTAACAAGGTCTTTTAGTGCTGTTGACTGAATGACAGAAAGAGCATCCAGCCTGTGGAAGTTCTGCCATAACAATTTGTGATCAATCAATTAAAATAAAGTCTACTTAAAAACAACACGGTAGCACAAGTGCCAAGTGCTGGATTGAAGCAGGCTCCAACAATTATTCTTGAACGTTTGTTTTTGGATACCGGCCTGACTTGGAATAACCTAACTTGGAGTATTTCTAGAAAATAATGCAGTATGGTCAGTTTTTAACTGGTGTTGTGCACTTGTGTATTGTCAGGTGTTATATGCAACATTCCACATGATAGAGAAGTACTACTTTGTCAGCAGAGACAGCGGTCAAAACGACGATTTGCTTGAGCAGTGATTTGCACCACTGACCAATGACCAGTCACATGCCATGCGTATAGTTAGCCGTCTGAAGTCGTATACTTCTTATGCTGCTGCGGTTGACACTCTCTTGCATTTTTCCTGTTCATTCCTGCATTTGATGTATCCAGTATTTCTAGCGAGTGACATTTTTTCGTGCAGATAGTGTTCCGTTCGTGACTGCTCGTACTGACGAAGAGAACTGCAGTACTAGGCACTGCTACTAGTTTGTTTGATTTTAGCTACCGTTAACTGCACAGTTTTCCGTTTGCCTTTTAAATTTGCGAGTCGTTCAGTTGAATGATTCATAATCTATCCACTCGTCTGATTGAAATCTCAGTGTGTAAACCGGTGCCTGTGGGGAAAAGTAATACCTTTCAAGCAGTCCGTAGAAAGTAACCTCATTTTGTATTGTCTAATTTTTAACATTATTTTACTGGCCAAATCAGTGTTAAACTTGATAAGCTTTATTTGTTATAGATCTTATTCTCAGGATATCATAAACACGTGCTGAAATTTAGCTGTCTTTAGAATGCCGTGCCTTGTAACTTTTAGTGTGTGCTGAAGCTGACCAAATTTCATAGTTATGTAGCAGGTGTGACATTATCTTTAACAATCATTTATTTGCAAATTTAATCAAAATAGGCCTATATTATATTGGTTGATATGAATACGTTAATAAATTTTTCACAAATGGCATCAAAAATTGGTTTATAATTTGGCGTATCTGCTCCTATAACTTTGGGAGTGGAGGGGGTAACCTCAAGAAACTTTGCCACATGACGTGCCATAAGGTGGGCATAATAACTCGGGAACGTTATTTTTGGGGGGGAGCAAAAATGTCCAAAATTTGGTGCGATTTCGGACAACTTTCGATTTTGACTGCGAATATCTCATGAACGGATGGAGATTTCGAAAGTCGGAAACAAACTTGATTGACAGCGATTCCTACTGCTTTCGGCAAAAAATTGATGAACTTCGGTTTACTAACGAAAATCACAGGTTTATTTCAGGCAACACGGCCCATAGCAAACACAAATAACAAAAAAAGTTACAGGCGAGCGTATTGACCAGCCCAAGATCAACACTGCGCCTGTTGTGTGAACTGATGGAATTACGTTCGTACCACGTAACGCTGCTGCGATAGAACTTAATCCTCTTCTTACTTTTTCCCAATCGGACTAACGGCGCCGGGCGGACTCACGTTGGTCTTTGGCCCAAATTGCTAGTACTGTTGCAAGTGTTATCGCATTTTCATTTTTTCTTTCTTTTCATTAATTTTCTACTGGATTTCGTGCGATAGACATACATGACTAAATCTGTCTAACTATCCTCGTCAGTGCTGCGCAGCACACGTTAACATAAATTGCATTTCTCAGCATGTCGTTTATAAGCTTAATGACGTCGTACGTCGTGACATGTGGTAACTATGACGTCATTCTGATAAAACGCAAACAAGTTCCTCCCCCACATCCCTTCACTTCTTCATTCCTTCTCTTCTATTTCCCTTCTTTTCCCCTCTTTCTTTTCCAGGGCCACTTTCCTTCGATCCATGCAGGTATGGATTCTCCGGAACGCCGTAAACTTCCAGCCCCCATCGACGTGTTGCCATGGCACATTCTGGGCAGGAACATTTTAGAGAAGTTCGATATATTTGACAACAGCCAGTGTTTGAATTGTGAAAAATTAGCTGGGGGTTGAACTTTTCGACGGTCAGAGCCCAACCGAAATTGTGATGTAAATCCCATGTATATAGCACATAGCTCGCTTTCAGTGCATAATTTGACAGGGTGTTAGGGGAGGGGTTGAGAAAACAATTGGGGGTTGAACTCCCCTCCCCCCGGCAATTCAAACAATGACAACAGCTACTGTTATCATTTTGTGTAGGTTATTTGGGTGCTCGGCGCGGTTAATAAACGCTCTCTCCACGTTTTGTGCGGCAGCCTTTGTACCGTGGTGCAGAATGACGCCAGTGTTTTCTACGACGATGACGCTGAGGCACGGCGCATGTTGCGAGCGGGCGAGTAGATGGGGTTGACGTAACAGATGGCGGCCTGGCCGGACGTGACGTCATGCTGCTCAGCAGCAGCAGCAGCAGCAGTGAGGGAGCACCTGCTACTCAGAGCAGCTGTGGCTTCATCGGCGTCACTCGCATCACGTGACCAGCAGCAGCTGCGTCTCCCTGGCGTCGACGTCACGTCCAGGCCTCGATTTGCACCTTGTCTGCACAGGCCAACATCGCAACAGCCGCGTTTCAATGCTCGCTCTACAGGGTGGGCCAAAAATGGCACCGTTTACCGTACGCCTCGTAACTTCACCAAATATTAACCGATTTTCAAAATTCTTTCACTGTCAGAATCAGGAGACAATTTGTAACAGATCCCACCACACCTCAAGTGTGTCGCTACACTACCTCGTGAAATGTCAGATGACGCACTTAAGCCGGCGACGCCACTGACCGGTTGCGTGATCAACGTTGATCGAGCCTGGCATGTGACCCCCAAACAACCCAGACGTAAATCCAGTTGATTATGCTGTTCGGGATGCTCTTCAACAGATGGCCTATCAATGTTTACGATTCACGACAGTCAACCAGCTGAAGAAAGCCATTGTCGCTGAGTGGGGCAAAGTGCCGCAGCGTTTGGTTGATCACGCTATTGCCTATTGGTCAGTGGCGTCGCCGGCTTCGATGCGTCGTCCAGCAGCAAGGCGGACACATTGAAAATTTGATGTGAAAACTGTAAAGATGTGATTTTTAGACAATAACAACAAGCGCGTTGTTTCTGTTGTTAATTTTTTTAAATGTGTTGTTACAAAAGTCGACTTGTTTTAATTGTTATTCTTAAGACACTGACATTTCACAAGGTAGTGTAGTGACACACTTAGGGTGTGGTGGGATCTGTAGCGAGAGTTTTATTGCAAATTGTCTTCTGATCCTGACAGTGAAATAATTTTGAAAATCGGTTAATATTTGGTGAAGTTATGAGGTAGGCCTATACAAAAATGGTGCCATTTTTTGGCCCACCCTGTATGTTAAACCGTAACATACTTGTGAACTTATGATGTCATTCAACATAACTTAAGCCTAAAAGTTTCTGTGAGCTTTTACTATTTTTTCTTTTATAGAATGTTGATTGGCCAGCATTAAAATGCCTCCATTATTGAATTTTTGGTTAAAATTAAAAAACTCAAATAAGCTTAAAATAAAACTAAAACTCCGAAAAAATGTCCGAATTTGAACACTTAGATGTGTATCCATGACGCAAAATCACGCAACCTATTTTGGTTTTTACTGTGGTTTCTAATTAGTTAATCTCGCATCAAAAGGAAAAATCACTGCACGATTTCAGTGAATCAAAAACAAAACATCTCCATTACTGAACACAGTTGACAACAAAACCTGCTATCATTGTATCATTTATACGTATAGGCTACAAACGCAACATCTGTGAGTTTATTTGTACAAACCGGCAGCACAGGAGCAGAAAGAGCAGGAGAGATGCGACTGCACTGACACACAGGACCACCAGACCGACAGTTAGACCTACAACCAACAATACATGCAAAAACATCGCCCCGGTATCGACGTCATATGCGGCCGTCTGCCACCCTGACCCCCAACCTTAACACAAACTTGACATTTTGAACTGAAAGTGGGCACGCCTTAGTCGCTCTTGTTGAAGAACGTGAACATTCACGCCAATTTCAGTTCTCTACTTCTTTTTCTGTTCTCGAGTTGAATATTTGTCAAATATTTAGATAAAAGTTTGACGCCAAGTTTTTATAGCTAATAGCCTATTCTATTCTTTTCGTCGTCGTAGTATGGCAGAAAGATTAATAACTATTTGATTGATTTATGTACAATGTAAATCAGTCAATCGTGAGAGCATATATATTATATATTATCACCTGTATCGTCGTTCTGTGTAGAAGGCGTGTCAGGGTTTACTGGTTGTGTTCCCAAGTCGTCCTGCCCTTGACCTTGACTTCCGCTGGGCTGTGGCAGCGGCTGGCTGCCCGTAGCTTTCACGTAGCCGTCAGTTTGCTGTGCGTCTATGACTGCCGTAGGTAGTACACCATTGACGTCATCTACGCTGGATGTCCGCTGATCGTCGTCTGATGATGTGCTGTTCCAGTCGGTCGTCGGTGAGACGTAGTGGTAAGGCGCACAGTCCACGGACACCGGAACGTTCTTGCCGTCAGACGACCGACCTGCATGCATCCATTCCAGCATACGTCACGGATTCATCAATGATAAACTACTGCAATAAAATTAAACTTATCTGCAAGTTTGTGCAAACTTGCGCAATACACTAGTCTTGCACGCCATTTGTAGGCCTACTGCCAATCTAATGTAGGGGCCTACTCGTCGCGCGCAACATTTTCTTTTGTATACTTTTAAGAGCTTTTTCGTTTCTTTCGGCTTGTATTAGAGACCTGGCGTCTAATTGAGACCCGTTTAATATACTGGCGTCAAGGTCGTCATTGGAAATTGTCACCCGAAGTTCATAAAATATTGTCCGATTTTAGGAACTGAGAGAAAAAAATTTTCAATAACGGTCGATGACGCTAGTTGCCATTTGTCTTGTTATACCTCAACGCATGCGTCTATCTGGCACCGTTATGGAGATATGGCCGTTTAAAGTTCTTCCAGGTAGGTTCTTCCAGGAACAAAGGTCGGTCGTTGGTCATCGATCGGTCGGTCCTCAATATTACACTGATCTCATATACTCCTCTTCGCTACGTTAGGAACGTAGCAAGCGAGGAGTAAAAATAAACGGACAAACTGTCTTCTGCGATAACAACAAAACAAGTTCTTTTACAATTCTGATGTCATCGTGAGATTTTAATATCGCTGCAGTCCAATCAGTGCTAATTAAAATGGTGCAATGATTATACGGTCGTCCGGGTAGACGTACGTTTTACTCGTTTTGTAAGTCCGTCCGTCTCTCCGTCCATCTGTTTTCCCCGTAGGTTTACAGGCTGCAAACTCGAAAACTGCGAATAGAAGGCGCAGATTACCAAATTGGTGTAAACGTTCTCCATGGCAAAAGTAACCGGTATCACAATATTTTCAACTCAAAAGCTCAAAAGTCAGGTGAACGGCCGCACATTTATGTCGCCACAGTACCGACGTAGTTTTTTTTAGTTATTGTCGTTGCATTTTCACATACCGACATATTGGATCCAGAATCCTCGAGCCTCCATTGTGGCGTCTGAATGGAACGTCAGCACCGCGTGGTTGGATGCGGTGTAGATGGGAACGTGCGGCGACGAAGCACAGAGCTTCCTGTTGGCGCCGTGCGCATGCTCACTGCTAAGCTCTGCCCAGTCGTAGTCACACATCGGCTCGCCAGCCGGCGTTGCCAGCTTCATGTCCAGTATGTAGAAAACTACCTGGCCACAGTGATAAACAATAAATTTGAGCAAAGCTCATGAGACGCGCGAAAGCCTATAGCAGTTCCTGTTCGCAGGTAACCTTAGTCTATCTCCATCAATTTCGTCGTAATTCACTCTTTTGCAGCCATAAATCGCCAAAAAATCACGTTAAATCAATATTTTTAGGGTTTAAGGTCGTTCAAGGTTATCGATGTTGACATTGGTAAGAAAGCTCCTCATCAGTGCTTGTTATGATAAGCAGTATGGCTGTGCCTATCTGCAACCATTTACACGCTAGACAAGCCAACAGAGTATGAATAACCACTTTTTACAGGGGTACCTCTCGTTGACACCCACGTGCGCAGGCCTGCTTGAATCTAGAGGGTCCGGACTTGGACTGCTGAAATCTACATTCCATGCTAAAAATTTCATACACAGGTTGTCTTGGTCTATCTCCAGCCATTTTGGCGCAATTCACTCTTGAAATGCGTGTCGCAGCGCAAAATTGTGCAAAAAAAATTTACTAAAAACCCCTCTTGGGAAGGTTCAAGGTCATTCAAGGTCATCGATGTTGATAATTTTAAAAAGCCTGTCACCAGTGCTTGTTATGATAAGCAGCATGTCTGTGCCTACCTGCAACCGTGTTCACGCTACACCAGATAATTGCGGTAAAATAACCACTTTTTAGGGGGGTAGCTGTCTTTGACGCCCGCCTGCGCCGGCCTCCTTGAACCTAAGGGGTCGGGACTTGAACTGCTAAAATCTACGTTGAATGCTAAAAATTTCGTACGTAGGTTGTTTTGGTATCTCCAGCCATTTCGTCGCAATTTGGTATTGAAATGTGCGCTGCATCCAAAAATTGCGAAAAATTTACTAAAAACCTCTCTTTGAGGGGTTCAAGGTCGTTCAAGGTCATCGATGTTTATGAATCCAAAAAGCCTGTCACTAGTGCTTGTTATGATGAGCAGTATGTATGTACCTATCTGCAACCGTTTTCACATTATTCGAGCCAATAACGGCAAAACGACGTCTTTTAGGGGGTACCCCTCTTTGACGCCCTCGTTCGAGGGGAAACCCTGCACCCAGTGGCACGAATTTTTGTCACGATAAACTAGAGACCTTGGGACAGCCCAAAGTGAAGATTTAGTGATCCTAGCTTGCACCGTTTTGATACAGCTCACGAGTGTGACGGACGGACGGACGAACGGACGGACGGACGGACAGACAGACGCCCAGACGATGGCAAAGACGCGCGAAGTTTTTATGTTGCATATGTGCGCGTAATGCATTTTTGTATGTACACATATCACAGGCTGAACGGTAGTTCAAGCCACGTGTTAACGGCGACTTCTCGTTCCTATGGGAAAACCAAAAATTCCACCCCCACAGAATCAAAACCTTTGATTCGATTGAAATAAAATTTGGTACGGTGGATTATGTCGGCCAGATGACCCCTCGCGCAAAATTTCATATAAATCTACTCAAGGGGGGCTTCTCGGCAAATAGGTGAAATATACTCAAAAATTTTTTATAGCCATATACCTTTTTTCTCCCACGCACCTACAGGTCAGACCCCTCAGTGGATTTTTGCACGCAATAGCTCAAACGATGCGGTATTAGGCAAAGGTGTGCCTTTTGGGGGTTAGAAAATTAATATTTAATATTTAACGTATTTATTAGAAATATTCGAAAAAAATACAATGGCGCCTATGGGGAAAATTAAACGATTCTTTAAACGGTCATAACTTTGGCTGTGTATAAGATAGAATCGTAATTTTTGGTTCTAAGGTATGGTTTTCGGGGATGGCCAATCTAATGGTGTTATTCAATTTTAACCCGGACCCTCCCTGGTTGCCACGGCAACGAAATTTGAAACAAATTGGGCTATAACTCGATCTGTGTAAGAGATATC
>Ga0209367_1009414_pt1 | contig 13251 bp, 7 predicted proteins | sample WorMetLIZISLAND2_FD_187412 | JGI IMG/M metagenome (GOLD analysis project Ga0209367, IMG submission 187412) | Marine gutless worms symbiont microbial communities from Max Planck institute for Marine Microbiology, Germany - Olavius geniculatus... ... | reverse complement strand
GGAAGGGAGGGGAAGGGAGACGAGCCCCCCCCAATTAAAATTTCTGGCTACGCCACTGCCCATACGCGATTTCCTCTTCAAAAGGTCTCCGGGCGGAAACGATAAAAGACCTAGTAGCTCGATGCCTTTGTCTCTCTGTGAACCTTCCTGTCAGCAAGGTTGCCATGGAATTGGACTGAGGCGACGAGTCGGGGAAAGGCAAGTCGCTCACCCGAGACGTGACTGTTGTCTGTACCTTAGCCGACTTGAATGTCGATTTCTCGCCCAGATATAACGCCTGGACAGTGTCGCTAGCGGCGCTCTGTACAAAAAGCCCAGCTGTCTCTGTGGTAACCGACCGTACTGGTTGTCAGTGACCTTCAAGGTCATCCAAGGTCAATGATTTTCATCTCATGTGACAGGGCGTATGGCACTTCTTATAAGTGATTAATAGTAACCTTGGCCCTATCTCTCACCATTGCCGAGATATGGCCAGTTTTCCGTTAAAAAACACATTTTTCCTACCCCCGTCCATTCAACCCCTAATTTGAAAATGTTTCCCTTGCATTAGATGGCTGAAATTTTGCTTGCCCGAGTTTCGCACGCATGGTTAATTATTCATGTAAAAAGTTTTCTTCTACGACCTACCCGTTTGCCAGTTACATCCGTTACGGACGGACGGACAGACAGACGAACGGACGGACAAGCATGGCAATAGCTCGACCGTTACTTAAGTACAGTCGACTAAAAACTAACGAAAAATAAGAGTGGATCTGGAAGTCAAGCGGCTCGAAAGTTTTTCGGCTCGCTATAGCCGGCTCGAACCGCAAAATAAAGCTCATATCTCAAAACGTAACAAGAAATCCCGACTGTCGCTAAGGAAAACGCGCTACCGCCTATACAGTTCCTGCTGCAGTACTGACCTTTAAGGTCATCCAAGGTCGATGAAAATCATCGTATACAATATTTTTTTGCTTGATCGAGCAAATCGGCTCCGAACATTTTGCGGCTTCGATAGTCATTCTAATTTATTACGATCTAATAGTCTGCCGCAGACTTTCTTCAGCTTATCGATCGATGTTCATGCAGCTGAAGTTAGGCACGTACGGCAAATTTCGTTCTCGGTCAATTCGGGAGTCGAGATTGGTCTTCAGACGTCCTTAACGATGACGATGAGACTGAGAGTTGTGATTTGTTTTAGCAGATAGGTCTACCGTACAGGCTTCTATTGGAACAAGTAACGTAGGCTACCAGTACGTTAGAAGTTAGTACCCCCACTGTTCCCCAGCGTGTATTAGTAACCAGTCTTTTTATTTGACATTGACAACTTGTCATTTAATTTTTTCCGCATAGGCCTACGACGTGTTATATAGCATCCGTTAATTTCTTCATTCCCTCAGCAGAAACTCATTCCGATGATCAAAAAATGTTTTAAAAAATTGACGGTTGAAAATTGTCGTCCTAGGCTTATTCATCATGACGCTTATTTTTTTCAGTTTGACCCTACATACTAACACTCATAGGTCTAATGCATATTATGGCCATTTCACAGCTTTTGGCGGTTTACGCAAGCTACGTCCTTGACTATCACTGACCTTTACATAACTTTATCCGGTGAATTACGCAACGACGCTTGTAAGTTGGCTATTTGCTTATTCAATTGCAATTTCCGTTAGGCAACATACCGCAGCATAGGCCTACTTTAAATCATGATTACAAAATAACTATGCTTTAAATATTCGCTTGGTTTTTACCACAAACGATGAATCTATCGACTTAAACGCCTGCAGAAATAAAATACAGTAGGCTACATCTGACGCTCGCAGACTGATATGATCTACATGTAAACCTAAATGCAGTGTTCTAATACATCAAACGGTATGCCTAATGACGCCCCCTTAATTAAAACGCTAGTTAACCTGCAATGACAAATTGGCTGAAGAGATTTAAATAGCCCTAACTCCATTAGACGAAGTTCAATCTACTTAACACTTAATTCCATAAATATACTAAAGCAGAATCAATAACAATTTACACTGTAGATGCCAAGTTGTTGTTGACAACTGTAGAATTTGTATCAATGTGTCATGACTTCGACGTTATGATCGACATTTGTACTGAACAGGACATCAGTCACAAAATATTTGAACATTTTAGCTGTGCAGTAAGAGTAATTAGTTTTTAAGTAGGCCTAGTAGTTAGTTTTTTTTGTTTTTACTGTCGTATCTGGACTCACTGATTTGTCTATTGTTACGTTGTCTTACATGGCTTTTTTGTTTGTTTTTACTGCCTGTCATGGCGAATAAACTTCATCATACACACCACAACGAAGATGAACGAATGTTTTAAGTCACGATTTATTCTGATTTTATATCAAACTAAAAATAGCGCGTGCTGTGTAAATAAGAGAGCATACACGATGTATGGTAAAGACGGCGGTAATCTACACGACGGCGTCGGACGCTACAGTATATACATGTTGTCTCAGAACTTGTGTCTCACACAGTCTTCCAGTCTGCAGCTAAATGCTGAAAGCGTTTCAAGTTGATCCTCACAATGGCAATACTAAATCCGAAATGTTAATAGTAATAATAATAATAATATTACTAATAGTAACAAGAGTAAATAATGCTATGTCACACAATACAATCGGCGCCGTTGGACAGTATGTGATGCACAAGTTGGAGATCACGAGCTGCAGTCTCATATATTACTACATGTATTCTATGTGCACCCGGTATACGTCAGTCAGTCAACATTAGTCTACAGCCAACAGGAATGTCAAACATGACAAGCAAGTGCACAAGTAAACTTCTGTCTGCACAAGAGAGGGAGAGAGAGAAAGTGCAAAAAATAAATCTGAAGTACAGCCAAACGAGTGACTGACAGCACTGATTGCATATAAAAGGTACAGACCTAAACTCCGCCAGAAAACCCGCAATTTGTCAGTAGCGCTAATATGCACCGCGCCATTTGATCAACTACATCTAGACCTCCAACCAGTACTCAAGCAGGAACTATAGCCTCAATAAGAACAACATAACTATGAATGATCTCCACACAATTCAGGCGGAAAATGTTTACCAGGAGGACCTAGAATAAATCACAGCAGCTCTAAAGCAGTGATGCAAAACAGACAACTGACATTACGAGACACCCAATGCTGACTACTAATGGCTGGTGTATTCACAATATCATGCAAAATACAGAGTAGGCCTACCATAGACTGGTTCTGCTTAATAGGGACAGCTGCATTTAGCTAACAAAACACGGCAAAATATGTAAATAAATACGATTATGAACAATATATTAAGAAGGTTAATCACCAAAATAGCTCTGTGGTGCAGTTTATCCAATAGATAGTATTCTGTTCCACTTAAGACAGGATCAATTGCGGTTACTGCAGTAGACTCAGTGTAAATAATAATCTGTGAAAAATTGGATTATAAACTGGGTAATCCATTAACATCCTTATGCAGCCCAAAGATTAAGCTAAATGTTGAACTGATGGTGACCCTGTCCGTGCACGTGACGTGACAGCAAGACTAAAACATTGTCAGAATCTGACGAACAGTAAAACCAAGTCACGCTGACTTAAGACATGCAATCATGCAAACGACGCAGCAAACGCACAGCACGACAGACACGCCAACGTACGACACTATAATGATCCATACTTCACACTATCTATGAACATAGGAGTATGCATCATGGGCCAGTGGCCAACTGTTCCATGTACAGTACACATGCCATGCCAGTTCCAAATGCAATCGTCATTAACTAATTCAACTGACAGTCAAATAATTACAAGATGCTCGATCGGTGCTGAAGCCTTGAGACAGCACGTCAAGCATTTACATGGAGAAGACCTGTACAGACTAAAATGATTACAACAGTACTGTGTTCACACCGCACACAGCAGAACTCTGCCAGGCCTCGATAGTGCTGGCCTGATGTATGCTGAACGCAGATATTGGTCCTTTGTTCGATGAAGCTGTTGACGCAAGCAGGGACGGCATCAAACCAGGCAGAGATCATCACGTCTGTGAACACAGAAACAGTACATCGGAGATGGTTGTGGCAACAGCTGAATCCAGCGTTGGTGACATCGAGAGTTGAAGCAATCTCTGCTGGTGGTCGGCAAACAGTGACGATCGACAGTCAGCGGTCTCAGCAACCGCCCGCACGACATTAGCAGCTCGTCGCAGCATATCAACACTTGTACCCATCATCTCCGGGTTATCTCGAAGCATTGCCACCCCCTGTGCCTGTACCAGCTGCTGCGCCTGCCGGTCAGCTACTTCTATGAACCCAAGGAACGCGCTGATGGATGATCGTCGCAGTGCGATGGCTCGTGCCGCACTTGCATCCGCTGCCGCCAGACTTGAAGCTAAGACGACAGCGAACTCGCGTGCAACCTGGTCCGACATCGTAGTATCCGACAGTATATTGACTAAGTCGTCCAGCAAGCAGACAATACGTTTGAATGGCGGCGTTGCAAGTAGTAGATCAACGTTGGCATCGGTGACGCAAAGTTTACACAGCGCTTCGAGTGCCAGTCGGCGTGGTGAAGGACCAGAGGCGTTTGGCGTTGACGGCATTGGGTCGAGAGCACAGGCTGCACTGCAGGAAGCCCAGTGCAGCAAGCCGTCCAATACTGGTATGCAGATCTCCTCGGGGAACGCAGCTAGGTCGAGCTGACCAGCAATATTGGCAAACATAACAAGCGTATCCTCGCGCAGTACGCCGACCGTGTCCCATCGCCAACCATCAAACACCGCTGACTTGACTGATGTTTCATCATCAGGCAGCGGCACCTCTTCATCATCAGAACCACGAAGCAATCGCCTCCGTGCTTCTCTTGGATGCCGATGGCCAAGCAGCAAGAGGCGACCAAGAGCAGCTAGCAGACCGGGATGCCTGGCTAGCTCACAGTCATTGTATGGAACAAACGAAAGACCACGAAGCACATTGGAAACTGCCAGACAGCGACGTGATATCTCCGTGCACGCTTCTGACACTACAAACAGTGACTGAAGATCGCGCTCATAAGCCTCCGAGTCTTCTTCTAATTGTTCTGTCCACTTGCGCTTCAATGATTCCAAGCCGCGATCATCGCAGGCTGCCGGCATCACTCTATCTTCCGACAACTTACCACAGCGTGCACTTTCCATTTTTGGTTCAACCTTCGAGCACTGTGCGAGTACATCACGAACAATGTCTGGTGGTTCAGATTTTGTATTACTTTCTTCAAGGTCCGTGTCTGTCTTGTCATCGCTGGAATCCACTGGACTGGTGTCATCCACTGGTTCTGTTTTCACATCTTGTACCGCAGCACATAACACCGGCAGTTTGTCGTCGGCACAACTAACAACGTCGCACTTTGTTGGAATAACGTTCGGCTGTGCTTCAAAATGATCCAATGGCTTCTGCTGTGCAACAGTCGACAGGACGGCATGTTCTGAGTGACGACCGAAGTACCGTCGCTGTGAGAAAGAAACGGATGCGTTCTCGTGGAAGTGGGACTGCACATGTGTTGACGTGTCACCACGGCCCATCTGCCAGTCAAGCAGCGAACTGTCAATCTCCCCGTACACGTCCCACGACTTGTCGTCGACTAGAGCCGACCTTTCAAACAACGTTTTAGCAGCCTGATTGTCTAGAAGCTCGGTCTTCACACTGGACTCTGTGTCCAAAAGGTGAATCTTTGGCGGAACAGACTTATCTTCGATGCAGGAAGTGTGAGCAGTTTTGTCGTCCAATGCACCGGACTCTAGGGTGATCTCAAGCTCGTCAAAGTCGCCGGGGAATATCTCGATAAGGCAGCGTCGGAAATGTTCCAGCAAGACATCGACGAGTCCCGGCAGCGTCTGCAGGCTGAACCAGAGAACAGCCGACTCGTCACGTAGCAGTATTGACAAAACATCTAGTGCCCACGAACTCTCACCGACCAGACCCGACTTCAGCGCCATCATTAGACGCCATGCGTCCACCGGCCCTATAACACACAGCAACAATGACATACCACATTCTAATGCAGTCAAACTGCATCTCTGTGTATGTGATGCCGTTTAGAGAAAATGCACCGTAAAGTTAAGCAGAATAACAAAATACTTTTCAGACAAACAGCTTTATATAATCAACATGAATAAAACCATCATCAAATTCGAACACATACAACAAGAACAATACAAACTGAGAAAAACTCTAGCACTTGGGCATAAAATGGGTTTGTGTTGAGGGTGCCATAAGCACTAAGGCCAAATGTTTCTGTGGCCCACGGAATTCTGTACGGAGCCACAGAATCTGGCCTTTGTTGCACAACTTCCACGTTTTCACATAACACTGATAAACAAATGCTGATAAAACGAAAGACATTCAAAAGTTGTTCATATTTTTAATACTCTCAAGTTAATTACAGATGTTCAGTTATTAGCACCTAAGTGGCATATTTATTCCAACTTGGCCAGAAAAAAATTAGTGCATGAATTTCATCTGACATAATCAAAAACAATAACTAAAATGTTAATATCAATCTGCTTGATACCAGTGAGATTTGCTCAACCATACGTTCACAGTTCACAAACAGACAGATCTATGTAGGTCTACAGATTTTAGCATCCTCTGCTCAGTAAAAACTTTAGTCTGCAGCGGCAGAATGCAGCCTTACCAGTATGCTTATGTGTCAGTCTCTTTAGCTTGGTGAGGTTGGGGCGAGTAGCTTCAACACTGTCTGGCGGGAAGATAAGCTCTCTCCTCGGTGCATACAGCGAAGGAATTCGATGCTGCAATGAAACAGCATAATCCAACAATCTTCACAAACCACAAGTCCACCAACCCCAACAACGAAAGTGACTTCATGACCAGCTCTGCTGCATAACTTCTGTATGACTGACAATGTGTACTTTGTTACAACAGTATTGTAAACTATCACAAACACATATTAGGTTTACTGTTGTTATTTCCTGTATGAACTCTCTGTCTCATCTACTCAAACTGACCAAAGCAATTCGGTACTAACTCTTATAAAAAAATAATCATTTTGTCAACCAGAGACAAAAACAGACTAAACCCTTCTGTAATCTGCACAGCTACATAACATGGTCAGATATGATTTTGTACTTAAGTCCAAGTCACACAAAAAACGATATTAGCTAAATATGTGCAGAATGTAATGATAATTAATAATAAGCCGATAAGTTGAAATAAAAACATCACTTTACATTAATTTCAATAAAAATAATGTTGTGCGAAAGAATAATGACGTCACGAACAACGTTTTGTTTATAGCGTGTATTTCAGCGTGCGAGGAAGTTTCATGCCACGAGCTGGCTGTAGCGTTGATGCAGCATGCGTTCAGAGGGGAACTCGCTTGCTTTCTGGAAGCGAAAGTTGGAATCTGTCAGCTATTGGTGCAACGGAAAGGGCATACAATCGGCCTACTTCGTGTATGACAATGACTTCTCGAAATGCAAGCAGTCTTTTCACCTGGTACTGTGCTCCATCGACACTGCCAGCATTCAAATTCTGTTGAACACTACTTTAATGCTAATAGTTGTTTAAGATATCAGTTTCGTTACATTTATCCACGTTAAACTTTATTTTTACAGTATGAAGATAACACTGGCAACAGAAAGATAAATAAATATTGACAAATTAACATTTGATTAAGCCAATTAGCGCTTCATAACAGTTACGTAAACTGACGCGACTTGGACTTTAATGCATCACAGCAATGCATATCAGAACAGATCAGACCCACAGCATGTGTCTGTATGCTGTATATGAAATAAAAATGAAGTTCAAATATAACATCTATCGTTATAATAGCAAAGACATTGTGACCAACAGACAAGCAAGATGTAGGAATAAGAAAAACCATCCATACTGATAACAGAATTAAGTATCAGCATGCACTGACTAAACAAGATGCTCAGACCCGTACTGGTATTCCGCAGTGGTCAGGTCTTGAATGCGGTGATATACATGGGCCCATCGACGAACCGTACGCTGGCATGCCAGTACCTAACCGATACTGGTCACTCATGACCTGGCTACTGTAGTGTGGTGGGTAGTTGGGAGGACAGGAACCAGGCGGAGCCCATGAATGACCTCTTTGATGCAGGCCTGGCCACATCGACAACAATCACATACAAAATGTGAAGTCCACAACACATACATTTAGCCGCTGTGCAAATGGTTATGAAAAATAAACGCAGAAGCTTAAAAACAGAAAGAACACTGTGCACTGCATCAAAATATTCAATGCATGTTCCAAAGTAAGGCAAGTACATCTCGATACAGTAAAAGCCGACAAGACTACTGTTAAATAAGGTCCAAATTTCACTTCATTTGTTTTGCTCAGAATCCACTTCAAACTAAGCCTAAATTGCAGATTAATCATCGACATTTTTTCTGCCAACACCAAAGCAAATTAATACTAAAAACATGTCAATCTACACTTAAGAATGCCAATTCTGACCAGGTAAATGTAAATCTCAAAAAAGAAAAAAACTACTATATACCACTATACGGAGTGCCGTAACCTTCAGAGTGGTCGCTGAAGTAGGGTCGCATGCCTGGTTTCGGTGGACCTTGTCCAGGACCGTAAGGCCCAGGAGGAAACTTATCCAGGCGTGACGAAGCAGGTGGATAGCTGTAACTTCCAGGCACACCAGGCTCATATCTACAACAGATGCGCGCGTAAACTTTCTGCTCTGTCTGCTGCTACCACTATGACTACCAGTACCACTACTAGCAGTTGAAATTTCTGTACAACAGACTAATGTTTCTAAATTCCCAAAGTCGAGCTCAGTCCCAAAAAGCAAATATACAGAATATTTAGAGCAATGTCTTTTAAAGGCTGGATAAAATCTCAGAAGTGGCAACTTACTGGCATGAGCTACACTATACCCATGGCCACTACCCGTAAGTCACTAAACGTAACTCCTGTTAGCAGTCATAGAAGAGTGAGAGGGCCTGAGCACACAGTAGGTTAGTAAATCGCTCAAGTTTGCTTTGAAATCATCTGAGCGAGATTCAATCAGCAACCTGAAAGTCATACATCTAACACTCCACCACTTGACCAACATTTTCACCTACAAGATATCTTTCTTCAAGATGCTGTCACATGCTACAGATTCTCAGCAAATTGTAACCAAAAGTTCAAAATAAAATATATTCATTCATCACACGATACACTGAAGACAACTAACCTGGAGCCAGGAACATCAGGGTGTGGCCGGCCAGGATATGGACCAGCATCCTGTCCAGCATATGGACCATCAAATCCTTCCGGTGGTGGTCTACCATACTGTCCTGACCGGCTTTCATAAGCACCAGGAGGGACGCCGTAGCCGGGCCGTGGATAGCCACCTGTCCCCTGACCCTCGGAAAATGGATTCTGGATGTTGACTGATCCGTCGCCAGAGGTCGGCGGTGGCATACCATGACGCATCATTGGAGTGCCGTTAGGTCCCATGCCTCCACCGTATGGAGACTGCATCATCATTGGGTCTGCAGATGGACCTGGGCCACTGCCGTGTTGGTAACCCGGAGTGTTTGGGAACTGACCGCGATATCCCTCATGCCCACTGGCCGCTGCACACACCGCAACAAAACAACAGCAGTCAGTATATGTTACACCTTATCAGAAAATCGGTAACTTTTTCCATAAACAAAAAAGAGCCACTGGCTTTCTGTTTTATCAGAAATTAACCCCAATCAGTTACAGATTAGACTAAATGCAAGAAAATCTGGTGTTTGTCTGTGCTTCTGACGCACTTGCTGTATAGCGGTGTTTTCGTAAATGAACCGACTGGTTTTACATTTTTGGGACTGCTGGAGTCTGCAACGGTACTGCCACTGAATGAACATGATCTAGACTTTGATTCTACATCTACCCGGTAGTGCATAAAAAAGTGGAACATTCATGCTTTACTTAGATCGAGCAATTGGACAGTTTTGAAAACAAACAACCACTACCATTGCAGCAAAGGGCAGTCATGCAGAATGATCATGTTCAAGTGTTCAACATGACCACCCACCAATGCAATGATCTAGGCTGATTATTCCCAAAACTGCCATCCACCCACTTGTCAGCACACACAGCGCGCAACGCCGCGCAGTGCACAGAACTGGCTGCGGGCCAGCTGTCCAGATGTCATCACAAAAGACCAATGACCTCCAAATTCGTCGAATATAAACCCAATGGACTATCACGGAAGGGGTGCAATGATGGAAGCTTACTGCAAGCTTAAAGCAAAGCTGATAGAAAGCGCCAAACTCGAGGAAGTGCTTTAGGTTATCTGGGCAACCTGCCACAGGGACCGATTGACAAGGCTGTAAAAGATTTCTCAAATAAGGCAACTAAAGGCTGGTGTTGTTGCTTGGAGCTAATGGTGAACACTTCGAACATATGCAACGACAATGGAATTCTGGCATCTGATCATTATTTAACTGTGTTGTTTCAACAACGTTATTAAATTGGTGTTGTAGCCAGAACATTTTTAAATGCTGAAAAATCGGTAGGCGGTCATGTTAAAAAGTCTGTAACTTCATCGTTTTTTAACAGAATCAAATTTTACTTGGCAGTTAAATGTTAAATGTAGAAAGTTTTACTATATAAATCTGTAAAATTTCGAATTAAAATTCGAAACTGTTGCTGAGAAAACAGCGAAAAACTTTAAGGGTCCACTTTGCAACATATCCTGTGCACAAAAAATTAGCAACCGCAACTGCGAGAATACTGACCATAAGAAAAAACGCAATCGAGTTATATGAAAATGAGTTATACACGACAGTCAAGTCCATCACCTGCTGCAGCTGCTGCCCGCTCCGCCGCAGCTTTTTTGCTTTCTTTCTTTGACGGCTGTTCAAGGAACACTAACAACGGTGCAGGATCAATGTTGCCACGATCATATCGACACTCAAATGGAAACAAGTGCTTGCCGTAGTTCTTCTTCAGCGTAAAGCCAGCACTGCTGGATGGGCCAAGGCCTAGCGTGCTACTTACATCCCGCCATTTCTTGTTCTTTGTCACCTACACGCCGCACATCAACACGTTCTAGTTCACTTAACAGACCAAGACATCACCAAAATGGTCTTCCTGCTATAGGAAGAAAATGTAAAAACACAGTAAAATATACACATTTATTTACGAAAATACACCTTTTTTTCAGTGAAACTTTATTTTTACGTGTGAAAGCAGGTACTGCTGTAGCGCGTCTTAGCCATCGCAAGTCTCTCTGTCTGTCTGTCACACGAGTGGATCAGTCAAAAATGGTGCAAGCTAGAATCACATCGGCTTCCTGGAAGACTAGTGTCAGCATTAGTAAAACTTTTTGATAAATTCATTGATAAGTGAGAGCACTGAATGAAAGGGGGGTGGGTAAAATTTGACATTTGGAGCCAATGGCCTAGGTTTCTATTAATCACTAGTAGAAAGTCGTACACGGGCTTCTGATTGGCACCGAGAGCAATGACCTTGGATGACCTTGAACACTAAAATAGAGGGTTTTATGGATTTTAGGGTAATTTTTGGTTGTGAGACACATTTCAAGAGTGAATTGAGCCGAAAAAGCAGAGATACATTACGACAACCTGCGTAAAAAATTTTCAGCATTAAACATAGATTTTGACGGTCCAGGTCTCGATTTTCTAGGTTCAAGGAAACCTGCACATGAGAGCATCGAAAAGCAGTACCCCTGTAAAAGTCGTTACTTTACCGCTGATGGCTTTAGTGTCTTTAGGGAAAACGGTTGCAGATAGGCTTGTGCATGCTGCATATCACAACAAGCACTGGTGATGAGCTTTTTAGTCGTATCAACATCGATGACTTTGAAAGACCCCGAACTCTCAAAATAAAAGGATTTACTGATTTTTGTGATCGTCGGCTGAAGTGCAAACTTCAGGAGTGAATCGCGACAAAATGGCTGGAGATAGACCAAGACAATTTGCAAAGAAAAACTGCTATAAGGTTTTGTGCATCTTGTGAGCATGAGCTCAAATTTCTTGCCCTATAATGACTGATAACATGGCCACACATCTAAGGATTTGCTTTTTAAATGACAATTTTCATCTGAGGCAATGTAAGGCAATCCTACAGTGTTACGCCAATGCTGTAATCTAAATATCATTTCCTCTTTACGCTAATGCTTGCACAGCCTATGCACTAAGTATAATTCAGCTGTGCCTATAGTTGATGTGAGTCAGTTGTTATCATTCCTATGGCAAAGTTTAGTTCACCTCACATCAGTACATTAAAACCATGAACTGGGCATGCCACCCTGCATTTGCAAACTATACCGAAATTATTTGAAATTTCTCAGACATGTAATTTCTGTTTACTCATTCTTGTAGCAAGGACATCATTATGTATGAAGATATTGCCCAGAAGCGTATATCGCATATTTTCACAAACTGATCTGTTTATTACTCTATAATGGCACATGTAACAGGGTGCTACATAAACTGTATTATGACGATGATGAGGACAGATGCATAGAGAACTGATGAAACTGTTACCTCAACCATCCCTCCATAATCCTTCACAATGTGATAGAGGCGGAATAGATCGACAGCAATCTTGCTAATGGTTGGCACAGCAACTATCGGCGTTGCTCTTTCCTCCATGAAAGCAAACAGTCGCTCCAGCATCTTCCGACGATCTAGTTCATTGCCCATGTCAGCTAACCGATTCAGCACATCATTGTGGCTTGACTTCTGCTGTGCCATAGCAACAAAAATGTCATCACAGGCTGAACGGTAGTTCAAGCCCTGTGTTAACGACAACTTCTCTTTCTTATGGGAAAGCCAAAAATTCGACCCCCCACAGAATCAAAACCCCTGATCTCATTGAGATAAAATTTCGCACGGTTGATTACGTCAGCGAGATGACCCCTCATGCAAAATTTCATGTAAATCCCTAAAAAGGGGGGCTTCCCGGCAAATGGGTGAAATATACGCAAAAATTTTTATAGCTATCCATAATACCTTTTTTTAGTCAACTCACCTACAGGTCAGACCCTTTGGCGGTTTTTTGCGTGCGATGGCTCAAACGACGCTGTCTCGCGCAAGGATGTGCCTTTTGGGGGTTGAAAAATATGAAATTAATATTTAACGTATTTATTCGCAAAAATCGAAAAAAATTACAATGGCGCCTATGGGGAAAATTAAGCAATTCTTTAAACGGTCATAACTATGGCTGTGTATAAGATAGTCGTAATTTTTGGTTCTAGGTATGGTTTTCGGGGATGGCGAATCTAACGGTGT
>Ga0209367_1009412_pt1 | contig 13252 bp, 9 predicted proteins | sample WorMetLIZISLAND2_FD_187412 | JGI IMG/M metagenome (GOLD analysis project Ga0209367, IMG submission 187412) | Marine gutless worms symbiont microbial communities from Max Planck institute for Marine Microbiology, Germany - Olavius geniculatus... ... | reverse complement strand
TCGCAAACTTTAAGAGGAGAAACCAATGGATATCACTCAAGGTGTCTAACGAAATAGTATAGTCTCCAAGGATATTCTTACGGAGAAGCATTAAAGCACTGCACTGGGCAATGAAATGTAGAGATGGATCCTCATCTTCTTGACAGAGAGGCTTTTGTCACCCCTTTTCTTCTTATTTTTTATTTCGTTTTTTTTCTCTCTTTTTTCTTTTTTCCTCTTTCTTTCTTTCTTTATTTTTTTAATGTTAAAACTAAAAATTTTACATTCAAGCTTGAGGAACTGGGGGAGTGCTGTGAGCTCCCTCCACTTTGTGTTTTTTGTGTTTATAGCTTATAAGTTTATACAGAGAACGCTGCAAAGTTTTTAGCCAACCGTACTTGAGTAACGGTCGCGCTATTGGCATGGTTGTCGTCCGTCCGTCCGTCTGTCTGTCCGTCTGTCCGTTTGTCGGTGAGTAACGGATGTACCCTGGCTAACGGGTAGGACGTATACAGAAATTTTTTACACGAATAATTAGCCAAACGTGTGAAACTCGGGCATGCAAAATTTCATCGATCTACTGTAAAGGGAACATTTTTTATTTGTAGGCTAAATGAAGGGGTGGGTAGGAAATATGTGCGTTTTACAACGGAAAACTGGCCATATCTCGGAAACGGTGAGAGATACCGCCAAGGTTACTAAATCACTAACAGGAAGTGGCATAGGCCTGTCAGATTAAATAAAAAATTATTAACCTTGGATGACTTTGAAGGTTAATGACAACCAGTACAATCGGCTGTCCTAGCGACTGCTGGGTTTCTTGTTAAAGTTACTGCGTGGACTTTATTAACCTATAATTAACGTTTTCCATATGCGTTTTTCATTGAAAATACATTTGAGCTTTTCGAGAATTTTCCGCTGACGTTGTGTATCGTTACTGCAGAGAAGGCGGATCGCCTGTGTCACAAGTTGGTGTCGGTTTGTCCTCGAAAACCGGCGCTCATTCCGTTCAAACAGCTGGAAGTCAACCGCTCGGAGATACAGCTCACCGACAAGCTGGGCGCGGGAAAATTCGGCGAGGTCTGGAAAGGTCAGTTAGGACGAGTGTCTACATTGTAACAAAAAAAACTAAAACAACGCTGAAACTCGTAAGAGATTTCGTTTTATGCAGTTTCTGTCAGTTCAAAACAGTTTCCACGGTCTCACCTAAACCAATCTGCACGCGATTTCTAGAGTTTTGATTTAGTTTTATGCGGTCGACGTGTAGACTATATGCAGCCACCCTTTATTTCATCATCATCTTCAGTTTATTTTGGAAACACAGAACAAAACAATGTCAGAAAATACAGAAAATAACAGTATGTGTACAATAAAACATGTGTTCCAAGGGTCAGAAAGGCCGCAGCGGCACTTACAACTGCCCATATGACAAAAAGTAGCATGGTATAATAAGACAGAGCAAATATGAACAACCAGTACTGAATAATAAAATTAAAATGAAAAAAGAACTTGAGAAAATCAGAGAACTTCTTTAACTTTTTTTAAAAGGACCGTTAATGATGTTATTTTATCTTAATATGTTTTTAAAATTTTTTTTTATTTTTACGTTTTTGTCGATCCTTTTCTTTTTATCTGGGGTTATAGGATCAAAGCTTTTAATAAAGCTGGGGCATTCAATAAAAATCTAAAACTCATTACGCAAGTTGGTGTATTCTCTCCATGGTGCAGTTTGGTGACACAATAATCTGTTTTTTAACGTTTTTAAAATTTTTACTCGTCGCGTCGCGTGCTAAGTTCCTTACGTTTCGGACTGCTTGGATAAAAATCAGTGTTTTAATTGCCGGTGCAGGTGCACGGGGGTTGAACCCCCCAACTGCTTTCTCAACCCCCTAACACCTTGTCAAATTATGCACTGGGCGGTCAGCTATATACTATATACATACGATTTACATCACAGTTTTGGTTGGGCTCCGACCGTCAAAAAGTCTAACTTTTCCCAGCTAATTTTTTACAATTCAAACACTGATAAAAATATCACGTCGGCAGCGGCGTCATAAATTGAAAAGTTGGGATTGAGCAAAAAGTTGCAATTTTTGGCAGATAGGCCTATCTGCAAATTTCTGAATATGGAGATCATGGGTGCCCAGAATTTTCACTGGCCCCTTAAATCCCCCACAATGGGGATTTCCAGCTACAACTTTTGCATTTTAATACATGTAAAACTTTTCCAACAAATTTTAATTTAAAATAGGGAGAATAATCCCCTCCTCTTCTGTGCCACAGCGCCACTGCATATCGAATGGTCGCTCCGTTGTTATTACTTCAGTCGATCGTTATTACTGTCAGTGTGCGCTACATGTATGTAGCGTTAGATGCATTTTTACTGAAAATAAATTGCTTGATTTTTGTGGCCATGCACCGAAAATGTGAACAAACCGCAATGACAGTATGCTATACCGTTATCAGAAGAAGGGCTATGTCGGTAGCAAACGTGTTTGATTGTGCACATTAAATTGATATGGTTCATGTTTGTGATAACATGTGTCACAATCAAAGACGGCAAATCACAAGATATTTACACTTTACAGGACGTCCGGCAATATACCGATATACACAACTGGCTGCGTGCAATAGCAAATCGACAGTAAAAACCCTGACAATGCATGCAACCGTCATGAATTTCGTTAGTTCTACTGCACAAAGTTATAATGCACTGAATTAAAAATGCAAATGGCGATTTATGGCATGGCCACTTTGCCACAAATCCTCCGCCTATGAGTCACACCAACTCTTTCTCTTTACGCTTTCGTCTTCTTTTTTCCTTTTTCTTTCCTTTCCATCCGCTTTTCCTTCAACAATCTTTACCTTGATCAGTCAGTCAGTTAGTCAGTCAGTTAAACAAATCAATCAATTAGTCGATTAATTAATTGACCAGTTTATCAGAACACTTAAAGAAATATGACATGAGCAAAACAAAATTACAACTTTGCAGGAAGTTAGTATGATTGTGAAACTGCTAGGGGAAGTTTGCGTTTGATTAACTTGAGCGTCAACTGGTCTAGCGTGTTTTCACGTGGAATTCTTCTCTGAGCGACTTTGATGTAGTCGAGTGTTTGAGCCAGTGACGTCAGTGAGTGATGTAGCTTCAACTGACATTGAGTCATCAGATACAGCGACAGAGTCAGCTGACTGATGCCGGAATCGGTAGACTTGAGTCTACAATTAGGATTGGCAATCAGTGTCAGTGCAGTCAGTGAGACAATGTCATCATCAAACAACTGAATAAGCTCCGTACATACGGGAACGCCATGTAGGCAAACAGCATACAACAGCGTGTGTACGATTTGTGTAGACAACCGTAAACACTGCTGATAGGCGCCACGTTTGTACGCGTACAGCGCCTCAAAGTCTGTTGTGACAACTGTGATCAAAGAACCAAATTCTTGCGCCCTGAGTTGACGATATTTTGTCAGATGTGTAACCGCAGACTTCTGCAGAAACTCAACTAGTTCTGATGTGTTCCGTTCAGTTTTACACCGAGACAAAATACTGTGGCAGCAAATGGAGTCACGTCCGACTACTGTCGATAAAATATTCATCAACTTGTCACTGAAGCCGTTTGTTGATATCATGCGCGCAACGTGTAGCAATGCGACTGCTGAAAAGTAAAAAGCGAAGCGTTTGTCGATCTTTGTCAACTCGTTCATCCAACGAACACAGGATCGTGCAGTGAGAGAGCGCAACGACACACCTGATAAAATATAACCCTCAGCGAAATAAACGGTAAAATTCAAGTCTATAAGTGAACTGTCTAACCTCCAGCGAACAATTTCTGAAACCGCATTTTCTAATTTTGCACTGGTAGTGACGTCATCAAGTAATCCCGGTTTCGAAAAAAAATGGAAAGTGAAGAAAAATAAAAATACATTCAAAAAGTAGAAAAACAAAGCGGAAATATAAGGCCTTTCGTTACTACGTACGGGCGGCCTAAAAAGTCAAGACCTGGGCCACGCGATCACTAGCTGCTGTCAACTAGAACAGTCACAAGCAAACGAAACAAAATTATAACATTTACATTTTCGCACGCAGTTAGTATCAGTGTAAATCGTCAGGAAAACTGTACGCTAAAACGCATACATATAGACATTTTTGTCGCTTTGACCGCATTACTGACTTACCCAATTACCCGTCCGCCTGTGTACCCCATCTGTACGTGCTGGCTCCTAGTCCTAACTCGAAAACAACAGGCGCAAAAGACAAGAATTACTGCAAACTGTTTCGAACTCGTGGCAGGAATAACAACCGGTATGCACATTTCAGTACCAGTACAAAATGCAAAGGTTATGGTGTTTAAAACGTTAAGAAAATGAGGCATGTTTATCGTTTACGGATGCGTAGCAAAACGGAGGCGCCAAATGCAAACTAGGTCTAATTTCCTCTGAACGTTTGGCACGCTCGGCAACTAAATGGCATTGTATCGCCACTTGGTTCGTGCTGACATGTTTGTTACTACCACCACTGCTACCACTACTGCAACTACTGGTGTTGTCGTTGTTCCAGGTACGTGGCGAAGCAGCATGGCCGTGGCGGTGAAAAAGCTGACGCCGGGTCAGATGACAAAGGACGACTTCATCTCCGAGGCTAAGCTATTGCATCGCTTGCGTCACCGACACCTTGTTCTCCTACTGGGCGTCTGCACGGTCGATGAACCGATGTACATCATCATGGAACTGTTGTCAAACGGAGCCCTGAACGACTATCTACGCTCGGACGTCGGCAGTCAGCTGGACTTCGCCGTGCTCATCAACTTCTCAGCACAGGTTACTACTACAACTACAAATACCAGGCCTAATACGACTACAACTACTGCTACTGCTGCTGTCATTACCGGTGATGTGTCCTTGAGGAACTGGCCTCGAAGACAAAAAACAAAAAACCCAGCTCTCGCTAGGATAGCCCAGCGTACTTGTTGACAGTGACTTTCAAGGTCATCCAAGGTCGACGATTTTCATTTCGTCGGAAAGGGCGTATGCCACTTCCTATTAGTGATTAATAGTAACCTTGGCCGTGTCTCTTACCGTTTCCGACATATGGCCGGTTTTTCATTGAATTTATCACCGCGCCCCATCCATTTAACTTTCAATTTAAAAATGTTCCTTTTGCACTACATCGTTGAAATTTTGCATGACCAAGTATAATTCGCATAGCCAATTACTTGCGTAAAAGGTTTTTCTTTAGGACTCAAAGCTTAGCCACGATAAATTTGTTACAGACGGACGGACGGACGGACAGACAGACGACGACAACCATGACAATAGCTCGACCGTTACTTAAGTACGGTCGGCTAAAAACTGTGGCCTTGGCGTTGGTCTTTTGATTACATAGTCCTTGTCTTTGGTCTTGATTTCGAAATAAACTCCTCACTCAGAATGTAATCCTACCTTACACCTTAGACCTTAGTCTTTTTCATGACCAGCACTTTTTTCTGTCTGCTGCCTTAAGACCGAAAGATGTAGTCCCACGATGTTTCCGGAATGTAAACTTTGATAAACTTCACTTACTACGGACATTTTATTCGGGACATAAAACCGAAAAGATGTTGAGCATTAGCTTTTGAGTGCATTAAGTCTGATCTACCAGTGACGCGTTATTTTTGAATCGACAGAAATCGCTGCATTTATAATGTTGTTGGGAATGGTAGACTACATACGCAGTGCAAAACTACAGTACACTAAAGTTAATTGATCAATAAGCATGCCTGCCACGTGTAATTTGTTTGCGTAATGGTCAGATCGCTGACGGGATGGCATACGTGGAAGAACAAAGACATATTCATCGTGATCTGCGTTCAGCAAACATCCTCGTAGGAGATAACGACACGGTGAAGATCGCAGACCTTGGCCTTGCCAGACTGCTGCACGAAGATTACTACAACCCGCATACTAGTTAGTGCCACTCACTTAGCATATACGACTGATACTTTACATTTTTATGCCTCCGCCAACGTAATAGCCGGAGGCATTGTTTCCAGAGTGGTCGTACGTGCGTGAGTCCCGAATATTGTTAGCACGATATTTTGAGTATTTGTTGACGGAGTTTAACGAAATGTTCACCACTAACAGATTTTGGAGCAAGGATATGCGTTTCAAATTTTGAGGTCAAAAAATCACGGTTTAAGGTCACGGCGGGGTCAAATATGGCCCCAAAATGCACTTTTTGCCTTGTTAGCACGATATTTTGAGTGTTAGTTGTCACTTGTTGGCTGAAGCAATCTTAGTCGACGGAGTCGTAACCACCAACTAGGCCACTAGGCCTAGTTAGTGTAGCAACATGTGCATACATCTACAACTGAGTAGCAAATTTCGTAGGGTCTATTGGTAAAAATTGTGAAAAGTGGTCAATATTTAGTGAAGATCATAGATGTTAAAAACATCACTTTGCAATTTAAAAAACATAAAAAAACATGTTTTTTTCACTTTTGAACAGAAACATGTAAAAAAAACATTGAAAATGCACATTCAGCACAATAACAAAAACAAAAACCTACCATTTGTGAAGACTGAAGACCAGAATGTACTGAATGTTGTTATGTAACGAAAACAGGACTAAACGCAATTTGCCCATGAGAAATGCATCACATTTGTAATTTTGTATGTTTATTTTTAATAAGAACAAAAACGCGACATTGAGAATTGAACAAAAACATTAAAAAACGTTTTAAAAAATTAAAAACATAACAAACTTAAAAAAAAAAATTTTTTAACATAAAAAATGTTTTTAAACTTTTATATAAAAAACATATAAAATGCTTTTAACATCTATGGTGAAAATATGGATAAAGTACAATAGCTTAGTTTATTTTGGCCACCATGTACATGTATAACAGTTCTTCACTATACTAGCCTACTTAGACATTCATTTCGTTACAAAATGAAATATAGCAAGCAAATATCTATGTTATTTATTAATAAACTTTACAAGAATGTAGAAACACCGGAGAAAGTCCGAAAAAACGTAGAAAGTTTTCAATGTTCTTGAGATGTTATCGACAACAGATCGAATGTTAAATTGCCATTTTACCCTCGTTTTTACGCGCGTCAACAGAATGCTTCGTGCGTCTTAGCTATGGCCCTGGGCGTCTGTCCGTCTGTCACACTGCTGTATTGTATCAAAACGGTGCAACCCTAGCTTGCACTAGGATCACGAAATCTTCACTCACTCTGGGGCCGCCCCAAGGACTCGTTTTAGGATTTGTAAAGTTTTCCCAGGTGGCAGCACCGATTCTATCCCGCTTTACGTGAGCTTTGCTCAGATTACTTGTTTCCTTAATCATGATGATGTTGTGTGTGTGTGTTATATCATGTGTATATAGCGATGGCGTTTCCGGTGAAATGGACAGCTCCTGAGGCCGCTAATGATCACAAATTCTCAATCAAGTCGGACGTCTGGTCGTTCGGAGTTCTACTCTACGAAATTATCACCTACGGACGAACTCCTTATATGGGTAAATCACAGATTCTATAATTATAACGCTATAAGCCTACTGTCACACGCGTATCCAGGAGTTGCATTTTGGGGATGGGGCAAGTCGAGCGCCGAGGCGCGAGGAGGTGTTGGGGGGGTACCTGTACCTCGCCCCACAGGGGAAAGAGTCTAAAAAGGGGACATTGCTCCTTCCCCAGAAACTTTTAATAGGGTCTATATTAATGTGGAAATGGCACATGTTCGAGGACTCTTTAGCGCTAAATTCTGTTTTTCACCATGACTAAAACAGTAAAAAATAAATTTGCAATGCATGGGCTGCTTTACAGACTATAGACTAAAGAGCGTCATTTTGTTGTTTATTATGACTTTAATACTGTTGTGACATAGGCGTAGCCAGAATAGTCGAGAGGGGCGAACTGTGACCCCAAGAGCCAAAACATGAAGATTTTTTTTTGTTTCTTTCCGAATGTTTATTACGTCTAGGCCTATGGCTATGTATGTACCTGTAGGCCCTACGTGTTTACCAAGGTCATTTGGGGTCATCGTCGTCACCATCATCAATTGATTCTCCGTTAAAAACAATCAACATAATAAACAGATATATCTAAACAAGAATAGCACCAATGCTAGCCCAACGGCTCAGTGAACTGGCCGCTTATTTTGGTCACGTGTGTTTTTAGGTATGACTGCTCAGGAGACGATCGAAAGCGTGACGAAAGGTTATCGTCTGCCAAACCCTGCGGACGAGCAGAAAATCAAGTGTCCGGCGAATTTGTACGACAGAATGCTGCAGTGCTGGCAAAAGTCACCCAACGACAGACCGACATTTGCCGAACTACGCAATTTCTTCTACAAATTCTGCGCCGAGTTTGATACCTACGAGGAGTAACTAATCAGGGGGAGGGGCGTCATTTAAAAGGGGGAGGCGACTGGGGGTCTGCGGACCCCCAAGGATTTGTGAGTTTGAATTTTCCCCTGTAAATCGCACCTATGAAACAGTGTTACCGCTGCAAGAACGATACGTTACAAAAACTGAGACCCCCAAAGATTACTGAGACCCCTTTCCAATGATTTACTGAAATTACGCCGCTGGGCGGAGGTGCATCTAAACGTGAATGACGGATTTTTCGCTCCTTTGCATAAGTTTCGCTTCTAGGACGTTTCGCGTTTTCGCCCATACTCTGTTTGTTTCACTCTCAAAACGTTTCGCCCCTGGACATTTTGCCCACTAAAAATTGGGGACGACGGGGAAGACGGACGGACGGGAAAAGACTAAATCCATTCTGGGCAGCGAAACATCAAAAGGGGGGAAAGCCCCAATGCTTTATTCCGTTCACATACATGTGCGGTAAAAACTTTGGACCAAAAACTTTCCGCCACTAAAGGAAGAGAATAAGCCTTTTCAGTGTTTTCGGGTAGGCCTAGTGTTCGTCCGATTCACGAGATAAAGGGTTCAAGTCTGATTGCCATGAGTACAACGCGACAGTCACAGAACGATGGTGAAATTTGGCATTCGAGCATCTGGCGTAAAACAACAAAACAGCAGAATGTTAGATTAACTGCGCAGTTGGTTAAAATATAGAAGTTAATATTGGCAGTAAGTTAATGCCAAGTCACAGAACACTGCGTCCGAATCCAGTGGGTCTCAAGCCGAATCTGAGTCCTATATATGCCGGGCTGGAGTACCATATCTACACTACATTCTACTTAGGCCTACATTATTCAGATCCTTGGCTGGACTTAGGTGAATGAAAACGAAAGGGAAGAAGCGAAAAGGAAAAGGGGAGAAGAAGGGGACTTGCTCCGGAAAGGCAATAGGTGATAGACGCCCCTACGAGTGACTGGTTGTTCAGTGCTACATTGTAAGAATGCAGAATTTATTAGATCGTTGTTGCACAGCTACCTAACAGTAATTTTTACCGTATGGACGTTGTATTGTTCGTTGATCTGCTCGTAGTGTTGTGTAAGTTAAAGCAATGTTGATACTCAGCTTAAGCCGAGCTGCCAAATACAGACTTCTATAATTGCCAGCTTGCTGACATTGTGCGCGTTACAAATTGCTATATGATTATTTTGCAGTGACTGACAGGGCTGTATAGGCCTATGCAAGCAAGGCGGACTGGAATTTTTAAAACTAATGATTACACAAATGAATGTAATTCGGCATCCTCGTGAGAGGTCAGCAGTTCTGTTCAAGGGGCCAATCAACCCCCCCGTGCAAATACAGCCCTGGTGAGCGCTAAATCTTGCGAGTTACGTTACGTTGTGCTTAAGTGGAAAGTAATGTTGTAGTAATTGCCTATAGTTTATTATGCCAGCTGCAAGACACATGTGCTAAAACCAAATTTACATGCAATGCACAGATATTTACACTGTATGCAAACTTGAATTCAGTTTTCATCGCAAGTCCAAAAATATGGCACCGATCTATATTATTTGCTAAACATTGGACAATTGCTGTGATTGGGACATTTTTATTGCAAACTTTCTGTGCAGTGTGTCAGTGACAGTTTTGCCAAAAATTGATAAATATTTTGCAAAAATATACAGACAAGTTTTGTGTCATGTTGTTTTTGACTCACAGTTTACATGTGTGTGACATTGGATTATGTATTACTGTGCAAATCCTATCCAAGTCAATTTACAGTGCTTTATGCCAGTTAAACCACTGTCTAGAGTGGTATAAGTCAACTTATACACTCATAGCACACATATTCCATGCAGTGGCGTCACGGCATATGGGTCCCTACTTAATTTAAGTCTGCCTGTCGGAAAATTTTCCATAGTCTGAAAAATTTCATCCAAAAATACAAAATTTTGGGTTCAAATCCTCCATTTTGGGAAAATTCAGAAAGACAATTTAAATTTTGAGCACCCACAATGTCATATTTTAGAAATTTTTAGCTGCCCATAAGAAGATTGCAGCTTTCTGCTCTTGCTACTTTGCTACACCGTGATGCCACTGATTTCATGTGTAAAGACGCTTACGTGAGCGACGTAACTGAACTGAACGGACATGGTTTAGTTTTTGACAAGCTGAACAACGGCCAAGCAGTAATGCATTACAGTAGACACCGTCTAATGGCGTCGGTGATACGCGACTACGCTCACGTATGCGTCAACCAATGACCAATGGGCAGTATGGGCTCGCGCTGCTTGCCCATTGGTCAGTTCGTCAAAAACTAAACCATGTCACTGTGCGTGCCTTAAGTCTACAATGTTGTTCATCTGTTCACACTGGAGTAGACCCCCTTGAGTTATCAACCCCTTATACCACTGCAGACAGAATGGTAGAGAAAGATAGGCGGTACGAGTAAGACAACCTTTATTACTATATGTATACAGTGTGTTCCAGAAAAACATCCCCGACATGTTCGACTGCAGCTTAAAAAGCAATTATCAGATTTTGATAATTTTTGGTATGAATATTTCTGACGCAACTTGCCGTCAAACGACCATTCAGCTTCCCACCACACCCAACGTTTTGTTTCTGCATTACCTGGAGAAAGCAGAACCAGCGAAATATCACTTTTTATGCAATGAGATATAATTGCTTAATTAACATAACGTGTAAAAACACATTTTGTTCACATTTCTGACACTTTGGCTGACATTTCATCCAGTTGTCTATTTTTAACTGCCTGCAATAAAATTGCTTGAAAGTGTTGGTCCACTATGCGAACACAGGCAAGGAGACGCTTTCTCCATTCACTGACAGCAGTATCAATAATGTTTTTCTCCAGACCAATCCGGGCTGTACCAGTTGCTTCTTGACTTCACAAACATTCCTAAACTTCATCTGGTAGACACACTGCTGCATAATAGTCAAACCTTGTAATGGACCGGCTGTTGGGGCCCACAGATTAGAATAGATGAAATTTATCGACGTTTTTTCATTCATTTATCACGTATTATGCTTGATCTGCTTTCCCCGGGTATTGCAAAAGCAGATGTTGGATGACGTGGAAACTCAAGTATTTTTAATAGCCAGTTATGTCAGAAATATTTCTGCCAAATACTATTAAAATCAGCTAATCTTCATTCAAGTTACGATCAATGATGCTGGGGATGTTTTTTTTAGGTTTTCTGTTTATTTCAACGCATATTTCGCTTGATCTGATTTCCCTAGGCAGTGAATGCAAAAGCATACATTGGGTGAGGTGGGAAACAGAACAGTCATTTGATGGCAAGTTGTGTCAGGAATATTCGTACCAAAAATTATCAAAATCAGGTAATTAATTTTTAAGTTAGGCCTACAGTCGAAAATGTCGGGGATGTTTTTTGGGACGCAGTGTATCTGCAGGGCTGGAAAATATGTTTGACAAACCTAGGTTTTCTACAAACCTAAAAACCACAAATTTCAAACAGTAGCTGTTTGTTTATATTTTCATGTGTATTTTCAGTTACAGATCATGTTCAATTTCAGATTTTGATTGTGATTTCTGAGTTTTGATGCAAGTTCTAGAATATGATGTTGAAATTTCACCTGTCTTTGTTGTATACAAAAAACCATTACAACCTTTAAAAACCGTGAAAACGTAAAAAATCTTCGTCTACAAATCATTTGGTTTTTCAGCCCTCGTAATGCTTGCGCAAGCAAATACACACACGTATAATGTTATTTTCACAACACGTATTAATAACAAGAAGACATTCTAAATTTCTTAATTATACATCGTCTCATGTTTAATATGCTGTCCATCGCTAATTAAAACCATACTGCGCTTATCTTTATTCGTCAACGAGTTAACAGTAGGCCTAAATATTTTCAGCTTAGTCATTGAACAGACATCTACTCCGAATATTACTCCAAAGTACACATTTAACATGCAGTAAACTAACACTTAGAACAATAACAATAATAATAGTTAGGCAGGTAGGCCTATGAGGTTGCTGCAGCTGCAGCACAGTCGTGCGCCACGAAGCCGAATCAATTGTTTTTTTGTTAGGCCACAAAAACGACCACAACGACGATGACGGTTACCACAAAGGCGCCAACACACACTACAAAACACCACTTGTGATGAATCGACGACCACTCATTATTCACACTTGACACATGGGTGGATTCAAGACAGTCACGAAATGCCTCGGCGGTCTCCTGATCGACGGCATTCTCTGGGTAGACCGCGTTATCGGACCACATCGCCACTGCCAACAACCACAATGCGTATTTTAACTTTTGTGTTGCAATGGTTTTTCTACATAAAACGTTGCAGCCAATTGGGGGGGGTAAAATTACCCCCAGGTGTATATCGTGTTCTGTGCCAGTTAGAGGCAAAGTATTAACAACCGTACTTTAGTTTTCGGAGGTACACATTTTATTGGACGCCATGCCAACCTTCACTGGTGTCTTTTTTTACTCGAAAATTCAAAATGGCGGCCAGAAACCAGAAGTGATTTTAGTTTTGTCTTTGCAGCTCATGTCTGAATGACTTTAGTGTCGATTTTTATGCATTCGTTGTCAGTGAAATGAACACAAGCATTTTAAGTAGTTATCGGTGTAATTTACGTTTCGCGTTGATTATTTATCCGGCAGCTGAATAAATAGCCTCTGGGCTATTCGGCTGCCGGATGAATAACAGATCAGTTTTTAATCTGGCTGCCGGATCAATAACAGGTCATAGCGAGCCGGGTTATTTATCGGCCGCCGACTGCCGAATAATTAGCCGGCTTTAGCCACTTTATCCGACTGCCGGATGCCGGATAAATAGCCAATCATAACAAGCCCGACGAATAGCCGAATCCGGTTGACCGAAAACGAAGCCCACGATCATAGGTTTACTCA
>Ga0209367_1009411_pt1 | contig 13252 bp, 14 predicted proteins | sample WorMetLIZISLAND2_FD_187412 | JGI IMG/M metagenome (GOLD analysis project Ga0209367, IMG submission 187412) | Marine gutless worms symbiont microbial communities from Max Planck institute for Marine Microbiology, Germany - Olavius geniculatus... ... | reverse complement strand
TTCAAATGACACCATCGGATAGCGCGGGCCCGAAAATGGGGGGATAGGTGAAAACAGCTAAGAATTATCTTTCACCCGTGCCGAGTTATTGTCAGTTTTGTCCTAAAATTTGTTGCCATGGCAACAGGGGTCGGCAGGGAAAAAATTTTAATGACACCGGCCGATAGCCAGGGCCCGAAAATATGGGGGTAGGTGCAAACAGCGCGCAATTATCTTTTGCGGGGACCGAGTTATACCGCTTTGAATTCTCCATAGGCCGTAATGCAATTTTTTTAATTGGGGTAAAAAAAAGTTATCAGATTTTTATCCCAAACAAACTCGATCTTACTTTTCGGGCCCCAAATCACTGTGCAAAATTTTATCAAATCGAATCAAAATTGCGGCCATAGGAGTGTTTACAGACAGACTGACAGAATGACATAGGGCCTACAGACGCAAGTGATTTTATAATCTGTCCCTTGCTATGCTATAGCAATGGGACAGATAACAATGAACTCGCTGACAATTAAACAGAGAAAGTTTTTTTTTACATCGGTTACTCAAAAGCTAAATAGCTTCGCTCCTGACTATGGGCTCTGTCTCAGGGCTGTGCTAATGCTGCTTTCCAGAAAACCCGTCAAGTTCGCACCTTTTCCCCCTCAATTTGCTATGGCCGTATTAGCAGCCTTCTTATCTGGCGCCATCGAAGGTACATCTATAACGAGCAACTTGTTTCTCAACTTAATTCTTCAACTTATTTCGTGATCTTAATATATCTCGCATCGTTTTGATAGGGCAGCAGGGTGTGACAGACAGACAGACAGACAAACGCCTTTACGACAGCTAAGACGCGCTAAGCACCGTGGCAAATCCATAAATTTGGAATAGGGAGGCGGAAGGGTAGGGAATAGGGTCTGGGGGCTGGGCTGTGCCCTCTCCTCAGAAAATCTGTAAAAATTTTATGCAAAAAGATGCATTTTCGTGTAAATTTTTACTTGTTTTAAGATGCATGCATCCAGTTAATAGGGGGGGGCGACTATATGCCTACGTGCTGTCGCGTGTAAAATCAGTTCATATTTGCTTAAGTTATCCTAAAAATAGGCCTATACGAGCGTAAGTGGCCCGATTTATTTGGGACACGATGTGGCTTTTTAAATGTGACGGCTAACCTTGACAGCAGCGGCCGTAGTCCAATGCGCGTAATTTATGGAAACTGACTGCATAAATAATTAATGTTTGCACTAAGCAACGAGCGTTCAATATAACCTTGAACCGGCGTCTATATGTCTCGAGTAACTTAGGCCGTCATCACGACCAACTTAGCAACAGAAGGCTCTGGTAGTCCTTCAGAAAACACGGTTGTTTCCCGGTAAATTTCTCTGAACATTCGACCTGACGTCATTGGAGGTTTTACATATTGATGTTAATAAAAAAACGATAATAACTAAAACATAAGTGCTGAAACAGCACAGGCCTCTGCCGAGACATGGTGCCATCTGGCGACCATCAATGACACAATAATAGGCCTACAGCTGCCGTATTTATTATACGTGATCCGAGTCTTCACCAAAACGTCTGGTTCACCCATACGTAAAATATCATTAAAATCTGTCTACAAGTTGCAGAGATACAATGCAATTGTCGCGTATTGCCACGTTAAAACACAAATAATGGTGAAAAATCCAGTTGACAGAAATCAAAAAGACTGAGTCGGTCCAAAAAGCCTGATAAAGATAGATATAGAGGCCTAATGACGATAATGGCGAGTTCGCACATTCCTCGAACGACAGCGTCAAAGAAAGGCATAGGCCTACCCCTACCCCCAAGAAGTCGTTATTTTTGCCGCTGTCGACTCGTCTAGCATGAATACGGTTTAAGATGGACACAGACTTGCTCATTAGCATAACACACACTAATAACGAGCTTTCCATAAAAGCAAGCTCAGTGGCAGTAAAAACTTCACAGCCTTTGAGACTCACTTTCAATACATTGGTGGATTTTGTGCAAGTGTAAAGTTTAGTAATAAACGCCCTGACCAGACGAGTTATAAGATTTTGTTTTATTTCCTGCAGCGGTCCACTCACATGGTAGGGCCGGATTTAAACCCAATTAGGCCTGTTAAGTACAAGTAATTTGAGCAAAGCTCATAAAACGCGCGACAGCCTTAGCACTTTTTGTTCGCAGATTGTCTTGGTCTATTTCCAGCCATTTCGTCGCAATTCATTCTTAAACCGCGCACCGCAGCCGAAAATCGCAAAAAACACTTGAATTTCTTATTTTGGGGGCTCAAGATCATTCAAAGTCATCGATGTTAATACCGCTAAAAAGCTTGTCACCAATGCTTACTATTATAAGCAGCATGTCCATGTCTATCTGCAACTGTTTTCACGCTGGGCAAGCCAATAGAATAAAATACAAACTTTTTAGGGGGTACTCCTCTTCGACGCTCTCGTTCGAAAGGAATATTCTCACCCGGGGGCATGAAATTTCGTCATCAAAACTAGAGTCCTTGGGGCAGCCCTGCTCAAGTGAAGATTTTATGATTTTAGTTTGCGCCGTTTTGATACAATCGCAGAATGTGACGGACAGACGGACAGACGGACGCCTAGACGATGGCTAAGACGCGCGAAGCATTACATGCTGTCGCTCGTAAAAAATGTGGAAGCTCTCACATAAATTTGCTGACGTTACTGTACAGAAACGTACCATGAATTCAACGTTACAACTGTACACAGTTTTGCTGCTATTATCTAATACGAGATTCGGCTTTCTCCACGTCTTATATAACTCTGCGTCAACTTTTACTAATTAAGTAAGTACATTTCGTGCATTTTGTACGAGTAGGCCTATGTTAAATCACGGTCTGGAGTGGGATGAGTGAGTGTCTTCAGCCAACTTCATAACATAATTATACATTTAAACAGTGGTTTCACACACTTATACTGTGCTTGACGACAGTCGGTAGTGTCGCCTACATCGTGGTTCGTTCTTTTGCTCGTGCTTGAGTGAAGTTATCAACAGCTTATAACACTGCAGACACAGTGCTGAAAATATGGAGTACGCAAAGGCAGGTTCAGACAATCATGTTCAGCATGCTCGGCCGTTTATAACACGCAAAAAGGGATTCAAACGACAGAAAATATTGTACAACAGTACGACATTTTCTAGTCCGGGGCTATTTTCGCCGTATTGCGAAATCTAAAATTTACAACGTCGCTTTTTGTCTATATAGCCTAACTCAATATTTCTTTAATTGTTTCAGATAAGTATTTCTCAAAACATTTTAGCTACGTCAGTCATTAGTCTAACTATTGTTAAATAGCTTAATTGTTATTATTATCGAATTATTGCGTAGTAGTTGACACATGCAGCGGATATGTATATTAGCGGACAACTAAAAAGAACGAAAAGCTTAACTACCGCTTAGAAAACAGAGCGTCACATTTCGTCCATTTTGTTTCATCATAATACTATTTTTTTTTAAATTGGCTTTTGCGGTTTAGTTATTCGCCGCGTTGGCTATTTTAGCAAAACACATGGCAACGGATGCGCAAGCACCATAGGTGATGGGTACTATAGTAGCACTGTCAAAAATTGTTTCTAAAGAACCGCCGCGAACACCCGCATTCACTGCACGCCGACGGATAGAGTTCATTCTGGATATTTGTACCGCTAAGCTTGTATAATTATATAATTTGCATATTTTTCAACGGTTCTAATAATATCAACGAAAAGCGCGTATAAAAAATCGTCAGACACTAACACTTTTGCTATAACTAAGCTACGTTGACGGCCTGCAAAAATTCATACAATTGTCTTACCTTTTTATTTTTTCCACTTCAAGTTCTATAGCTGAGCTTGTATGCAAGACGAGTTTTGAGCGCACGTTAGTAAATTATATTTTATTTCCGTAACGTATCGTAAAAGGTCGTTGATTAACGATCAGTCGCTGTCTCGGCCGCAAGCGAAGTGCCGCAGTACGTGACGCGGGTTCTTTTATAATTCCGAGGGCAAGCAGCCTCGATTGAATAGTGGTTGAAAGTTATTAATCAAGTCGTAGTGAACCTCGTAGATCACACCACGCGGACGACGCAGTTTTTATCGCTACCGGACCAAATATCAGACTTTTCTGATCGACAGGTAGCCTATACACTGTGCAACATAAAGTAGAACGCATGTCTGAGGCTATTACATATTTCCAGATTTCTTGCTTATTGTCTTAAGAGATGTGTTTAAAATGCATCGGCTGTATGCTATTTCCTTGGCATTGTTGTGCAAGACGCAAAAAACGCCATGCGAAATAATTTGAACCTGCAATTGAAAATTAACAGACGTCACTGCGTAGAAAGTATCACAAGATAACAGACAACTATATTAGGCCTACTTAGACGGTGATAACACTTCTTGGTCTTTGTTAATTATGCCTACTTTTTATTCGGGCATAAAATTTGTCATTTCTAACTTGCTAACAATTGCTTCCACGTCTGAAACAAGTTTCTTGTAGAATAAATAATGTCTAAGCTACATAAAGTATAAAAGTGCAGTATACTGATAAATTAATAGCAGCGATTTGCAGCTTAGTTTTCGAGGCATCGTGCATACGGTTGTGGCCTATGGTGCATACGATTGAAGAAAAAATGCCGTCTCTTCTTGAACGTAGTGAACCAATGCAGCTGAATGTCTACTGCGGTGTAGGCCGGTGCATTTAGTTAGAAGTACAAAAATATGAATGAGATGAGATGTCCACGCCGTTCACTGCAGTGTCACTCTTGGTCGAATAACAATTACTACGACTAGCGAAGTTCCCGCCCTACATGCGGGAAGGTCTTTAAATGACCGTCATTTCCCAGATGGCGCCACGAAGCACTACACGCTGCGCTAAGCACTATACTTATGGCTGAATTGCAACTCAACCTTTCCTTTGCCTTCAGGCTGCCCGTGAAGAGTGGTGGGGGCAAAGTGGGGGCACACGTACCTAAGACCAAAGGACTCAAACGCCGCGGTTGGGGTCCGCGACCGTGCAACCCAAAAGACGCCAGAAGGGTAGGCCTATGACAGAAAGATAAACAGACAAACAAACTTTCCGCGCAATTAAGTAAAATTATATTTTTACATGTCATGAACTTTCACACTGTAAAGAGATTACGCGTGAATTGTTGCAAAAACTCGCCTAGAAACGAATGTCTGTGCCCCCTGAAAATTGTGAGAATGTCAATAACAATTGTAGAACTCTTTTTCGACAGTATGTTTTTCTGATATGCGGAATTTTCCGCTTGTTACTAACGTTAAGATGGCGTTTTTACAATAATTAATTGAAATCGCCGGCTTAGCAAAAAGCACCCGAGTACAACGAGCAGATGCGAATTCTGTGAGATAATGTCGTCAATGTATAGCATAATGATCTCCGCATAAAGTCGGCATTCTATGAATGACCTTTGATTCCCGTTGCTCTACTAGTACTATGAACTGCCGCCCAGCCTGCTTAAGCCAGCGACACACAAACCGCTTTGAGCGGGCCCGCGCATGCGGCCGGCACATGCGGCTCGTGTGTCGCTAGACCCGCTTGAGCGGGGCCGCTGAGCATAGAAGTTTAATTCGATTTACATATTTATAAAATTGAATAGTGCGTCTTCTGAGGAAATTTGATTTGTTTACACTTAACATCTAGTCAGGTCGTCTAAAATTATGTCTTCCACCGATTCTGATTACGCGTACTTCGTACGCACGTTTGATTCTGATTTCTGGGAGGATCGAGAACGTGTAAAAAAACTAAAAACGTTGATAGAAATGTATCAATCACATGGTTGTCGCTGGTATATGTATATCGCGAACTACAAAAATATTGCAATAAAGAAGAATGCCAAGGCAGAAATAGGAACGCACTTTGGACTTTCAGGTGACTTAAGCGTCATTGCGTTACACATATGAGAAATGTAAAATAATTATTAACACTTCTTTGCTGATGACGACTCGCTCACGGCCGGCTGCCCGGCCGCACAACCGCACAAACAATAATAATAACAATTCAAAATAAACACACAGACATGCGTGTTGAATGCGGTTTCCATTCTTGTGAGCTGGACGTGTTGTGTTGAAAAAATGTTTGAGTCGCTTTGATGATATGTGATGGAATGCTGTCTTTACATAATTGGATTTTTAACTCGCCTTACGACATTAAGCGGCACTCAGTGATGTCATAAGTGAGGTCAGTGAAATTTATAAGCAAGTAAGAGTACATATTGGTCTACAAGTGTGCAAAAGAAAATTTATCTTCGTGAAGTATACGCTCCGTTATATTTATGCAAAGTTCGGGACGTTTTTAGCGCCACCCGGTATGTCCAAAACTTCCGAGTAATCAAACTGGGCTAAGTTTTAGGTCCGGTTTGTCACTGCTAAATCACTTATGCCACACGAATGCTACAGACCTTGCGTCATGTGGTTGTATTGTTACACAACGACATACGGTGGGTGTGCAACAAGAAAAGTTGGCAGTCCAGTGCACTGAGCACCATAAAACCAATGAAACCCAACCGCTAATGAAGAATGTTCATTGTGTCAGCACTAAGCAACATGGGGACATGAAATCAGGCGTCTTGCGATTCAATAATGCAGCCATTTTGCAAGCTCAGTGTGATAGAGAACTGTCTTGCTCGAACATGTGAAATTCCAACTATTCCCACAGACACGTAAATGCCATCGCTTTGCATGTTTTTGTAACTGTAGCTGTAAAAACTTCAACAATTTGTCATGAATGAACCAGATTTTTCACCGTCGAAGCTGGGTAGCAACTGACAGCACCAGTTGAGACTATATCCAGTTTGTACCCGTGACACATTATGACGTCAGCATTACGTCAGGACTAGCAAAAAATATTTAATTAATTGCCATATTTTGTTGCGATATTTTGAATTAGTATTTTTTCAGCTACAACTGTTACAAATTTTGTGTAAATTGATCATCATTTGAGTGAATTATGAAAAAAACAAAAAGGGGTCCTTTTTATGAAACATTGTGTACATGTAAACCCTATTTTTATTTGGTAGGCCTATAATATCTGGCCTTATTTGAAACTAAAAAAATAACATTTTATAAATAAGACTTATATAGTTGGGTATAGGACCAATTACAATAGTAGGCCTATTAATAGGCCTACTATTGGTATGTTTTTCGTTTGCTTGCACTAGGGTTTATGTAAAATAACGCTGCCGTGTTTTCCTGTTAACTTATTGGTACTTACGTTAAATTTCGCACAGCAGCAGCTTTTTACTTAGTTTCTCCGAAGTTCATCACTGGGTGCAACAGTGAAAGACTTATTAAAATCAGCGCAGGTTTTCTTATTCTAAAAACAAACTGGCACCATTTTGTGGCCCACGGTATAGGTCCTACATACAACCATGATATAATGTAAGTGTGTCGTTTAATGTGCGAGTTTCGTGCAGAAGTTGAACGTTCGAGTCAATTTATTGCTCGACAGTCGACATGTCGTCTTCCCACGCATGACCGATATTCCGGAGTGTGAACGGGGCAACGGCATAGAAACCCAATGCTCGTGATTTGATTTCGAGCCCACTTTCGCATTGCACAGTCTTGTCACCGAACTTATTCTATGTATGCAGGATGCTAAGACGTACTGTACTGGGATAAAACTAAACTTTGCATGCAAGTTGCATGCAACTACTCAAAACTGCTTAAAACAAAATAGAAATGTTAGTTTTGATTTTAGGCCATTCTGAGCAATTTTGGCAGTTGCATGCAACATGCATGAAGTTTTAGTTTTACATGTATTGCATGTAGGCACCGTCTAAGGCCACCAACGACGTGGTGCGTTCACTGTTCAAAGAAACTGTAAACGGAATAAAATTTTGCCCAGAAGTAGCCCAGAAACTAAGCGCTCAGATGTTAATGGCAATTCGGATCGCGATTCCAATTGAAGAACTCTTTTATTGGATTGTTTTATCACTAAGAATAAAACACAAAATTCTATGGCAGAACTTTGAATTCTGCGACTGCGGAGTGATGGTCCATTTTGGTGTTGATCTCCTGTCCTATAGAGGCTGTGAATTTAACTCTTAGTTCTGGTCTTAATTTGATCCAGATTTTGGTTTTGCTGTCACGAATCTGTCACCGGCTTTGTCAGACGCTGTCACTATACACTTGAAATGTGACTTAATCTGTCTATTTGAAAAATTTTAATAACATACGAATGATGCAAATAACTTCGACGTCAATTACGACCGTCATAAAATAGGGGCTTACTCTTGTGGTTTTTAATTTTTAGCGCCAAGTTACTAACTTGCAAAATTATTATCAGCAGTACACACCACCAGTTAAGATGTGATTCAAAACTTTGCATGGTCCATGATTCGTCAGCGGAAGTGTGTGCACGTAAGGATCTTCAGGTCTTTACAAATTATCCGTAGCCATAGATTGTGGATAATGCAAGTATAAATGGAAAATATTTGACAGAAGTATTGGTTGCATGGTACAAAAAAACAGCATCAGAGAGCAATGACTGCGGCGACGATCAGCCAGGAGACATTTGACGCACTCGATCTCGAGTGCATCATCACAGGACATTAGCACATATTTACTTCGTCCGCATAAACAAGTCGCCAATTTAACTTCGCATCAATAGGCCTATTTTTACCAACCTGCTATACGGAGTACTGACCGCTTTAGACAAGGATACAGAAAGTATCCGTGAAAGAGAAAGTCGCACAACGTGACGCAAGTCGACTCGGTACAAACTCGATCTGTTTGCGAACTGCGGCGAAACATTTTAACTACAAAGTACTTTCTCCTTTCGCTCAGGCAATTTTCTGTGCATCTGGTGGTTGCTGTTTTTAATTTTGTTACTTCTGAAATAACAGTGTCTTTTGTTAGGAACACAATGAGATCTAAGTCTAAATAGAATGTTTTCACTGACCACGTCATGATATTTTCATCTCGGAATTCTGCTGCTTCACGCTGGCCAGCTTGCTTCTCATATCTGTGATAAGTTCATCAATTAATAGTTATATTGTTTTTGCAGTTATCGCGTCCTTAATTTTTTTCGTGTCGTTTGTGGTCGATATACTAGCGTTAACGGGGAGGAATAATCGAAGAATGACGAAGATTAACTACAGCAGTTTGTTCACACGTTATTTAACTAAATTGCTCGCACTGGACGCATTGAAAGTCAAATCCGTAACCGGCCTCAGCCGCGTGTCGGAGAAATCGGCCGCCGCCGGAGCTTCGTCTTCGGTCACGTAACTTTAAAGAGACGTACCGAAGATACATCAAGATGTGCTGCCTGCCACGTCGACCTGTCATTTGGTCGTCTTTGTGGTCAGGGTTGGAGACGTTGACCATATCGTCCTTGAAACATTTCAAGTGGGCATGCTCTTGAGAGGAAGAGGATAACCAGTGGCGTCATTTTAGGCCTATTAAGCTGATAGCATCGCTTGTAACCAGTGTTTGAATTGCCGGGGGGTTGAACCCCCTTTCCCCAACTGTTTTCTCAACCCCATAACATACTGTCAAATTATGTACAGGGGGGTTATATACTGTATACATATGATTTTCATCACAATTTTGTTCGATCTCTGACTGTCGAAAAGTTCAACCCCAGCTATTTTTTTACAATTCAAACACTGCTTGTAATAATAATAATAATAATAATAATATGCACACACGACACTACGACGTACAGTTTAGCTATAATAGGGCCAGCCAGCCGTGTGTCGTCGGCGTGGTCATAGACGTCTTGAATATTAATGAGGCGTAACCAGTCATAAATCACTTTAATAACAAAACTATCTATCAGGTAATTCGGTTAAACGGCTTGGTTAATAGTAGGCCTAATAGCTTGCTACATCTAACTAAGCTAGGCCTATATGCAGAAGTCGCAGTTTGTTGCTGCAGTTCTGCATCGATCTGCAGACAGAAGCGCTAGGTGGGAGCTGAAAAGCTAATTACTCATTAGCCTGTATTGTCAAATGCGGTTATATGATCAAATCGTTACCACAAAATGTGTCATATTTTGTGTCACGACTCGCGAGAGTTGCTTACTGATCAGACACGATAGACTTATGCTATTCTCTAGTGCCAAAAGCCGTGCAATTTGCCGCTGTCTATCAGCTAGACCACCCACGCGACTGGTCAGTGGTCATTAATGCTCGGCGTCCGTGAGTCTGTCTGCGACCAGTTTCGTCATGTAGACGGCACAGCTGCGACAGTTGCGCTCAGTGCCCGCATTGTGTGGTCCGTCAGCGAACGTCTTGTCCGAGCAGTTGAACGTACACAGCGTGCCTCCGGTGCGGAATCTCATTTGCTCTGGCCGTTCTCCTGTCACCACGGCACGCAGGTGATGAAACTCTCTGACTCTTTACAGCACGCCCAGCACCACTCCTTGCACAACGGCACGCAGGTCGTCCAACTGTTGCTCGTAGCGAGTCGCTTTCTCCAACAGAATGTCGATGCGAGTCTTGTGAGAGAGATCTTCGAACTCCGGCTCTCTGAACAGCGTCTTCAGTGACGATCTGCACATCATTCGCACGCAATTTTTAAAGATTAGATTATATTTGTCGGTCATGTGCCGCTATGTTGTAAGCCGTCCGTTACATTCCTGCCGTGTGGAACATTCACGCCAATTTTTTTCGCGCCTCTTTCATTTTGAGTTAGGAGCCAGTACAAAACGAAACGTAAACAAAAAGCGTAGAGCGGCCGACTAAAAGACGCCCGCATAATAATAACACATCATTAACAAAATTGGCACTCCGGGTTGTCCACTCCACTTTTCAATTTATAACACAAGTTCGAAATTTCTTGTAGAGTTTTGAAGAAAATATATTTTGAAGACACTTGTAATACATTGTAGAGTGTATCTGTGGTCGAGGCTTAAGCTTGTTCCAACGATCATTAGAATTCGTTCTACTCTGTAGCATCATTTATTAAATAGGCCTACTGCGGCAGCAAGTCCAACTTTTTGATATAGGTCTATACCGTTTTTCATAGTCGTTCAAACGTCATGAACTTTTGACTTATCGATACAAGTCGACAAGCTGCACGAAAAAAGCATCCGTTTCTTTCTGTTTTCTCGAATAGTTTTAGCACAGTGTGACACGCTAACCTGTAAGCCCAACACGATTATGTAATTTAATACCCCCTTTACACGATGAAGCAAACATGAAGCAAACTTAGAGCACACGTCGTGCACGTGTATTTTAAATAATTACGTTTGCTTTATGTTTGCTTCATATGTGCTTCTTCGTGTAAACGGGGTATAACAATTTGCACAATTTTATTTGTTGTAACGCGAAAACAGTTGTACAATTTTGCGTATGACACAGAATGTGTCTTGTCTAAGCGTATTCATTGTAAAAAGTTAATAATTCCTATGATAACGTATTTAAGATTTAAATGCAAAAGTTGCTGGTTGTAAAATCTGCTGGCGACGTTTATGTATTCTACCATCACGCGGATTCACGCTTTCAGTTTAAACACATTCTCAAGTTTTCACGTAAATGACATACACTGTAAGTTGGCACGCAGTTTTATGATTATAATATTAGCTGCAGTCAAGACCTGTTGACGTAGTCGAGACACTTTTTCTCGAGGGTGCCCAGTGAAAATTCTTCTGCGAGAACGAGGCTGCGAACTGACGACTCGCGACAGAGAAGAAAATGTTCACAGCGTTTCGTCAAATCGTCGATCTGATACTCGCGTGCTAGTGGTAGCAGAACTGCCACGTTTTCGTCTCCAAAAAAAGCATACACACCGCATTGTTTAATTTACGACTGTTTACGAATATTTGAATGACTTCAATTATGTTTACGAATTTGAGTTTGAGTCATATTATGTTACGGCCGCGTTTGTACTACGTTTGCAATGGTAGGCCGATACTGGTTTGTTATCTTCACCCATGAGCAGTCAAGAGTGACCAAACGAAAAATTGTAAAACGATAGTGTATATAGGTTACACGACCGACTTTCGACGGCCGTGCAGTAAGTCTTTATCTTTCGTTTAACACTTATCTCACTCTTAATCACAGTTTAACATTCAATCTCGAGTCACAAGAACAGACATTAAACTCTTGTCAATACTTTCGCGAGATATCTTCCGATTTCAAAAACGCCAGTTTTATTATTGGTAGCCTATGATTACACTCTATCTTTAAAACTTTGTGCTTTGGTTTTGCTTTGCTACATGGTAAAAAGTAAGGTTAAAGGTAACCTACGAGTGGTTTGCAATGAAACATAGTCGCTTTACAGTTGATTCTACTTGTTTTATTTTATTATATTTTATTGCACAGGTGTGAGATCCTCAGCCTACCGTCAATCGGTTTGTTGGGAGGATGCAAGACGCAGATGAGTTCGAGCAAGTCGTCGTAATGTTTTCCTGGCAACTCGACGACAGCGGCGTCACTTTCTCTGAACGCGCCGCCGAACATGGCCTTCAGCACGGGCGACCACATCGACATGATGATCTTGTTGGCGTAGATGTGCCGGCCTTCGACGAGGAACGACACGTCACTCAGATCCCACGGCTCCGTGAACGTCCGATCAGACGCCATCAGCAAACACCGTATAGGCTACATACGTACAGCTCAGCAGCTGAATCCGCTTCTTAGTATGATTTCAGTAATGACGATCTATACGTTAGTAATACGCTTGCGAATAGGGGCTGCGTTGCTGTTTTTATGTGGTTGCCACACATCTTATTGAGCGCACTAAAAATTTTTTAAAGTAAGCGTTTATATGTGGACCCTTTACTTACTTACTTACTCAAGCAAACGATAGGCCCGTTTTTTATTTTTTCTCAACTTTTTTCATTTTGAACACGCTCTAGTCGTTATTTTCAATTCTATTATCAATATTGTTTTTTTCGCCATCATCATCATTAGTCCGCCCGAAAACGATAGTTTTCGGAATGACTTCTGTTTTGCTGTGGTTTCTTTTTTTTCTCGCCGCGTAATCTCCGAGCTCCGTGGGCCGATCGGCGCGAAATTTTGCACGATGCTCGATGCTGCGTTCAGTTTTATAATCGCGGTCCAAAATTTTGGGGGACCTTCCCCCAAAAATTTTTAGGGGCCAAAAACATGCAAAATTTGGCCCGATTTCGGTCGACTTCGAAGTTTGACGGCGAATGTCTCCGGAACGGATGAAGATATTCAAAATCGGTGAGTTACTCGTTCGACAGCGATTCCTCCCGTGTTAGGCGAAACAAGTCCGGTGAAGATCGGTCCAGTAACCTTGGAGATCTAGATGTGAGTTTGTACCCACCGAAAGCGCA
>Ga0209367_1009409_pt1 | contig 13253 bp, 8 predicted proteins | sample WorMetLIZISLAND2_FD_187412 | JGI IMG/M metagenome (GOLD analysis project Ga0209367, IMG submission 187412) | Marine gutless worms symbiont microbial communities from Max Planck institute for Marine Microbiology, Germany - Olavius geniculatus... ... | reverse complement strand
GGTGGGACTCTCTGGAGTGGATCTTGTACTGTTAGTGTAACCTAGCCAGTAAATTATACTTGTTATTGCACTAGTCTGCTGAATGACCTGCTTAATGGCTGTAGCCAGAATTTTTTGCTCAGGGGGTTTGACTTTCCCTTCTACTTACCTTAACCTCACCCAGTCCCAGCTAGAGGGTCTGTGTGAATGTTGTAAGCTCCAGCAAGGACCATTCAGCCACAAATGCACATTAACACATTTCAGCTCTAAAAGCACATCTTATGACAACATTTCACGTGCAATACAATGTTGATTTGTTGAATAAAAACTCCCAACATATTACAGAAGGGGGTCTGAACTCGTTAACCTTGCTCTGCACCAAAAATACGGCCCTACCTGCTTGGCTTAGGCTGGTGACACCCTTGTCTTCTAGCAAATTATTAGTCAACAACGTAAAAAAGCAACACTTGTTTTGATCCAGCTGATTATTGGACTTATGCTGCCTTGATCAGCGATATTAGCTGCATAAATTACACATTAGTGAAACACAAGTATGCTGGATTGGTGGACAGTACGTAAAGTAAACCTACACATGCAGCTGTATCAGCTGAAACTGAAACTGTACAATGTTCATATCTGATAAAATACAAACAAGAAGGTCTAAACAAAATAAGTCGTGCTTTCTGTTCCAGTCTGGCTAAAAATAAATAAAGGTGGAATATTTTTAAAAATTATCATTCTATGATGTATGCAATGTTACACAACTTGTAAAAGATAAACTGGCAGACTGAATACTGCCCATGAGCACAAAAATAAAGCTACTACAGCATTACAGATTATAGGCGTTTAGATGCAAACAGTTCTTCTCAGTAAAACTTTAAAAGCAAACTGAAAACAGCAGCCAATATTTATAATGGTCTAATAAAAAATTTACGGATGGACTGAAACCGAAAGCACAGGATTTTTTCACACCTAAACAACAGAACTGAGAAGAACAAAACAACCACTTGTGTGCAAAAGCAACCAACTGAGATTACAACTGTCACTCTACTGTGAACTGCTAAGGGCGTTCTCCGGTAACAATGCCACAAATTTTCACAAGACAGAATTTAGAAAGTTCAGTTCATGCAATGTTGTCTGTGGCTTTGATGCATTTACTGGCAGGTTCGTATACACTTGAGGTAGCGGGCCTTGCAGAGGTAGCAGTTGTCGTTGATATGTATACACCACGAGTGCTTTCTCCATCTGTCCACTTACACAGCTGGACAGAAGTGTCTTTTACCTGTCACAACAAATACACCAGAGATCACTTCACTTATACACTGTAGAAAATGGGCGTGGCCAGAAATTTGTTTTGGGAGGTATAAAATTTTTGTAAGGACAGCAACTTGATATCTAGTACATGCTCAAGTAAGTAAAAACTACCAGTTTCAATCATTATACACCACCACTGTTAATTCTCAATTTTGGAAGTTAAAATGTTACCGTTACTACAGAAAATTACACTTTGCCCGATTTTGTGGAGGTGTTTATACTAATATCCCTCATTCCTGCACCCCTGACAAAAATGAACATTTGTGTTCATTGAGCTAAAAAAATGTGCAAGTTGCTTGAAAGTTGCAAATAGATGCAGGTACATTAATGTGATGCCTTCATAAATGGCATTTTCACTCAACTGTTGTTTCATTATACATAATGCAAAATGGTATCAGTGAAAAGTAAGTCAGCCCACATTCACAACTTTTTTTGAATTCAACGGTACTTCAAAAACTTGTAGATCTACTGTAGTAGTCACGATAAGTGAGCAGAATGCAATTAGCACAGTTTTTGTTTAACAACTTTTGAGAAATGTGGCCACATGCCTTCCCATCACCCAAAACAAAGTGTCCAAGCACTGAAGTACATAACTGTCAAAAATTAACACAAATTACAGACAAAAACTTATATACAACACTATCTTGACCGTTTAGTTACTCGAAAAAAATATTAAATATCATCTGGCTTTTTCCCTTGTTAATGTCCATATTCTGTCTCACCAATTACACGTTTACACATACCTCGCTAGTACCATAGCAAGCATTCGGACTGCCAGCAAGATTCTTGACATCACTTTCAGTCTTCACAGTAGAGATGGGAAGAGCATTAGTTTGTCTGTCTGCAGGTGCAAGCAGCAACGAATTGCATCCAATGACCAGCGCATTCTGCTGCAGCAGCTGCTGTATCAACGCCTGCTGCTGAATGCTGGTCATGTTTGCGGCTGAAAGAATAAACTGTGGCGGTGTATTTCCTGTAGTCACAGTACTCAGTCAGCAATATCAACAGTCGTACAACAAGCTGTTTGTTGTTCTAAATTAAATTTAATTATCAAAAGCAAGTCAGCTGTGAACACCAAATTTACTGCACTTGAGACCTCTGCCAGTATAATGTGCTTCCTTTTTGGAGGCAGGAATGCAATTCCTTGCACTGTAAGTAAGCTATAATGTGCATAGCTTTTATGTGACATCAAACAGTGCCACCACGTACAGAATGCCACTGGATAGTATTCCTGCTACAGTATACACATAAAAATCCATTTAAAAATTCCTGAATCTGGATCATTTTCTTAATTGCAAACAAAGTCTTGTTTATTGAGCCACACCTGACACGGTTCATACAGGTCAGGGAAAACTGGAAAAAGTCAGGGAATTTGTTTGGTCATGGAAAGGTCAGGGAAAAATATTATTTTTAAAAAGTCTAAGTCCTTGGGCCTTAGGTACATCCCCCCCACCTTGCTCTCCACCTGGCCCTCGAGGGCAGCTTGAGGGGATGGGGTTGAGTTGCCGGGTCTTCTTTCCCACTTCTACAGTAGAAGAAACACAGAAAACTGATGCTCACCAGACAAAAGAAATGCTGATGGCGATTCTGAACTGGCTGAAACATCAGCTACAACACAAGTAGTAATGAACCACAAAGTTTTTATATGAGTTGCATGGCATAAACTTTTGTTTAACAAACCTATTCTTGCATATCTTCAACTGATGTGTTCAAAGTTCTCCTAACTACTAAGGCAAATAGATCAATACAGGGGTGCACATGTTGACACCCAATTTGGTCAGTTGTTTTGCGTAAAAGCACACTTCTGCGGTTATAGGGGTAGACTTTTGCACAGCTCTTCGACACAGAATTTTTTCCTATTACGTAAACAACAACAGTAAATATATTTACTACAAAAGTGTACAAAAAGTATAAATTAATGAGAAAATAATGACAAAAGTGGCATTCCACAATGTAATATCATCATCATCATTATAGAGGTGTTCAACACATCCAAAATAATAAGTAGGGTCCACAGTTTTCCATGGTAAGTTTTGCCAAATTCCGCAGGCCAGTTCGCAAAATTGCGTGGCAAAATTGTCCAAATTCTGCGGCTTACTGCAGCTTTCCGTTTGTGCATAAACTAAGCTTTATTCTGTTTAAAAAACTTCAGTTTTTGGATGCTGGCATGGCACTCAGTTATGCTAGCAACATACGAAGGAAATTATCAATCGTTTTTCTTTTCGAAAGTGCAATTTGTCAATTAGTCGCATTGTGTTAATTTACGATTGTGCCGTATACGATGTCCAGTAATTATTAGTAGGGACGCAGTTTTGGGCAGTTCATTTTGATTTTTCTCTGTGATACAGTTAGTTTAAAGCCGATGATCGTACTAATCATCGGTCATTTCTTAACTTCTGTAAAATTCCGCGAAATTCCATGGCAATATCAAAATTCCACGGAAAAGGGCAGATTCCAACTTGGCTCGAAATTCTGCGGCCTGTGGAAAACCGTGGGCCCTAATAATAAGCATTATTTCTAGGACAACGAGAATGACCACAATTATATTATGCCAAGGGCATAAGGAAGGAATTAAGTAAGTGAGTGAGCATTTCACTAAACATGTGTCAGATGTACATGCTTACAATAACACATTAAAAACACAAGGAAAATAATATATATATATATATATATATATATATATATATATATTTACGTGCACTACTGTGTCACTTCATCAGTTACGACATAACAAACCTTTTGCTGTAATATCACTACGAAGAACGTCATCTGTGTGAAATGGCAGCTGCTGCACACAGCGGGACGTCTGTGCTGGTTGAGCTTCAGTTTTACACACGGGTGGGGGTGTCCTGAAGCAGCTGCTGATACGAGAGCGTCGCCGTCTGCATGCAAGCCGTGTCAGTCCATCCTCTGCCACGGGATCGATGCGCCAGAATGAGCCTTTGCCCGGCTCTTCCGGTGAGCGTGGAACTCTGATGAAACATCGGTTCAGAGAAAGATTGTGACGGACGGCATTCTGCAAACAACGTATGACTAGTGAGTGAGTAGTTTCTTAACGAATAATGGCACATCAGCATAAAATAAGCCATTCAGTGTCATACCATAACACCATAGATTATAGCAAAAGAAATACTTGAATAATGTGAAAACTTGACATAATATGCAGCTAACATGTAATCCACGTTCTATTATCAAATACTGTCGAATTATTATTATTCAAGTCGTACATCAAGTACAGGAAAAATAGAAAAAAACAGAAAGATTCAAAACTGAGGAAAACAAAATACTACAATAACACACCCCAAGTAAGCTAGTAAAATATTAAAAAACAAATACTGGTAAATAAAAAAGCTACAAATAAATTATACTATATTTTTAGAGTTGCAACCGCCAATAACTTCTAAACGGCACAACGTACCACGGCGAAATTTTGCATGCAGACCTGTCGTACATGGCCGGGACATGGGTTAGGTCAGATGTCACTGAGTGGTCGTCCGTTTGAGAAAATTTCACTTTTTTCTAAAATTTTGCAGCCACACCTCAGGTTGCAGCAGAGCTGTGTGCATAGATTGGCTGTGACATCATATAGACATCGTCACCATGGTGATACATCATCATCATCATTTTCGCTAGCAGCTATGCTGCAGTGCATAGCCTACTGTGTATCGAGGTCGCAGGCTGAGTTGAGGCCTGAAGGGCCAAAAATTGAGGCTGCAGGCCGATACTATAGCGACGATCAAGCGGACAGGGAGCACCGCTTGTATACTATATACAGCCTAAAATCAAGTCAGCAGCTAATCACAATTAGACCATCTAAAGGAATGTAATAAATTGTTGAAAATGACTCAAATTTTGAGTTTCCGTCACACTGTTAACAAAATGCTAACATGTCAAACCTGCCAGCCTTTGTCTGAAGCACGATAGAAAGGATAGTTTCCGCAAATATACGCATAGATGTCACTCAATGTCAGCTGTTTACTGGGACTCGACGTAATTGCCTGCACAATCAGCTGAACGTATGAGTATGGTGGCTTAGCAAGACTGCCAGTTGTTTCATCAGCATTGTGAGGCAAATCATCATTCACTGGTGAAAGTGGCTTCGATGACTGTTTATAAGTCCTGCTAGTTGAACCACGATGAGACGCATTGCTGGCTTCCTGCAGAGTGTCAGGACTTGCTGGGCAGGAGTTTCCAATGCTGCAACAAATAACAAAGAATAACAGCAACTTCACATATCCAATAAAATGAAACAGAACATTTGCAAAAATGAAACAAACTAAAACAACCATAGAATGGCATATGTACATGCGAACCAAATCAATAAAATACATCTCTGCCAGCTGGGTTTTAAAACTAACTTCACCATCTGACTTGGGTGGCTTGACGGTGTGACCGTAGACTGTTGGACTTACGATTAAGAAGTTGTGGGTTCGTGTTGAGCACGTTCACTTGTGTCACATGGCAGCTAACAAAGTGATCCCATATGGCAGGTGACACTCCGTTATTTTGTGATGGGTTTCCTATTAAGAGCTATGCACCACCTTCTACTACGGTACCACCACCAAAGATTCTGACTTCTTTTCTAATTCTGCAGCAATATGGCACTCAGTCATAAACGATCTTCATATCTAAACATCTAATCAAAGCAGTTTCCTGGAAATAACTAACAACATTGATGGAATCGATAGAGTGTTCTTACATTTCATTTAAAGCACAAATTCTTTTGCCAAACACAGAACACACAGTGAGGTTTTACTTCAGTATCAACAACTACTCTCTCCAGACAAGTTTTGTACCAATATGAGTTTCACTCCAGCTAAACTACCGGTACTCCAAAAACATTCATGTTTCAAAATAAATCACGGTTTATTTTGCATCCTCATTTTTGTATAACCAGTCCATTATCCTACTCGTACATACATAGTAAATTTTTTGGAAGTGCTGAGGCAGTACTTTTAAAGGCCTGATAAGCAAAAATCCCCAACATCCTGTGATCCAATCAACAACATTAAAGTACTGGTAACAAAAAGATGACAATTTCAAAAAAATATATATAAAATATATAAAATAACGTAACAACCTGCGGGTGCCTGATGGCGAAGAGCAAAGACCAACTGTTGCTGCTGGAACATCAGGTACAATACTGGTACTAGAGAATGATTCTGGCAAGACTAGAGATTTATCAACTGCATCACAAGATGAAGAATTGAGAAGAATTTGAAAATCAATCTTCAGCTTCGTGCTTGGAAACCGAATAGTACACCTGTACAAATGCATAAACAAGTTCATTACTGTACAGTGTACACTCAAGCTTGTAACCAGTAAAGAATAAAAATAAACTCAAATGATACTAGTTGACAAAGAAAAAATACAACTAGCTTAAAATCAATTTTCACCAAAAAAATACATTACTGAGAACAAGAAATATCAGTAATAAACTTATACTTTAAAAAGTCTTCTTTGAGGTGCCGTCAGACCACACACTTGTCACTCGAGCCTACCAGAAACTAAAACCCTAGTAGAAACATAATTGTCGTAATACTGTACAAAAAAACTGAAATCTCTTCATATGCTACATATCATGAAAAAAACAAGTATTATGTATGTACATGTGTGGCAGTTGCATTGCTTCATCTCCTTTTCGTAGGAAAATCCCATCGACAAAGACGCCATTCTTGCCGAAGCATTTGATGAAAAATTTTGGTCGTTTAACGCCGACGTCGACATAAATCTCCAGATGAACTCGGGACACCAGTGTAGAATGGCCGATCTTCACGTCGACGTCGTCCGACTCTGAGCTGCTGCCGCGGCCTACAGTTACGCGGGACTTTCGCATCGTGTACTCGAAGTCGTTACCCTCAAGACGTGCCAGTGGTACAAGGCCCTCCAGAGGAGTCTTACAGCGAACTATATCCCCCGACGCCCACGCGTTCATGTTTTTCGCCGTCTGCTTACAAATCCGTGCCTCTCGTAGTGCAAGAAGAGCCCAAGCGTCGCTATCCGACACTTTCATAGCATCAGACATAATCTATCGGTCCCGTCTACAAAACTACACAACAATAGCAACAGTTTTTTCTGCCAGTTTTCAGCCAATGGCGCTTTGTTTACATTGCCGGCTTGAACTAATGTAAACAATAAACATGTTTCGTCTGTTGACATGCGCAGTAGCCCAGCCTAGCCAAGCCCATTGGCCTAGCCTCGACCTATGGCATGCAGCTCTCAAGGCGCAGACGGGTGTGGTCTAAAGCTTGCCTTCCGTCCAACGCAACGCACGCAAGCAAAGTACAATACGCAACAAAGGTAACGAGCAGCTGACGCAACGGCCAAAATTCATGCATAGTAGCGATGGTGTCTTTTCTTGCGTTACGTGCATTGGACGTAAACCAGGCTTAAGCCTGAATCACACCTATTTCTATTACACTCCAGTCCATGGTAATCTCTGGTGCCTTATTTTTATGGACCACGCAGTATTATTAGACTTAGTTACTGCTGGACAGTGTTTGCCACTTTGTTCTAAAGTGTCAGTATTAGTGGCGTAGACAGGGGACACGGGTCCAGGTCCCCCAATCCCAAATTTAGGTAAAAATAGATATTACTAGCCATTGCAATCCCGAAACCCGGCCGTTTTTCGCCAATCCCGTGTCTCGATCCCCGGATTACGGGATTACAAAATTAGTTAAAATCGTACTTTTTCGCGTGTTAAATGATAGAAATAAGACTTTTAGCCATCTGGTGAATAAAAATATTTATATGCGCTACTCTTTGCTGTGCACTGTAATTCGTATTATGACAGTCATTATCACTCTCTGCAGTTCGGATATATACCTTCCGTATGGATCTGTACTACATCATATGCATGGAATAAGTCAATTGATGATACTAAAATGACGACCAATCTGTGACCCTAATCCCGAAACGGGATCCCGGGATTACAAATTTCTCAATCCCGGATGCCGGGATTGCAATCACTAGATATTACAGATTCAGGAATATAATTGAACTTTTTGCCATCATACCTCATATTATAAGGCTATAACCACCAAATTCTATTTCGTTGTGGCTCACCGCTCACAGCACTTCCCCAAACCCTCAGGGGTCCTACATCTAAGGAGGTGGAAAAGATGGTATAAGGGGGAGAAAAAGAGAGAGAAAAGGGAAGGACATGGAAGGGGAAAAAGAGGAAGAAAGGGAGAGGATGGAGGAAGGGAGGCAAGCCATCCCCCAATTCACATTTCTGGCTACGCCACTGGTCAGTATGTATGCCTGTGTGAATTAAATTGTTCTCTTTAAGGGCTAAGGCTGTCACTTTGCTCATACAAACTACCGTATTGCTGCAAATTTTTATTGGTCCTTGCCAGGGGCAGTTTTAGGCCCGGGCGGGGAGGGGCAGGCCAGACCCCCAGTTTCATGGCTACCCATGATTTTTTGCAAAGATAACACAAAATATCTGATATCTTTGCGTTTCCAATGTTAGAAAATTGGGAAATTTGCGGCTTCCACTGAACGTCCAAAAACCAAAAGTTTCAGTTTCAGGGGAGCTACGCCTCCCTGACCAGGGGCTCTGGACCCCACTGGGGATCTGTCCCCAGACCCCACTAAAGGCTCACGCTACCGCACTCGCCATGGTGTCGTACCTCCCCCGGTCCCCCTTCACATATTGCAGGCTAGAACCGCCAGTGGTCCTTGCGTTTCGTTGAGCCAATCAATAACTGATTGAAATTTTAATAGTACTTCTATAATAATAGTCTTTAACTAACAGCAACTGACAGCACAACTACTGGAACCCAAAGTTGTCAGTGTATAATAGACCTATAAACAGCATTTTCAATAGCACAATAATTCCCACTTCTTATGTGTTCTTATCATCCAAACCAGGATCAATGCTACAATGCTAATTTTTAAATGTGGGATAACCGTTTCAGTGTGGCATACATCAAAGCTATTGTATGTTGGTGGCTGGGCTCGAGCACTCGTGCAACTTCTTGTCTTAAAAGTGATGTTATAAAGGACTTTGTTTTCAACGCCAAAGACCTGGGACCAAGGCCAAGGCCATAAAAAAACTCACGGCCAAAACCAAGGACATCCAAGAACATCCGAAAGCCACTTCCACGATGACAATTACCATAAAAATATTCAATATGCAGTCAAACCGTGTTTTAATGTTCACGGTTTAATGTGCAAATAGTCTAGCATCACAGGTACCAGTATGTCAAAAGCTAATCTCCAACATATTTTCAGTTCTGTGCTCAAACTGTCAGCAATAAAAAATAGAATTTATTAAAGTCCTCAGCATTCTGGCCAAGGACTATCTCAAGACTCAACATCAAGACTTGGGATCCAAGGCCAAGAACTTTGAAATAAAAGTCAAGGCCAAGACTAGTGCTATTTGTCCAAAAGGATGAGGACAAGTACTCAAGGACATGAGGACAAGTACTCAGGGACACATCACAGCCTTATACCAATCACATCAGCTTACAAGTCAAAAATAACCTGTGAAATGCTTATGAAACTGGGACCAAATTTTCTAAACTTTCCTAAGACATTTTCCAAAGATCTTCCTATATCAGATGATTTAAAAATTCCCAAAAAGTTTTCTTTTCCAAATTTTCGATGGCTTTCTTTGTGTTTCCAAAGAACTTCTTCTTTTCTTATCTTCCTGAACTAGTTCAACCAATCAGATGCGCTTATATCGACCATGTGACATAATCAAAACTTCTTTGGAAAACTTATCTTAGCACGTCCATGGGAAACGCATTTTACACAGTGCTTCGTTTTTGAATTTGACCAAACATAAATTTCCTTTAGTTAGTCATTGTTGATTTTACCACAGCATTACGTAAATAACCTATGACGTCACATATGATGTCTAAGCTAAGTGTTGAATTTGCGTACTTTTTTTGCAAATTTCGTTTTGATACACAGCTTTCTCCGTGTAGGACAAGGTTAGTGCTTTCCTACATATTTGCCTAAATTCTTCCTAAGAAGTTTCCAAAGAGGTTTCAAAAATTGTGCACCCTTTCTCAAAATCTTCTTTGGAAGATCTTCTCAAGTTCTTCCAAAGACATTTTCCGAAGAAGTTTTCAAAAATCCGCATATTTTTTTTGGAAAAGAAGTCTTCCAAATATCTTCCTAAGAAGTTTCGAAAATTTGGCCCCTGTTTCCAGTATTACCATTATTAGGTGGAATTGCTCAAGTGCAAGCAATTCAGGGCTCCAGCTATTCTTACACGTTTCTTCCTGGTCTGTCTGTCTGTCTGCCGTCTGTCACGTTCAAGTAGTAGGCAAAACAAAAATGCAAAAAAATGAAGAAACATGAAAGACATTATTGACTATGAGCAAAATCAGAGTAGTAAGTTCAGCATAATAGCGATAACTAATGATGCAATTGTCTGACAAGCAGAAAAACGACTGAAACAATGTGCTCGTAAGTCGCCAACATCAATGCTGACGTCAAAACAGTCTGAATCAGCTTCGACTCCATTCCACTATACAGTGCTGGAATGACATCCCTAAACAACACATTGTCGCACAAATTGACAAATTGTAATATTTCATCATTTCATCACTTTTATTTACTAATTTGATGACTTTTTGGCAACTGGTGCTGCCTTCACACCTGCCAACAATGAAGACTGAAAAATCTGGAAATTACCAGCCAAAAAATCATAAAGATCTGCAAAAACTGTTAAAACACAGTTAAGCCACTCAATGCTGTCATGAATTATGCTAAAATCAAAACGACACTGTACAAAAAGCGCAGCTGTTAAACAAGAATTATGTTCTCACACAAGTAAATTTTTTTGCTTATATTTAGACCTCTTCAAGGGCTTTTCTAACACTAGCGATTTTTTGGCAAGATTTGTTATAATCTACAAGCTAATTACACAGGCTTGGTGAATGATCTTACAACTAAGAGTACACACTATTCATATAACATAAAAAGAGTAAAAAAACGGGAGCTCTATGAAAAAATCTGGAAAGCTGGCAGTCTGCGCTTGCCTCAAAATGATTTCTGTTCGCTGATAAACCGAGGCAAGTGATCCTATCAACTTCTTAATATCTGTGACAAATTTTCCAAAGCGGCAACATCTAGCAGTGGACAGAAATTATTCCAAGAAAGACAACAGCAGTTGCCTAAACGTCAACACTCAACAGATTAATAAACATTAATGGTTAAAATTTGACAAATCACTTCAGTAATTACTGCTTCAACTTTGACTTTATTCATAATTTCAAACGTACTGCTCCAATTAATAAGAAGCAAAAACTGTGTGCTGCTCACGTCAATTAAATATGCCAATGACAAAGCAAACTATACTACTGATAAAACATTTTTCAGCAGATGTCACTTTTCTGCTATACTTTCAACAACATGTGTGCTGACCTGACGCGCACATGAAGCAAGTCTGGAAGTGCAACTTGAGCCTACAAACCACAACATCTGTCTGAAACACATTCAGCTATAACCAACTCTAATAAAACACAAAAAATGTGCTACAAAATACTACCAGATGTGTAGCAAAATAGGCAAAATAATAAAAAAACATACTGCAGTAGACACAATGGTCTTTACAATGCGACTCCCTGTCTCAAGCTAGCCCTCTTTCCTCACAAGATAAAGTAGAACAGATCAGACTCAGTCATTGGTGTAAAATTTAGATTTCGGTCTATTTACATATACCTCACAAACATGAGGTAGGCCTAAACATAAACCCTATACCGGATGGCCCAAAAACGTCCCAAAGATTTACATGCAATATGCAGTGGAATAGTTGAAATAAATCAGCAAGAAAGCACGTATGTAGTGAGCAAACACCTTCGAGTATGTCTAAGTATTTTCGCCTGAAACATTTCTGTATTAGCCGAGATACAAACAAAATAGTGTTACACATCACAAAGCAAATTTTGCAAGTGGCTCATCATTTGCGATGCCGCTCGTACACAGGCTACATCAGAACGTCACAATAGGCCAAATCATCAATTAACTGATCAGCAGAAAATGTACCGAATAGCTCCTTTATTCTGCTTTGCCATTGCTGCTAAACACCTTTATATTATTATGACTGAGCAATGCTATTGCTATAACTAGTCACTACAATAGTAAATGTTCCAATAATCCATAATGGACCTACGACCATTTACCACTGTAGCAATGTGTTTTACAAGCACTAAATATATCATCGGTTTTGGGCTACAAAAATGTTGTAATTTACTAAATTAAAATATTCACTTCCTACTGTGCCACTTTGTACCATACAATTCAACTGATCATAAACCAAAATACATTTCACCATTCCAAATTATAGAACACAGATACACAAACTAGCTTTCAAACTGTACTCACACCAGAATCAAAATCAAAACACTGACTAAAAACTAATTGTATAACATACTCTAGCTCGTGTCTGTAAGACTTGAAGTGGATATGTGACAACAGTAGCAGTCAGCTTTGAAAAACCACCAAAGGCAAAATACAGACTTCCCACATTTACCTGCATGCATACAAAAATAGTGGTGAATGAAGGTTGATACATAAATATAAATCACAAACGTTTTCATGATTACCTAAAGGGCAACTCCTCCCCGCAAAAAATTTTAGTACGTTAGAAAATGTTCTTTTTTGACTAAAATGTTCTTTCCAAAATGCAAAATTTGAGTCTACAAACCCCCATTTTAAAAGATTTCATCCATATCTCTTCTGCTAAAAATTTGCAATTGTCTGTCCAAAAATTGCAATATCTTACAACCCAAGTGTCCCAACCTTTTGAAGCCACGATGTCACTAAACAATAACACACTTTCATCTGGTATTAGGATTTACAAACCCGGAGCACTTTTCCAAACCCGGGTTTTCGGGTTTCAAAAATGTTAAACCCGGGTTTCGGGTTCGGGTTTTAGAATACACATAACTGCATCTGATTCAGTATGCATGCTGTTCAACGTAGCTTCAGTTGTAAGTGGG
>Ga0209367_1009407_pt1 | contig 13257 bp, 4 predicted proteins | sample WorMetLIZISLAND2_FD_187412 | JGI IMG/M metagenome (GOLD analysis project Ga0209367, IMG submission 187412) | Marine gutless worms symbiont microbial communities from Max Planck institute for Marine Microbiology, Germany - Olavius geniculatus... ... | reverse complement strand
CCCCCAGACCCCCCTTATAGGCTCGCGCTCCGCGCGCTCGCCATGGCCCCCCTTGATTGCGGCCCGCCAGCTGGTGGAAAATTGACTAAGTGGCCCGCTGTGTCAAAAAGGTTGGACAGCACTGGTCTACTATATCTGACAAGAAGGCCCGCTGTCGGTAGGATAGTCAACCGTGCTGGTCGAGGTCATCCAAGGTCAATGATTTCTATCTTATCTGAAAGGGAGTATGCCACTTTCTGTTGGTGATTAATAGTAATCTTGGCCGTATCCGAGATATGGTCAGTTTTCCGTTGAAAAACGCACATTTTTTATCCCCCTCTGTTCACTCGCAATTTTGAAAATGTTTCGTTTGCGCTAGATCACTAAAATTTTGCACGCAGAGAGCTGCGACACAGGGCTAATAATTCCTGTAAACAGTTTTTTTCTCTATGACCGAGCGCTTAGCCACAATACGTCCGTGATCCATGGACGACGGACGACAGACCGACAGACGATAACCGTAACATAAGCTCGACCATTACTTACAGTCGGCGACGGCTAATAAAAGTTACAAGATATACCTGTACAGTGATATAGACAATTGATGTCCTTTTCACTGACTGAGCTATCAGCTACAGTTTGCATTTAGAGACTGAACAGTTTGTTCGGCAGTGTATCACTTGACTCAGCCTATAATCATCGAACAAGCGGTCGTCCATCCGTTGGCGGTGGGAATGGGTTTGAAGCCAGCATTTTCAAGGCAAAGGATCAACAGTCCTCACGGCCAAGGCCAAGGCTAGTAAGTGAGTAAGTAAGGAAGTAAAGTATGTATGACAGTTTGTACGTGCTGCGAATCAAAAGCCAGCTGAATCTCAACGAAACCGCAGTGAAGCATAAAATGCTGAAACGAACATACATATTTCAGACTAGTTATTTCAAGGCTAGTTATGACTGTCGAAACATGAAAGAATCATCGTAGTTTCAAGGTTACTTCAAGACGAGTGCCTTAAGGCTAAGGCGCATTGTGGCCAAGGCCAAAGCCAAGGCCAGTGATTTTCGAGGCGAAGGCCAAGGGCATACTTTTTTGAGGCCAAGGCTGGCCACGTTGTTTTTTGTTCTCAAGCAGTCATCGAGGATTCCACTCCTGCTGAACGACTAATGACTGTTAGCAGTAAACCCCAGAGAACATCTCGAGTGTCGGAGTCAGACGATAGTATTATTATTGGCTGTGCTGTGTTTGGAAATTCGTAGCCACCTGTGCTGGTGTTCCGTACACAGACAATGATTACTGTGAATCAGAACACTGCGTTAACTAATCTTTGCCACCAGATTCGTTGGAAATACAACACCTTTATTTATCAACACATTATGCGTGTTTGTATGAAAGACATTTAAAAGGGTTAATTGATTTATCGTGCCGTAGACATATTCTAATTACACTGCACTACTTTGCATTGTAGGCATCTGATCTGGCGTTTGCACGTCCACTCTTGATGTACTGGCTTACGGAACACGACGCGGTTATTTTTGAATATAATTCCGGACATGGCGGCGGTGCAGATAAACATAAACATGAATTTAAAGATGGCTACGTCGGACTTCTTCTCCACAGCGGGTCAGTCGGTGCTTTTTTGCAGTCGGATCGTGTTTAGATTGCAAGACCGTTAGGCTTAGCCTAACACAGAGGTTTCTGCATGTGCGGAAATTATTATGGCTTCACTTTATATTAATTGAATGCTTTCGTCGCCGTAGTTTTCAGCCGGTTATATAACCCTTTTACTTCAATTTTTATCATCTTTAAAATTGCAAAGCAAATGAACCGCGTTTCGCGGCTGTAGTGTAGGCCTATAAGCGAACGCTATAGCTTATAAGCCTACTAAATTGGAGAGGTGGTCAACGATTTCTTGTAGTGGATAACATACACCCGCAACTGTAGGCCCAATATATAACCGGTAAATTTGAGGAACGATAACAAGAACGTACAGAGTAATTTGATAAAGGCGGAGTCGCTGTTCGATGCTGCCACCTGGTGAATATAAATTATTTTGTTTTCACAAGCTGATGAATGTTTTGGCTGGGATTTGACCCCTAAGTCATCGATTTTTCCCCTCCGGATCATAGGCGTCGTTAGGCGACTTCCATCAAACGTCTTTGACCTCTCAGGTGTACTTGCCAAATGGCATTTAAATCTGGTGAACGGTTCAAGCATGGTGCGTGTGAATGTGACAGACGACAAACATGCAGATGACAGACAGAGAGACCACGCTACACGGAAGTGTACAGGAATATCCTGAATCGCTTGCGCTGCAACAAGCGATTTTGCCTAAAAATGGCAAGTTTCAAAAGATTTTATTGTTTCTTTCGATGAAGTTTATAGTATTTGCGGTGTGTCAGCGCAGTTGTTAGGCCATGTACGTTTTTTTGCAGAAATTTTAGTCTGCACGTGGAAGAAGTGGAACCTGTTGACCACAAGTCTGATACCGCAAAGTACGGATTTACACAGCAGCTGAAGGCATTCGTCGTCGAAAAACCAACCCAACATGATCCCAAGACTTCTGCCGACCTTGGTATATATTGCTTGTAGTAGGGTTGCTGTTCTTAATCGAAAACTTACCGTTGGGAATTTATTTTGTAATTTCGATTAATTTTTGTAGTGTCTAAATGTTTAAAATGCCGTAAAAATGTAGCGCACCGGTAGAATTTTTCAGGTTTTGAAAGTTGGAAAGCGGTCCCAGTGATTGAAAGTTATGGAAACTGATATGACTGGATGTTTGGCTGTTGTTCACTCGTTTTACTAATCAATGACCATGATCGTGGGCGTTTGCATATTCATTAAAACGGCGTAGCATTAATCAGGTGAGCAAATTTTTCATATTGTGTAGAAGTTTTCAAACTAGGGGCCTATCGTTTAAGTTGGCCTACAGTTTTTTGCTAACCGTGAATGGCGTAAGTTATACTGTTATTTAGGATTGGTTCGATGGAGGCCAGCTTTTTTATAGCCAAAGCACGGCTAAGGTTAATGGTCTTCGAAGCCAAGGCCAAGGCCATTAAGTATGTAAGTTAAGCAAATGAAGTAAGTGCGTCAAAAGCCCACTTAGTCTTATTCAAACTATAGTGAATCATAGAGTGATTTGACAAGCGTAGTTTCAATGTTTTACTGGATATATCATACCAACACCAAGAACTCATTGCACAGAGCACATTCGTTACAACTGACTACAGGCTCGCCGCCAAGGCCACGGCCAAAACCATGATTTTGTCCTCAAGCTTTTTTCGAGGTTGAGGGCATTTTTCAAGGACCTCATCCAGTGGCGTCATTTTAGTAAATCATTCGGGGTCTCTGCCTACGTAACGTAGGCTTATTGTACTTGCAGCAGTAACACTGTTTCAAAGGTACGATTTACAAGGAAAAATTAAAATCATAAATCCTTGTGGGTTTGTAGACCCCTTAGCCCTAGCCCTTTTTCTCAAATGACGCCCCTGTTATCCCAAGTAATACGAGAAATTGGCAGAAGTAAGCTTACAGCGTCACAGAGACTGGCTTGCATATGGTGAGCAGTGAACACTGATGTCTATGTCGTGTGTAGAGTTCAAGTCGTGGGATAAAAACACTGGTGAAGTAGAACTGGATTGCAAGAACTGCCAGTGTAAGCTGTGACGCCTGGAATAATTTAAAATGTTTACCGCACACCTCCTTTTCTATCTTTTCTCCCCCTTTTCTTTTTTCTCTGTCCCCCTTTTCTTCCCTTTTTTCCTCTTCTCCCTCTCCTTTTTCTGTCCCCTTTTTATAACGGATTTTTCCTGTGCTTCCTGTTTTCTCCTTCACTTTCTCCATTTTCTTTGTTCATCTTTCCTTTCTCTTCCTTTAGAAGTATAACGCTTAAAGACATTTGCGACACACGAGCTCTGCATAATTTATGGTAAAGTGGCATATGTATATGTGACGACTGAGGTTATTAGGCGAATTATACAGCGTTATGCATCGTCGCACGGGACTATAAATCACGTTTTTAAAACTTGGAACAGGTAACGGCAAGGGCTGATGAAAAACGGAAAGTGTATAGATCACGGCAAGACGGAGAATGAGTTAATGTGCAGGGATTATAATTATAGAGCGCTTATACGGAGGTCATGGGTGAGAAATGCATGGCAGTTACGTCTGTGGCACCATATAGAGATAATTACTAGGTCGCTATATTAGACTTATAAGTTGCAGAGAGTGCCGGGTTGTCAGCGCTGACAAGTTTCGCACGCTTCACTGCGTCGCAGTACGCTGCGCCGGCTGCACTGGTAGTGGCTAAATGTCCTCCTGGAAGCCCTTTTTTAGTTTGGTGTCCTTGAAGCCCCGCCTTATTGTTTATCGTAACAAGAAATCTGAGCTAATGCTCATGAAACGCGCAAGAGCCTAGGCTTTATAGCAGTTCCTGTTTACAAGTTGTCTTGGTTTATGTCCATCCATTTTGTCGCAATTCACTCTTTTGCAGTCAAAAATCGTCTAAACATCACTAAAATTTATATTTTCGGAGTTCAAGGTCATTCAAGGTCATCGATGTTGATAGCACTAAAAACCCTGACACCAGTGCTTGTTATGACAAGCAGCATGGCAGTGCCTATCTGCAAGCGTTTTCAGTGTAGACAAGCCAATAGCAAAAAATAACCACTTTTAGGGGGGGGGGTACCCAAGTTTGACACCCGAGTGCGCAGGCCTCGTTAAAAATAGGGCGTTAGAACTTGAACTGCTAAAATTTATATTTATTGCTGAGAATTTCATATGCAGGTTGTCTTGGTCTATCTCCGGGCATTTCGGCGCAATTCACTGTTGAAATGTGTGTTTCAGCCCGAAATCGCAAAACATTCACTATAACCCTCTTATTATGGGGTTCAACGTCATTCAAGGTCACTGATGTTTACAGGTTTAAGAAGCTCGTCGCCAGTGCTTATTATGATAAGCAGCATGTCCGTCTTTATCTGCAACCACTTTACCACTAGAGAAGCCAATGGCGGTAAAATAACGTCTTCTTAGGGGTGTGTCCCTCTTTCTCCTCTCGTTCTAGGGGTACTCCTACACCCAGCAGCATGAAAATTTGTCACGTAATACTAGACACTGCAATCTATCATACGGTGAAAACCGGAAATCTCTGTCTCAACTGGGCTTGGTACGGTACCGGGACGCGACACCAGGACGGACAGACAGACAAACGGACAGAATTACCATAGCTTATACGCGCTATAGCTAGCTATGCTAGCTCTCGCGGGTAAAAATGGTTGCAGATAGGCACGGACATGCTGCTTATCATAACAAGCACTGGCGACGAGCTTTTTAGGAATGTCAACCCTGATGAACTTGAATGACCTTGAAATACCGCCCCCAAATAGGGGCTTTTAGTGAATTTTTTTGCGATTTCGGGCTACGACTCGCTTTTCAAGAGTGAATTGCGCCAAAATGGCTGGAGATGGACCAAGACTATCTGCATACGAAATTTTCAGTATTGAATGTCGATTTTTAGCAGTCAAAGTCCGGACCCTCTAGGTTCAAGGATGTTAAAGTCTCTCTAGTAAAAAGTGATTATTTAGGCGCTGTTGGCTTGCCTAGCATGAAAATGGTTGCAGATAGGCACAGACATGCTGCTTATCATAACAAGCACTGGCGAAGAGCTTCTTAGAAATGTCAACATCGATGATCTTGAATGACCTTGAACCCTAAAAAAGGGGTTGTCGTGATTTTTTGGCGATTTTTCGCTGCAGAAACGTGAATTGCGACAAAATGGATAGAGATGGACCAAGACAACCTGCGAACAGGAACTGTTATAGGCTATAGGCTATCGCGCGTCTCATGAGCATTAGCTCAGATTTCTTGTAGTAGCTGTTGTCAGAGAATCATCTATTTTAAGAGCCTACACTTTGCCTGAGCGAATGTCGGAACGAATGTACCGTTTCACTAACTGACAGTGAACGCGGCTGACAAATTCAAGACGATTCTGGTCAAATACGACGTGAGTTTTCTCATCAAAGAAGTGTCTGGGACCACCGTGAAGTGTAAGTCGGCCTACAGCGTCGGCATGTCGGCTGGTGACACGATTACCAGTGGCTCATGGCATCTGGTCGATTTCTCCGCAGACATGACAGCGGTAGATCTAGCTTTTTGTTCCGTGTAATTGTAGTTGAAGCAGGCTAGTTCTTAAATACCCCAACATTCTTACAAATGTATAAAAAAGAACACAAATATTTACTAACTAAATGGCTATGAATATAACAGTTTTCAGCAGTGTTAGTTTTTGGTTTAAGCATATAACACAAAATACAGCAAATATTAAAGTGCTTCACGTGATAGAATAATTGAATGTTAGTCATTTTCTACTACTAATTAATTGTAGGCCTATCTAGTGGTTAAAGTATGGGTGGACGCACACTTCTAGTTTTAGTCCATAACGTTCCCCCACCTTAAGTTCCTAAACGACGTGACATAGACGATGGTCCTGCTTTTTCCGCCTCTGCAAATTTAGTCCCACGTTATCCAGTCCTGTCTTGCGTTTTCCGTTCCCGCGTTTTCCGTCGTTCCCTTCTTTGTTGCTGAACTGAGCTGAACTGAGTTTATTAGAACACTCGTGCAGCTTGAAAGATGAATAGCTTAATAATACAGTGTTATGTATTAATTTGCTCTGCTGTTTTAGTGTTATCATAGAGATGCCGGCTGTAATGGTAGCATTGCCTATCTGTCTGTCTTGTCTGTCACATTCATGCACCCTGCTAAGTTATTTATGCTACTTGCTATGCTGACGCTGTGTAGAATTACGTGTAATTTGTGTAAAATAAGTAAAAAAAAATAATAGCGTGTTTACTGTTTACGCTGTAAGAAAACGAAGAAATCTTACAGAAGTTTTTAAAGTAGGCTATATGAAGGCAGTCCAGAGACAAATTTTACGAATTTGTAATTATGGTTTTTAAGAATTATGTTTTATGAGCTTCATTGTAGGGCAGCCTTTACGATATAGTAGTAGTTTATTTCACAATTTTAAACAGGCCTAGATATAGAGTGTTACCAGGCATTAAACTGACACTACTTGTCAATTAAACTTGTGCTGTTTTACATTTCCACACTTCAACAATCAATGTGAACAGTTCGTGAGTCGAGAATTTGTATCAGTCCATAATGTAGTCGATCGGTTTTGTTTGAAAACATTTTCCAAAACCACTACTTTTTCAGATATTTAGTCAACTGCTAATGTGCTCGTTTTCCTTGTGACATTTGCTCTGCTTTCTCACAGCCTGGAAATAAGTGCACTTTTTAGCCGACCCCACTTAAGTAACGGCGAGCTGTTGGTACGAGTTGTCGTCCGTCTGTTGTCCGTCCGTATGTCCGCCCGCCTGTAACGGATGTATTGTGGCTAAGCTTTAGGTCGTATCGGAGAAATTTTTACACGAATAATTAGCCATGTGTATTAAGCTCGGAGGTGCAAAATGTCAGCCATCTAATGCAAGGGGAACATTTTCAAATTGGGGGTTGAATGAAGGGGGTAAGAAATTCAACGGAAAACCGGCGACATCTCGAAAACGGTGAGAGATAAGGCTATTAATCACTAATAGGAAGTGCCATATGCCCTGTCAGATAAGATGAAAATCATTGACTTTGGATGACCTTAAAGGTCACTGACAACCAGTACGGTCGGCTATCCTAGCGACAGCTGGGCTTCTTGTTGTCATTTGCAGCCGTTGTAAACTTTGCTGTACCTCAGCAGCGAGTGTTGTCAACAAGACGACTGTGAGCACGTCTGAGCGTTTGTCATAATATTGTGTTGTTTTCGCTGCGGCTCGCTGTAGAACACACAAAACTGGGAGTTGAAAGAGAACGCCGAATGTGACCACGTCCTCTCGTCGCCAAACTTACACCGGCTCAATGACGTCGACCTGGAGTTTCACATCTGGCTCAATGTATCACTCAAGACCAAAGGTAGCCTGCCTCGTTATTCAGAATTACCATTCAGAACGTTCTATTCAGAACGAAATGAGTTTTGATGCAATTCGTAGGCCACCCGTAAATTAAATTTCACCCGCATATTAAATTCATTTTGCATCAGGGACGTTGAGAGCCACAGCGGGGCCCGGAGAAACATTCTCGTGGGCCTCTCTGAGAAGAAAATTTTTGAATTTTTTTTTAAAATAGCGCATTCTGGTGTACTTTATGTTTTTTAACGACGGCGGGGCCCTCCAAACGTTGCGGGGCTCCAGTAACTTACTCCCTCTACCCCCTCCCCTTCCCCCTTAAGACAGAGTCTTCAAAAAAGAGGTGGATCCGACAGCTGCATCCAAACGACGTGGTTGCAAGTCCGTCGACACTCTTCCCTCTTAATTCCGCCATTGGGTTTTCGGCTGACAGGAGATCGTAATTACTCATCATATTCGACCATACGTTGATCTCAGACATGTTGACTTCAAGCTTTTACAGTTAGATTTCGACATAGATGTGAAAACATATAAAAACATTGTACCACATTTAGCACAATAACATGTCAAAAACAAAAATCTACCATTTGTGAAGACTGCAGACCGGAATGTAGCCTACAGAATGTTATTATGTAACGGTGATTATGGTACATATCGAAAACAGGACTAAACGCAATTTGCCCATGAGAAATGCATCATAATTGTAATTTTGTATGTTTATTTTTACGCGCGAAAGCAGCTACTCCTTTCAGCGCGTCTAAGCCGTCGCAATTATGTCTGTCCGTCCGTCTGTCTGTCTGTTTGTTTGTGTGTCCGTCCGTCCGTCCTTCACACGGGCGGATCAGTCAAAAACGGTGCAAGCTAGGATCACCAAATTTTCACCGTTGGCTGCCCGGAAGACTCTAGTTTCAGGAACCGTAAAGCTTTTCCATAAATTCGAACGGCGTCACCCCGAACCAGGGCGCTAAATGACAGGGGGGTTGAAAAAATTTGCGATTTTTGGCCAATAAGTTGCTGTATCTCAATAACGGTGCGAGATTGGGCCTAGGTTACTATTAATCACTAATAGGAAGTCGTACACTGGCTCTTGATTGCCACCGAATCCAATGACCTTGAATGACCTACAACCTTAAAATAGGGGTTTTTATGGATTTTTTGGCGATTTTAGGCTGTGAGACACATTTCAAGAGGGATTTGCGCCGAAACCAATTGAGATAGACATGGATAAGCTGTGTATGAAATTTTCAGTATTGAACGCAGATTTCAACGGTTTAAGTCCGATTTTCTAGGTTCAAGGAAACCTGCGCACGAGGGCATCAAATTGCGGTACCCCCGTAAAAGTCGCGACAAAATGCCTGGAGATAGACTGACAGTTTGCGAACAGTTTGCGCATCTCGTGAGCATTAGCCCAAATTTCTTGTTGATAAAAAACAAAAATGCGACATTAAAAATAGAACAAAACATTGAAAGACATTTTAAAAAATTAAGAACATAAAAAATAAATAAAACATTGAAAAATAAAAAACATGTTTTTAAATTAAAAAAGCATAAAAATGTTTTCAACATCTTTGGATTTCGACAGGTGGTAATTCGTTAATTGCACAAGAGTTTGTGAGTCTTGTCGTACCGGTACGCGTGCGTAGTGACACACACACAACTTCAACTCGTGCGGTTACTGGCACGCGGCAGTTTGAAGTTTCTGGCTGTGATTATCGTCAGTGGCGTAGGCAGAAATTTCTAGTTGGGGTGCTCGTCTTCCTTCTTCTCCTTTTTTCTTCTTTTTTTCTTTTTTTACCCCTCCCCTCGCATCCCCTTCTTTCCTTAGAATTTTTTTTAAGTAGGACCCCCTAAAGTTTAGCTAATGGGTCTGAGGGAGCGCTGTGAGCTCCCCCAGCGGCATCTGGGGCGGAGCCGCAGCGGAAATAGAATTTGGTGCATTTTAGCTTTAAAAGATGAGATCTGGTAGCAACAATTTTAATTATTCTCCCGAAAACAATTGACCAAATTGGCGAATTTAGTGCAATTTAAACGTATGCATATGTTTTGTCTGGAGCATGGGAGGGGGCTTGGCCCCATGCCCCCCATGTCTACGCTATTGATTATCGTGTTCAGAGAAGTATGACAATGCAATCGCCGTGCGTCATCTGGTAGTCATGATGACCAACTCTAGCCTGTTCAGCGCTCGCTACGAGGTCGCCACTGACAGTGAACATCACGTCGAAAACATCTACATCCTCCTCATCTCTGACATCATGTCTAAAGTGTGTACTGCTCTTACGTTGTGATCTACTCCTTTCTTATACTTTTCACTACACTGTCTGTAGTGTCAGGGGCGTCTGCCCCCCTAAGTCCTTGAAGCAAGTCCCCTCTAACTCAAGGTGCGGCGCCAAGAACGAGGCGCCGTAGGCGTCGAGGGGGTAATAGGGAATAGGGAAGGGTGCATTCTAAGTATCACAGCACACTAAACGGCAAGTCGTAAGGGGTCGGCGATGGTACCATCGGATAGGGCGCTGGCGACTTTCTATAGGCTCTCTATAGTAACCATGTTTTCATCTGCAGCGGTTTTCAATGGAAAGTGTCCAGCTATAAGTGGCCGTAGGCTATCTCGAAAACGGTGAGAGATAGGGCCATGGTTGCTATTGATCACTGATAGGAAATTGCATATGCATTTACAGATGAGATGAAAATCATCGATCTTGGATGTCCTTGAACGTCACTGTCAACCAGTACGATCGGCTATCCTAGCGACAGCTGGGTTTCTTTTTAGATTTAGAATTGGGCGCAGAGTTGGTGAAGATTTGCACTGTCCAACTGTGCTTTCAGTTTACGGATTCTGCACTTTTGTGCGTGAAATAAACGAATGTCTGCTGTGATTGTTCACAGGGATCTGTAACAGTAACAGTGACTGTGATTGGGATATCGATGGCGTGTGAACATACTAGCATAGTGTTTACCGTGTACGCTGGCTGTCCTGCCTCCCATCGCCTGAATTTCATCTATCCGATAATTCTTCCTGCTGAAGAATGGTTATCAAATGCTACCGACACTGCAAAAATAATTTATCATCTGCCGGTAAGGTGCTGTTTAATTATTGCATCAGGTATATGAACCTATATGTTTAAGCTTGAATTCCATTACGCCGACTTTGCGACTTTCACCGAAACTTCCCCGTGGGAAAAATAGCGGACACAAATCATGAAAGTCCGCGACAAAATCAGGTCGCAGACTTTCATGATTTGCGTCCGCGACAAAGTTTGCGGACTTTGTCACCGACTTTTTTCATGCATTGTAATGGACTAAATTCCGTTAGAGCGACACAAACGGCTTTGTCACGGACTTGTCACGGACTTTGTCGTAAACATCTCGACATGTCGAGATGGTTTGTGTCCGCGACTTTCGTAATTTGTGTCCGCGATTTTCATGATTTATGTCAGTGACTTTCACCAAAACTTCATGATTTCATGATTTGTCACCGTTTGTGTCCGCAAATTTCATGATTGTGTCCATGACTTTCCCCGAGGGGAAGTTTCGGCGAAAGTCAGCGTAATGGAATTTGGGCTTAGTCCTGCGGGGAAAGTTGTTTACACAAATCATGAAAGTTGCGGACACAAATGGTGACATTGACAAATCATGAAATCATGAAGTTTCGGTGAAAGTCACTGACATAAATCATGAAAATCGCGAACAAAAACAATCTCAACATGTTGAAATGTTTGCGACAAAGTCCGTGACAAGTCCGCGACAAACCTGTTTGTGTCGCTGTAATTGAATTTAGCCCATTACAATGCACGGGGAAAGTCAGCGACAAAGTCCATGGACACAAATCATGAAAGGCGGCAACATGATTGGTGTCGCAGACTTTCATGATTTGTGTCCGTGACAAAGTCCATGACTTTTTGTCGCAAGGTTGGCATAATAGAATTTGGGCTTTATCAGTCACCGTAAATATCTTACTTTTCTGGGATAAAGGGTTGTGTCAGTTTGACAGCATCACATCAGAATCATTGCCGATCAGTTATCAATATCAACGTGGACAAATTGGCCTCAGCAATAAATTTCTTGTTTTACCACGTGCAGGCTTGATGCATGCAGTGTGTACAAGAAGCCCAGCTGTTGCTAAGGTAGGCCGACCATACCGCCTACATGTAGGACCTATATGTGAACTTGTGAAGGCCAGCGTCCGACTTGCGGTCGCGGAAAGAAAGCGATTTCCCAGAGTGACTACAGTTTTATGCACGCTATAGTGACGCTGCTATATCGAACTTTGTAAGGAATGGAGGTATACAATACAGTAATTCGGCGCACGTGGATGATGGCTGCAGGCAGAAACTTTGCATTCAAAATTGCGGACAATTTTGCACATAGAGACATGGTTAGTTGTGGTTAGTATTGACAGCGCAACTCGTCATTTTCAACAGTACCGTCGCCGACCTGTGCGACGTACGCTTTAGCCGCAGTACATCTGTTACACACAGACGACACATCGTACCAAAAGCTAGATCTAATGGTCGGCCAAAAAAGATATAACCTAAATGATGTTATTGCAAAATTGCTGTGACTGTAGCTCGTTTTTGGTTTGTGCTTTTGCGGACGCTGATAATTCACACATCGATGATTTTTTGAGGCTCAGTCGCTGTTTGTAACAGAATTACGCTGTTTTGTAACTTATTTATCGAACGATCTTCATATATAAGAATTAATTGGTCCTTGGACTAGTGACTATAGTGAGGGAGGGTGCTGCCGGTGGAAAATATTGCGTGTGCTATTATGGCAGTTGTTTATAGGCTGTGCACTGTACAGACCTTGTGTGAAACGTGTATACGTGTTCAGGTGTACTACCGCAGTCCATCTGACCTTGGCTACGGCATCCCACAGTCAAAGCACATCTACAATGTTGACCCCAGTAAACCGAAACCGTGGTATTTTTTCCGCGTCTCTCAGGTAACTGATCACGTATAGAATTAGCAGCTAGTTCTCGTGTGCAGTGCAACAAGCTGTGCAGTCACTAACTACAGTTTTTACGCGCGATAGCAGCTACTGCTTTAAGCGCGTCTTAGCCATCGCAGTTATTCTGTCCGTCCGTCCATTTGTCTGTCACATGGGTGGATCAATCAAAAACGATGCAAGCTAGGATCACCAAATCTTCACTGTTGGCTGCCTGGAAGACTCTATTTTTAGGATCCGTGAAGTTTTTCCATAAATTCGAAGGGGGTCACCCCGAACGAGGACACTAAATGAGACAAGGTTAGGAAAAATTTGCAATTTTTAGCCAGTAAGTCGCTGTATCTCAATAACGGTGCGAGGTAGGGCTTACGGTACTATTTATCACTAATAGGA
>Ga0209367_1009406_pt1 | contig 13257 bp, 15 predicted proteins | sample WorMetLIZISLAND2_FD_187412 | JGI IMG/M metagenome (GOLD analysis project Ga0209367, IMG submission 187412) | Marine gutless worms symbiont microbial communities from Max Planck institute for Marine Microbiology, Germany - Olavius geniculatus... ... | reverse complement strand
GATCCCCACTATCGATATGATGATTATCCTCATTATGAGGCTTTCCGGAATCCGGCTACGCAGAACCAAATCATGGGGACTCGAAGACATCGCCTTAAATTAATCCTTTAAATGGTAGATAGACCCGATTTAATATGAATAAATTAAACCGGATATAAATGTGGAATCTCATTGGGATATGCCACAAATCAAGGCGCTTTACAAGTGATTGTCATCAACAGGGCTTATGCCTTTAGCGGGTTTTTCTGACAACCGGTTGTAAGAGAGTAAAGGTTTCAGGTGCCAGTATTCCGGTGTCAAAATTTAACACCTTGGTTCCCTGAAACCTATACAGGGCGCTATTGCTGCCCCGCTGAGGCCACTTTCCCCAACCAACGTATAGATAAAAACTTAGTGCCTATTTATTGAATTCACATCACGTTTTGTGAATGATTTATCAAACGCAATATTTTCGCCACATAGACACCAAGGCCCGAATTATTTATAGAATTTTTTTTTCTTCGTGTCTTCGTGACTTGGTGGCTAATATTCCCGGCTTAACCAGGTTGGGATTGAGGTGCAATAAGGGCGGATCGATTGCCTAAAAAAAGGGAATAGGTTTGGACCTATTCCCTTGTAAACAACGAAAAATAAATATTCTATCGCTTGGAAAACTGAAACCGGGCTCTGGCACCTTTTTGGCCGTATTTTTTTCTTTCCTTGACTCTGGGATCCCGTTTAATGAAACCGGCTCTTTTAAGCGCCAGCCTGAAATCGGGATTGACTAAAACCAGGGCCCGGGTTATGCCGTGTCGAACAGCCCCGGCCTGCCCGGCGACTCCGCCGCCGATTACCGTTGCTTTAACATCATAATCGCCCATGGTATTGGTAATTTTAAACGGCTCGGTCATGTCTTTGCGGGTGGTTTCAATGGGAAAATATTTTTCTGCCGGAAGATTGTTGATGGTAATTTGGCCGCTGCCCGGTGTTATCCAGGTCCGTGAAATGGCGGTTTTGCGCCTGCCGGTTGCATAAAAAACGTTTTCTTGCTGCATTTATCGCCCCTAATAATATATAAAATTAATTGATTTCCAAAACCTCGGGATTTTGCGCCTGATGAGGATGCTCATTGCCGGCATACACTTTTAACTTCTTAAACTGTTTGCGTCCCAGCCTGTTTTTCGGCAGCATGCCCTTGACTGCGAATCGCACCAAATCTTCGGGTCGTTTTTCCTTTAGTTCTCTGGCCGTCGTTGACTTGAGTCCGCCGATGTAGCCGCTGTGGCGATAATAGTTTTTCTGATCCAATTTCCGGCCGGTCAGCGTCACCTTGTCCGCATTGATCACGACGATCCAATCGCCGATATCAACATGCGGGGTGTATAGCGGGTTGTGCTTGCCCTGCAGGCGCGATGCGATCGTGGTAGCCAGTCGGCCGAGGACGGCGCCACTGGCATCTACCACACACCATCGGCCTTCATTATCCGAATTTTTGGCACTGTATGTATATTTTTTCACGTTCAATTCACTCCTATTTTTAATGAATCAGGGAATCTAAACAATTATTCAACTGGTGTCAAGAAAAAAATACGGTCGGAAAACCTAAAAAAATTCGCTGAGCCCTTTACAGATCCTCAATTTTGTTGCAAAATTCAGGCCGTAAGGTAAGCAGGTTTATCTCATTTGCAAGCAAAAACATACACAATTATGAACCAGCTGGAAACTGAAATTAAATTTTATCTGGCAGACCCTGCGGCCATCCGCCGGCGCATTCTGGAGCTGGGGGCTGAATCCCGGGGGCGCATGTTTGAAAGCAATGTTCGGTTTGAAGATCCCGGCCGGACTTTACAACGTAATAAATCTCTTTTGCGCCTGCGCCGTGACCGAAAAGTCAAGTTGACCTATAAATCCACGCCACCGCAAGAAAATAGCCAGTTTAAAATTATGAAAGAGCTAGAGGTCGAGGTTAACGACTTCGACACCATGCATTTGATTCTCGAAGCTGTCGGTTTTCATCGTGAACAGGTATATGAAAAATGGCGCGAAACCCTGGTGCTGGAACAGACCCAATTCTGCCTGGACAGTATGCCTTACGGTGAATTTCTCGAAATAGAGGGAAAACAGCGCGATATCGTGGATTTTGCCGCCCAGCTCGGTTTACCATGGGATCGGAGAATATTGTTAAACTACCTCCAAATCTTCGAAATCCTGCGAGAAAAACTGAACCTGAATTTTTCGGATGTAACCTTTGATAATTTTAAGAAAGTCGAGGTAGACCCGGCCGATTACCTGCATTTGCTGATTGCAGATGACTAGTTTGAAAAGGAATTGGTATAATTTTTAAGGTATAGGGTGTAAGGTAAAGGGTGTAAGGTATAGGGTGGAAGGTATAGGGTGGAAGGTATAGGGTGTGAGGTATAGGGTGGAAGGTATAGGGTGGAAGGTATAGGGTGGAAGGTATAGGGTGGAAGGTATAGGGTGGAAGGTATAGGGTGGAAGGTATAGGGTATTTGGTGCAAGGTTTTCGGCATTCGGCGTTCGGTATTCGGTATCCGGCATTCGATACACAGTGATAGCATTACGACATCTGCTCTCCGTCCTCTGCGTGCCGCGTCGTCTAGTGGGGTCGTAGCCCGAAGGGCGAAGCCTCAAGCTCGCAGAGCGAAGACGGGTCCTCTAACATTTGGATACCTGATGCCAGCTGCCGGGCAATCAGAGATTTCTGAAATATATCTAAAAGTTATCAGCATTACGCTTTACAGCCTCTAATAACGAATAACAAATAACCAATAACCACGCCCTTCCTCTGACCTCCGTCCTCTGCGCCATGCTCTGCGCGCTTTGCCCATTTCCGCATTCCGACTTCCGAATTCAAATCTCTGACATCTGTCCTCCGTCCTCTGTCTTCTGTCATCTGTCCTCTGACATCTGTCCTCCGTCCTCTGTCTTCTGTCATCTGTCCTCTGACATCTGTCCTCTGACATCTGTCCTCCGTCCTCTGACATCTGTCCTCTGACATCTGTCCTCCGTCCTCTGTCTTCTGCCATCTGTCCTCTGACATCTGTCCTCTGTCATCTGTCCTCTGTCATCTGACATCTGTTTTCTGTCTATTGATTTGTCGAATTTTTCAGCGTATCGCGTAAATCGCCCACGGAGGGTGCTGCTGGGCTGGATCCGGTGGCCGGCGCTGTTGGGGAGAGGTTCACCGGAAATTCCCGTTCGAGTAATAAATCACCTTTCCCGCTGAAAATAAAGAGGGCCGCCTTCTGATAAATTTCAGGAGACTTCGGAAGCCTGGTCTTAAATCGCATGGTTTTGAAATAGTTTATGCCGAAGGTATAGCCCCGCTGCTTTCCGGTCGGCTTGCCATTCGATAAAGCAATTCTCGGCATTGCCAGCCATTTATGCTGCGGGAGTTGTTCCCCTTTCAGCACCACGATTGCATGTCCGGAAACACGCTGGGAGTTGGGACTGGTGTTTTTTATTTTAAACTGGACTCTTAGCAATCTCTCGTCCACTTTGGGGGATATCTTGAAATCCTCAACCGCAACACTGGTCCCCGATAGGGCTTTCGCTTCCGCCGCTGGCGGCTCGTCTTTTTTTTCAACCGGCAATTTTTCCGGGATCTTCTCAGGTCGGTCGGGTGGTTTGCTTTCTTGAAATCCAAGAACATCTTTTTGCGGTGAGGCGGATTCGGCCAGTTTCGGTGCTGTTGCAGCCGGGTTTGTTCTGGATTGGGATTCAGCCAGAACCAATTTGGTCATCAGGACGTCTTTCTCATAGCTTATCGTTTTGATTTGGGCCTTTAATTCCTGAAATTTCGATCTGAGCTGTTTGTTCTCCTGCCGAATGTTGAGGCTAAAATACAGGAGGCCGGCCGTAGTCGCCAGTGATATGCACAAAATCAGACAGGTCAGGAATACCATGCCTTTAAACCGATCAACCGCTACGGTTTTGCCGTGTTTCCCGATAAACAGAATAGTCCAGCGTTTGTCCGGTTTGGATCGTTTACCGTTTCTTGGAGAGCGCGTCCGGGTTTTATATTTTTTGCTGAAATTATCCATTTTCCAAACTTATATTGAACCACGTTGACGGTGACTTGTAAAATTTTCACCCGCACGGTATCACCCTTGCCGACATTTAATTCCCGGGCCGCATTGCCCTTATTCACGGCAATTTCGAGGTAACCGCGGCTTCCGATCAATCCCAGTGCCTCATTGGGCTGAACGTCTGCATAAGTTCGGAAAATCCCATGGATGACATGGCATCCGATTCGGATATTAATCTGTTTTCCAGTGGCAAATTGCTCGGTTTGCTTTAGCATCTGATGGGGAATATTTGAAATCAAATTGCCAAAATGATCGACCGTCACGATGGTTCCGGTGATCTCACCGCTATCCCGTCGATAAGCGCCAATATCCTTTAACCAGACGGCCTCAGCCGGGGTGATCGAATCACCCAATTGAAAAAGATCGGTCCCTTTAGATATATGGGCTCCCACCGGCGCAATTATATCCCGGCCATGGAAGGTTCGACTGACGGTATCCCAAAAAAAATCCGCGTTCGAGAGGCGAACCAAACGGGTTTCTTCGGATTCACCGAATAAAAGAGTCAGAACCCCGTTATCCGGTGCCACAAAAAATTGATTTCTTACTTCAAGCGCCAGCAGGGAACGCTCGGTGCCGACTCCGGGGTCTACGACAATTAAATGGACGCTGTCTGGGGGAAAATAGCGATAGGCGGAGTGAATCGCATAGGCCGCCTGCACGATATCCTGACTATCGATCGCGTGGGTGATGTCGATAATGGTTGCCGCGGGGTTGATGGTTAAAATGACCCCTTTCATCAACCCGACATATTCGTCCTGGGTACCGAAATCGGTTAGGAGTGTGATGATGGACATTTTAGAATCGTTCCAGGGTTCAAGGTTAAAAGGTTCAATGGTTCACAATTATAAAGCGAACCGCAGAATATCGAATAATAAATATCGAATGTCGAAAGAAGGTATCCTGTCTAATTAGTTAAATATGACCAAGCAAAGCAAAACCTGCCTTCGATATTCGATATTCAATATTCTGCGGTTCGTTTTTCATCTTTATAACCTTGAACCTCTGAACCTTGAACCTTTTAACCGCTCTAACGAAACATCTTGGTCTGAACCTTAAATCCCAGATGCCGGAAGGATGCCTCGGATGCTTTCCTGCCGGAAGACGTGCGGGTAAGAAAGCCGATCTTCAACAGATAGGGCTCGATAATGTCCACCAGGGTATCGGACTCCTCTTGGAGGGTCGCCGCGATAGCTTCAATTCCCACCGGTCCGCCATGGTAAAACTTTATAATGGTATTGAGATAGCGGCGATCCAGATCGGTCAATCCTTTTTCATCGACGCCTTCCAATTGCAGCGCTGCGCCGACCGTTTTTTTGGTGATATTGCCGTCTGCCCTGACCTGGCTGAAATCCCTGACCCGTTTCAAAAGTCGATTGACAATCCGTGGGGTTCCCCGCGACCTTTTTGCAAGCTCGGCAGCCGCCTCGTCTCCAATCGCAATACCGAGCAGAGCCGCCGAACGCTTGGTAATTTTAATCAGGTCGGACTCGGCATAAAAATCCAGATTGCGAAAAATGCCAAAGCGGTCGCGCAGCGGTGCGGTAAGCAGCCCCACCCGGGTTGTGGCACCGACCAGAGCAAATCGTTTCAATTGAAAGCGGTGACTGCGGGCATGCACCCCTTTATCGAAAACAAAGTCGATGGCAAAGTCTTCCATGGCCGGGTAAAGAAATTCTTCCACCGCTTTCGGGATGCGGTGAATTTCATCGATAAAAAGGATATCGCCGCTTTCCAGATGGGTCAGCAATCCAATCAAATCGCCGCCCTTTTCCAGCGCGGGTCCGGAGGTAACGGTTAGATTGCCCCCCATTTCATTGGCAATGATATGGGCCAGGGTTGTTTTGCCAAGACCCGGCGGTCCGTGCAGCAGGACGTGATCGATGGGTTCGCGGCGCAGCCTGGAGGCCTCGATAGCGATCTTGAGGGTTTCAACGACCTCAGCCTGCCCGACATAGTCGGACAAGTATTCCGGGCGCAGAGATAATATTTCCGGTTCCTGATCCTCCTGAATCGACCCACCGGAAACGATTCCCTGTTTATCGGAAGAATACGAAAAGACATCATCGGACATGTTTAGAGCACTCTCATAATTAAAGGTGTATTATAGCCTGCTCGTCGATTTAATGCTAATGTGGCAGACGTGTGATGATTGAAAATTTAAGATTGAAGATTGAATATAAATGCCGGAGCGAAGCGACTTCCACAAATATTCAATATTCAATTTTCATTATTCAATTTCCTTCTCCCCTTTGTACACTTCATCGAACAGTTCTTCCGCCGACGCAATCGCTGCATTGCGCTTCATGGCTTTGCTGATCATCTTTCTGGCGTCAGCCGGTTTATGGCCGAGTTGTTTTATCATAACATCCAGAACTTGTTTGGTAAAATCAACAATCAGGGGTGTATCCGGCTGTTCCGTCGGTTGAATCAGGGCAAACTTGCCCATTTTGCCTTCCAGGGTAGCAATGATCTTTTGAGCAGTGCGACGGCCGATGCCTTTTAGCTGGGTGAGCCTGGCGATATCACTGGCTTCGATGGCATTCGCAATCTCCCGGATGGGTTCGTTCAAGGCTTTGACTGCTTTGAGGGGTCCGATATCTTCCACTGATAAAAAATACTGGAAAAATTCTTTTTCAACTTCGAGGTTAAAACCGATCAATACGGGTTTGGGCTGCCGCTCGGTTTGCTGAAAAAAAATATACAGCGAAACTTCATCGCCGATATTTTTTGATTGCAGGGATTTCATGACAACCGCCGGAAGCAGCACTTCATAACCGATCTGATTCGTCAGCAGCAGGACACGATCATCCTCTTTTTTTAACAACTTTCCTTCAAGATATCCAATCACGGTTCAATTCCTGTAGCGGTTCAAGAAAATCTGCGTTCCTTCATTGCAGGTACAAGGTGATATACATTTCTGATTTCGGATTTCGGATTTCGGATTGGCGGAATCGCTTCAGGCTTGGGGCTTCGCTCTTCGAGCTACGACCCCACAGGTCGCCTTCGGCTACGACCCGACAGGCCGCTCTGTCCGTTAATAAAACCGGCAGGATACCTTAAATCCGCATTCCGCATTCCGCAATCTGCAATCAGAAATCCCCAATCCGAAATCTGCAATCCGCAATCCCTTCCTTCCCACTTCCGACTTCAAATTCGTTTCTCATCATAGCGGTAAAAACCAATCAGGGCAAGCCCCAGGGCGTCGGAGGCGTGATAGGGTTTTATGGTAGATTGGTGCTGCAGCCGATGCCGCACGGACTCTTCCAGCTGCATTTTGCTGGCATTGCCATTGCCGGTCAATACCTGTTTCGCCTCCCGCACGGGAATTTCCACTGTCGACACTCCGGCCTGCCAACCGGCGAGCATCACAACCCCGGTCACCTGTCCCAGGGTTATGCCGGATTTGGGATACTTGGTCAGAGAAAACACGTCTTCCACAACCATCAGGTCCGGCTTTTTATCATCTAAGATTTGAAACAGTTTAGAATAGACTTGATCGAGACGATTTGGCAAAGAATTGCTTTTGAGGGTGTTAATGCTGCCGAAGGAATAGCCTGTGATATTGCGGCCATTACCCTGAACGATTCCGACACCGGTTGCCGCAAGGCCAGGATCTATACCGATGATTGTTATCATTCCATGTATTGATTACTTTAGGTTTTTTAGTTTATCTTTCGCAATTTTGGCTTCGTTTGTTTTGGGATACTTCTTAATCAGCTCCAGCAGAATGAGTCGTGAATTGGCCTTATCTCCCAAATTTAAAAATGCAAATCCCTGCTTTAATAGAGAGGCCGGCACCTTGTTGCCTTTGGGATAGTTCTCGATCACTTTCTGGTATTCGAGAATGGCTTTTTCATACCATTTTTCGCGGTAATATATTTCACCGATCCAGAACTGAGCATTATCGGCCCGCTCCGATTTGGGATATCGCTCGATAAGTTCATTGAACTTATTGCGGGCTGCATCGGAATCTCCCTGATCAAAAGCCTGCTTCGCCAGCCTGTAAATCTCGTCTTCGGCAAGCTCCTGGGGAGCTTTGCTGACCGGTACGATTTTGGCCGTGGTTTTCTCAGTTGGGGCTGCCGGTTTGGAGGTTTCAAAATTCAAATATTGCTCTATACGGCCGATTCGCTCGTCGTTCATGCGGGCTGAAGCTTCCAACTGGCCTAACCGCGCCTGTCTATTGCCGGCGGTCTCAACGTCTTTTTGTTTTTGGCGACCCATGGAAAATTCAACCGCCTCGATCCTGCCGGTGATTGCACGAATTTCTTCGTTGAGCGCAACGACCTGCTGGCGTAGGGCGGCGACTTGGCGCCGCAGGGCCTGTTCTTCGCCTTCACGGCTCTGTAAATTGTTATTCAGGGCTGCACTTTTTTTGCGGGATTCGGCATTACGCACTTCCAGCTCGGACAAACGATTGTCGATGGTGGCAACCTCATTCTGACTGACGCAGCCTAATGTGAAAAATAAAAATACCAAACTTGAAACGACAGCTGATCTAATGGCAGGTATATTCATGGTATCTGGATTCAATTTGTATGTTAAGCTCCTCGGCGGTTTTTCCCAAAAAATTACCCGCCGAATAAGGCGGGCTATTATTGATAAGACAGCAGGTGCTTATGGTACTGCACCTGCTGTCGATCAGAACTATGGGCTGTCGCCCTTTTTATCAGTCACCCGCACTGGTTGATGCGGCTAATTCATATAGTGATAAATTCTATACTAGTTGACAACAAAGTGATCACGCCGGTTCTTGGCCCAGGCTTCTTCATTGCGTCTGGGATCCACCGGTCTTTCTTCGCCATAACTGATGGTCGTCAGGCGGGCAGGATCAATTCCCAGGTCTATCAGAAAGGCTTTGGCACTTTCAGCACGCCGATCACCCAGGGCCAAGTTGTACTCATTGGTGCCACGCTCATCACAATGACCCTCGATGGTCACCGTTGCATAGGGGTTTTCGCGCAGCCATTCGGCCTTGCGCAGCAGGTTATCCTGGGCGGCGGGCGTCAGGGTGGCTTTATCGAACTCGAAATAAATGTCTTCCTGCATCACCACGCTGGGCGCTTTGTAAACGACAACTTCTTCTTTCGGCTCTGGTTGCTCCTCAGCAACCGGTTCAGGTGTAGCATCAACAACTTTTTTCTGACATGATACGGAAAACAACAATCCCGGAATCACAACCAACAGTGCCAGATACATCCATTTCTTCTTTTGCATTTTTTCCTCCTTTCACATTCGGAAAATCTAGTTTTTGAAATCATTCATAGACCATTTTGGGTTTGTCTGCTCGCCCTTCATAATGATTAAGCGGCGTTGATCGGTTCCAAATGCAGTCATTACATAGATACGATAAGGTCCCTCACGGTTGGAGCTGAATGCGATCATGCTGCCGTCAGGCGACCATGATGGCGCTTCATTGTCCCCTGAGTCGCGGGTTAATTGGAGAGGTTCAAAGCCATCAATATCAATCACAAAGATATTGTGCCGGCCATCAACCATTGAAGAATAGGTAATTTTATCACCTCGCGGAGACCAGTTCGGTTGGGTGTTATAGCTGCCCTGAAAGGTTAATCGTCTAGCATTTCCCGAAACCAGATCCTTGATGTATATCTGGGGTTTCCCCGATCGGGTGGATACAAAAGCAATCTTCTTGCCGTCCGGTGACCAGGTGGGAGATAAATCGCTGCCCCTCATCCTGGTTAATCTTTTAATAATTTTCCCGGTTCCAGTCAACAAATAAATTTCCTGATCACCTGAGAAAGAAAGCGCCGCGGCCAACTCAAATTTCCCGGGAACCCAGGCCGGCGTTATGTTAATGCCCTTTTCAGTTACGCTTGCTTCCTGCATTTCGGCCAGGTTTTTTATGTAAAGATCTGGCTTGCCTCCTTTATAGGAAGTATAGGCCACAAAGCGTCCGTCGGAAGACCAGGCCGGAAACAAGGAGATGTCGTGGTTGCGGGTTATCTGCTGAGGATAATAACCATCAAACTCACAGCTGTAAATCTCTTTATTGCCGCTGCCGGTGGAAACAAAAGCGATCTTGCTGGCGAACATGCCTTTGTGCCCGGTCAGATATTGGATCACTTCGCTGCAAAACCGGTGAATAATTTTGCGCTGGTCACCCGGTTGGCCGGCATATTTTTTACCCAGAATACGCTTGCCTTTAATGGTGTCGAACAGGCGCAGCTCAACCGCAAGCCGGCCGTCGCTGAGCTCAAAGAGACCGGTGATCAGCAATTCAGCATCGATTACCGTCCAATTGCCCCAATTGATTTGAGGGGTGAGAACACCATCTTTGCGCGGATCGAACAGGTATGCTCCCTGATCCAGAATTTTAAAATAACCGGTAAAGGCCAGGCTGGACTCAAGCAATTTGGACGAAGAACTGGACAAACTCTCCTCTTCCGGCGTTCCGTTAACGTTTTTGAACGAAGGAATGGCCAAAGGAATTTTTCTTAAAAAGGGGTTGCTGAGGTCTATATATTCATATTGTTCCGATTCGCTTTGAGCCAGACACAGCATCGGGCCGGCTAAAAACAGGCCAAGTGCGATAAGGGCAACCCTTTTCAACCACCTGTTGTTCATTCCAAATTCCTCGCAATCATAACATTGGCAGCTACAGTCAATATCAGCACATGTGGCCATTTTATGCCTTGCTTTTCACCTGCCAGTCAACAAAAAAATTTAAACGGGTTCCGAGGTTCAAGGTGCAGCGTTCAAGGTTAGTTTCGCAAGAATTCCAAGGTATAGAACTTTGAATATGTAAACCTCTGAACCCTGAACCTCACTTCCTCAAACCTTCCGGCGTAAACCTGAGGGCCACCGTCACATGGGGCACCTTGATGTCGGTCGGGTGCGGTGAAACCGGACTGGCTTTGACGACCGCTTTGTATGCCGAATCATCCAGGTAGGAGTTGCCCGATTTCTGGGTGAACCTGATATCGGTTATTTCTCCATTCGGCAGCACCCGGAATACAATACTGGCCTGCTGCGCCCTGCCATCGCCGGCAATTTGCTGGGAAAAGGCCCAATGCCTTTCCACTTGCAAGGCGACTTCGATTTTGTAAATATCCGTAATTTCGAGCGCGCGCCTGCCACCGGACCCGGCCGCCCCGGCCACGGCGGTGCCCCCGGTTCCGGGCATTTTTGCGACGGCCTGACCGGGTTGGGAGCCGTCGGCTTCGCTTTGAGCCACCTTCTTTTTTAAACGATCGAGGGCCTGCTGAACGGACTGGGACTGTGAATGCTCCACCTTTTTTTGGACCCCTGCCAGAGCCTGATTAATCATCTTCTGACGATTTTGGGTCTTTTTCTTGAGAGATCTTTTAACCCTGGGCTTCTGTTGTTTGGCAGCCAGTGAAACCGTCTTGGCAGATTTTTTCGGCGCCACCGGCTTCGGTTTCGCGGGCGAGGTTTCGATCACCGGCGCCTTGGGAGTCTGTTTGATTTTTGTTGCAGGAACCGCAATCGGTTTGGCGGCCGGGCTGGGCGGCGGCGCTATTGCAGGGCCGGGTGCCGCCTTTGGGGGGCCGGGCAAGGACACCAAACTGACGTTAATCGACCCTTGCCCCAGTTTGGGTCGGGGACTGGATGCTGGCATAAGGGCTACGGATCCAATGAAAATCAAATGGACTGCAAGCGAAATTCCAAAATAAAGCATCATAGTGCGGGAATCGATTCCGGCACCTTTTGGATACGCAGACGCATAAGTTGTATAGTTCATGAGCTTTTTGATTTCTTCGCTTTGCGTATCTTTTCGATAATCGCCGGTTCGGTGATCATACCCAGTTGCTCGACCCCGGCACCTTTAATTTCTGCCATCACCTGGACAACGATGCCATAGGGAATATTCTTGTCGGCTTTCAGGTACACCTCCCGGTCACCGCGTCCCTGCAAAATTTTTTGCAACTTTTCGCGCAGAAACTCGACGGTTACCTCTAAATCATTGATGAAAACCAGCTGGTCTTCGTTGATTGTGATGACCAGATGTTCCTTTTCTGAATCGAGCGGCTTGGCCGTGGCCTCAGGTAAATCAACATTGACTCCCTGAATCATCATGGGTGCGGTGACCATGAAAATGATCAACAGCACGAGCACGACATCCACAAAGGGCGTCACGTTGATCTCGGACATCAACTCACTGTGCTTCCCGCCCGAGGTCATGTTTTTCTCCTCTCGATTCGCAATATATCCCGCTCGATGATATTTAAAAAGTCGGCCGAAAAGCTGTGCAGCTCGGTTTCCACAATCCGAATTTTATTCATGAAAAAGTTAAAGGCGATGACGGCCGGAATGGCGGCGGCCAGGCCCGCAGCGGTTGCCACCAGAGCCTCGGATATACCCGGCGCGACGACCGCCAGGCTGGCGGAACCCTTCTGCCCAATGCCGGCAAACGAATTCATAATTCCCCACACCGTCCCGAACAATCCGATAAACGGCGCCGTGTTGCCCGTGGTCGCCAGGAAAGGCACCATTTGTGTCATGCGAGTCATCTCGGTGTTGGTCGCGCGTCGCAAGGCCCGTTTGACGTTGTCGATGCCGGCAAATTTAGTGCTGAAAGAAAGGCTACTTTCGGAGGGGTCGGGGGAGTCCGTTTCTGAAGGCTGGCCGGACTGACTCGTTTTTTTTAATTCCAGGTAGCCGATGCGAAAAATTCGGGCCAGCGGACTGCCGTGCAGTTGCTTGGCCTTGGCAAAGGCGCTGGAAAGATCACGGCTTTTCCAAAAATATTCCGTAAACTCGTTGGACTGCTTAAATGAATTTTTAATGTACCGAAATTTTATTACTATTATCGCCCAGGAAGCTACCGAAAACAACAACAACAAAAGCAAGACTAATTGAACCACGATACCGGCATTACTGATCATGTGGATCAGGTCGATCTCAGCAAGCGTCATATAGGTCTCCGTATTATCTCCGATTAATTAAAACAGGGTATCACATTCGCAAATGTTTAGGAAGTAACTTTCTGTTTTCACTATTATTAGTTATATCAAAATCCATAGAGTGTCAACATATTTGGCTGCCGTTGCCCATCGGTCAACTTTTAGCTTGCCTTCGGCCACAATGGCATTTAAGAATGGGGTTACGGGTTACGGGGTGCGGGTTGCGAGTTGCGGGGTGCGGGTTACGGGGTGCGGGTTGCGAGTTGCGGGGTGCGGGTTACGGG
>Ga0209367_1009405_pt1 | contig 13258 bp, 10 predicted proteins | sample WorMetLIZISLAND2_FD_187412 | JGI IMG/M metagenome (GOLD analysis project Ga0209367, IMG submission 187412) | Marine gutless worms symbiont microbial communities from Max Planck institute for Marine Microbiology, Germany - Olavius geniculatus... ... | reverse complement strand
ACAACACAAATCAAGCAACACACAATGCTTCTCTAACACAGATAAAAGTACTTTCATAGCATACCAAGACGGGCACAGTAACACGATATCGTCAGCATATACAAAAATGTTGGTAGGCAGAGTACCAATTTTACATCCAACCCTACTCAAACAAGTCGGATGCTGGGCTTCGGACGTAGGCGGTACGGTTGGCTTTTCCTAGCGACAGCTGGGCTTCTTGTTCTCTGTTCGTTTCCAGTAGTATTGCTGTTGTTAATATTTTTGTGTGTGCGTAGCGGAAAGAATGGAGTCCATTACAGATGAAGACGCGATAACGACTTTGTCGCTGCCAATTGGTAACTTCACTATGTTGTTCAGTCTTTACGCTTGAGGTGCTAATGTAATGTAGTGTACAAAAGCTCGACAAAACTGGGTCAAAATTAAACAAAGTGGCACGCGATTTGCTTTTCTATAGCGTACTGCTAAATGCGTTCTTTCAGTCTCGGAATGTCAGTAGTTACAAAGTCGATAACGCCTGCAAGAGGCTTTGCCTTTAAACCTCACCCACTGAAAAAGCTTACATTGCTTCAAGACCCCTTAGCTGAATTGATCAGGGGGACTTTCTGTCTGTGGAAAAGGGATGCGGGACAAGATGCGGAAGATGGCGTATGCTTTGGACCTGAGCTCCCTAAACAAAAAGTTCTGGTTACGTCTGTGAATAGACAGCGATGTGTGTTAATTTATTCGATAAAACTGCAAATTCTGGGACCGCGCGATTGATTCCATTGACTGTGCAAGCGAAGTCTGACGTCTGTCGTAAGATGTATGCGGCTGTCGTGCCGTGGTGGTCTGGTGCGTTAGGGCGGGCACTGAATCGTAAAAGAATGAAAGATGAAAGGGAAAATAAAGCGGTCCCGAGAGGAACATAGCACTGCGCGCGGCAGCGTTGTGTTTGCGTCGCCACTGATTAGCTACAGCCGGGCTCGAAATGACCAACATAGCGTCGTACGATTTTATTTTACCTTTCGTCCGACTGCAGGGCAATATAATGCGGTAAAACCGTATGCTATAAGCTTACTGATGATGATGAATGTAGACACTATAATATAATACTGGGTGCATGGATTACCGCAAACGGAACTTGACCCCAGCTTGCCATACTGAGATAAATTTCGACTTTTATTGGGAGATTTTTGCAGATAGAACTCTGCTAACGATGAGCGCCTTGTATAGATGCACTTCATACTTACTTACTTGTTTACTTTTAGCTTGCCACTAACGTTGTTTTGCGCCGTGATGTGGTCGTAAAGACAAGTGTTTAAAACTGTATCATGTACAGATACATTGCACTTATCACAGTACTTTAACACTGTTGCAAATTTGTAATTCCAACAGCTACAGAAACTATCGTAAAATAATAACACTGCAAACAACAGACAGAGAGACAGACTATGTTCTAGAACTTTCAATAAATAAACATGACTGTAACTTCCTGTAAGCCTTTTTTTACGTGGATTTCAGTAAATTATTGGGAATGCGTCCTCTGCGTGGAACGAAAGTGAGGAACTCTAAATCCTACCATATCGCCGGTTTTGCTGTATTTTGTATTTTCTGTACAGGTTTTTCTCTGGTGATCATCGCGGCGCTGGCGCTACTAGTCGGTCTACTGATACTCGCTGTCGGCATCGTCTGTCTTAAACGGTCAGCAGCTGCAGTCAATCTTCATTTTGCCTTTCATTTACTTAAAGCTCTCGTGTAGATTAATAAACGTCAGGAAAATATTTTTCTAAACGCTCTCTTCATGAAACATATTTTTAATAATGAAAACGCCAGTTAATAAACGTTATCCTAACAGTCGCATTTGGGCATTTCATCTAAACTAGTCTTGTATGATGTTACAGTTCGGGTGATAATCATGTTTGGAACCGCTGATGTTGGCAAATGGTAATTGGATTGCAACTGGTGTGAAGTCAGCGACATAAATCGCGAGAGGTTAAGCTGAATAATCGCGACCTGTGCATAGTTCTGGTACATGTACATCAAATTTCATTAATCCTGAAAGTAGAGTCTTTTATAGAGCGTCGTTTTGACAGAATATAGGCCTACCGGAAGGGATGAACGGACAGACCGACAGACAGACACAACGACGGTAGCTATAGCACCGGTCTTTGCACTGCATAGCTGCAAGCTCCGCTGACGTCCTGTAAAAATCCAACGCGAAGAACGATTAGAATTCATCAGTTGCTCTCCGTGATTCGTATGAGGACAGTGCGACCCAGGAATTATTAGCGTGCGGTGGCGCGTCGCAGAGCAAACCGGGATGCCTTCCAATAGCCGTGCGTGACGTCGAACGACGAACGGACTGCAGTCACTGCAGGCGGTCACGTGACCCGGAAGCCGGTTAAAACGACGACGACGACGACACGTGCGCGATGTGATGACGTCACACGTCACGTGATCGATGATCGCCGCTTGGTTCGCTTTGGCTTGCAAAGCAAAGCATGATTTTCTGCTCCTCATGTCATCGCGACCGGCGCCTGCGCGACGATGATGCCGCCGCACCCACCCCACTTCACTCCACTTTTGTCCACTCTGCTTTACTCCGCTCCACTGCAGCGGTGTGCGGGACTGGGCATAAACCCATTTGTGTTTCAGATCCGGAGATGTTTTTTTTTAGATTAGCGAACCGTGGACAAAGTTGAGCGAGTGAATTAGAAATTTTCTTTGCGATTCAGAAAATGTTGTGCGTGGTTCGTCATATTACGCAAACTCATCGCATGCTATTCTTGTTATGTTAAGGCTTAATTGTTTTTTGCTGAAATTTGTGTACTCTTTTACAAACTTTGTTGCGCTGCCTGATGATTTACCCAAGCAAGGCGTCACATGTCGGATAGTGGATCTGTCGTAACAGAAAGAAAGCCTCTTGACATTATGCGGTACCAAATCTGCCTGAATATGACAAGATTCATTGTGCAGGAAAGTATGATAGTTATTAAAACAGTGCTCTTCAAATTTTCATAAGGTTCATATGCTTGAAATGTTTTTCCAAACTCTCCTAAAAGAAACGCACATTTTGTCTACTTTGAGACGCCAGCTCAAATTCCAGTGACCGCAATAATTAACGTGTTATGTTAATTATTTAAAGCCAATTTTCTTGCTCATTTAGGCCTACTTATTCACTTACTTCAGTCATTTCAGTGGTCTACGCCTGCATAATTTAATGTCCAAACTTTCGTTTATATTCTTGGGAGACGCTTATGCCCGACCCATGAATCTGCAGCTTTGCCAGTGTAAAACCCAGCTGGACACCGGCCAGTAAGTAACTGTTGACAGAATGGCGGATCGGTGGCGGACTGATGTTCGTGCGATCTGCACACCGCCGCATTACTCAATTTCTGCGCAATTATTCCAGACCGTCATCCGGTTTTATTAGACGAGATGAAACTTGTAGCAAGATGATGGCAGCACGGACTAAACAGTGTTGAGAAATTGCAGCGATCTATTCGTGACCCGTCGCCTAGGATAGAGATGTGTCGGAACCTTGAAACTTTGCTCCTGTATTGATCCACAAGTCCACTAAGAGAACCGCTGACTGTGGGTTGTCGTCCGTACGTTTTGATGCTGATCTATATCTTCTACTCTTTGGCTTAATAAGGCTGTTTTGTATAAACAGCTTGCCGAAGAACACATTTGACGGCGAAATATAAGCTAAAAGTTTGAATAATCGTAATGCGGATTGCACTTAAATCTAACTTTTTTCAGTGAGCAACACCGTATCCCTCTAAAAGTTCTTAACTTTATGACTATGAGTACTCTTGAAAACAACCAAACACAAAATAAGCAAACATATAGAGAAGCAGACAAAACATTGCAGCAAGTTATTGAATTTTTTTAGGAAATCTAATTTTAAGCGTGTCTCAAGAGTGTCTGCATTTAGATTTTTGATGCGCACTTATAAGATTCAATCAAGCGCAGTACGATAAAAAAATTCATGTATTGCAGTTACGTTACGCTTATGCAAATACAATTTAGTGGCTACGATAAACTCTTATCGTCTTTTCAGAACGCATAACTCTGTTGGCAGTTTTTGAATTAATTTAATAAACTGTTGCGGATTGCAAGTCTTTGAGAGGATCGGTTGTCAGGGCGTTTACCACTAGACAACTGAGCTTGCTGTGACTGGGGTGTAGAACGGTTATAACTGCCGGCAGAGAGCTAGATTGAAGAGATCAACACCGGGCATGGGATGTGATGTGACAGACGATGTCGACGTGCGACGACAACGTATAAGTGTAGACATGATTGCGACATGCAGCCGACGACTGACCACGACCACGCAGTGGCGCCCTGGCCGTCACGCGACCTGACATAGGCCTAGCAATCACACTGCAGTTGATTGCTCAGATTGATTTTTTACTGCGATATAGACGAGACAAACGTCCGGACACCAAGACCACACTGCAAAAAACGTTTCGAAAAAGGGCTTTGAAGGAATATTTGGAAGATATTGGTTTACTGATTTGCAGAAAACCCCAGCGTATGACCTCTCAAGGTTTCCGGACTGCAAGACAAGAAGCTCAAGACCACATCGAGAACAAGCAACGATACCGCGATTACACTGATGCGTATAGAAGTAGAATCATTTTGCAGTTTAGCCAGTAGGCTTTTAGTTTAAAACTAGACAGGAAGTAACACACCAAGATAATGTACAGACTTTTGTCCAAGACCCAAAAATGCAAAGCCAACACCGCAATTTTTGGTCTCGAGACTGGCCGTCTTGGTCAAACACCTCAAAATTTTGCGCTTCATTCGTTCCTTCTACACCGACTTTCGCTGCTGTGGAAGTTTGCTCACGTGACCGCAGAATGACGACATTATTTTGGTATTTAACTAGTTTCGTCGATGAGCTGGTAGGCCGGTGTCGGGTTGAAGGGAAGTGATTCGTGATGTTGTACTAGTACTTATCGGCTCAAAGGGTTGACTGAAAATGACGGACTTTGAAAATTGTACGCCATAAAACTATAGTTTATAACAGCTGAATATTATATTGAGTAGATTCAGTATTGCTTTTTGCAGCCTGTTACTCCTCTGATTCAAAAAATGTAGAAAATTAAAGCAGATTGTGCTTAGTTCACCGGCTTGAGCACAGACAAAATATATGCAACTAAATTTGCTGTTCTGACTTGTGTTTTAGTATGTTTTTGTGAAAAAAAATGCACAGTGCATAATAATGTAATCTATTTTAATACAGTATCTTTTTGTCTTGCAATTTTATGCTTTGGAAATTGGTCCGTCAATTTCATGTTTTGCATTTTTATGTCCGACATTTTCAGCGTCTTTGAGGCTGGTGGCTCAAGGTAGTGCCTTTCATCCGTCAACCGGCCTTAAACCATAACAACCACCCCAGCCCTTAACACCCACCCCAGTAGTATGATGAGCAGAGTTCGACCTGTGCTCGAGTTAGGCCCCGGTCACACTTAGCCGACTTGAAGCCCGACCTCTCCCGACCTTAATGGTCGGGAGAGGTCGTGTAAAGTCGGTGGGAGGCCAGGCAAGGTCGTTGGCAGGTCTGGCAAGGTCGTGAGTGGTCGGTGAACTCGGTCGAGGTGTTCCCGACTGTTTTGAACTGTTCAAAATAGTCGGGAGTGATCGGGAATAAAATGCGGTCGTGTGGAGGACGTTATGAGGTCGTCAAAGGTCGTTTGGTGATCGTGCGGTAGTCGTGAACAAGTCGGTGGAAGTCGTGCTTTGTCGGCAAATATTTAGGACGGCCGAGGTAACCAACTTCTTAACGACTTACTAACGACATACTTACGCCTTGTCCCGCCTACTGACGACCCATCAACGACTATCCACGTCATAGTACGAGCTTTCAAGTCCTGTCTGGGACTCCATAACGACCACTCACGACTTTTGCACGTCTTCACTACGACTGTCGGCCATCGACCATAAATACTGGGCATTTCGCGTGGCTTGTCATTTGACGTGTAGACTTAATGTACAGATGTAATAAACGTTTTTACGTTTTTTTTATATTTTGGTTCTTTTTTTACTTTTTTAAAAGTTTTTAACGTTTTTTATTTAAAAAAACCTTCATTGAAAAAATTTTATCAAGTTGTTGGAAAAGCAATTTCAAAACCACAAGAAAAGATTTCATATGCCATAGATGTGGTAATTTACTTTCTCTAGTGATACAGGGTTTTATGACTATACAGTTGAATTAAATTTTAACTATTTCGAGCTATAATGAACCTACAGCATTAAACATTAGCTTGAACAAATAAAAGCTGCCGTTTTTTATTCAACGTTTTAAAACCTTCTATGTCACTTTTTAACGTTTTTTCACTTTGTTATGTTTTCGTTTTTACGAAATTATTAGCCTACTGCTCCTCGAAATGACAACAACGCTTATGGACGGCAGACGGTCGTGCTTACGTCATAGTAGACGTCATAGCAAACGGGACAGTCGTTACAAGGTCGTTAGCAGGTCGGGAATAGACGTCAACAGCTCGGGAATAAACGTTGATAGGTCCGTAGTTGGTCGGGAGTAGTCGGGAAAGATCGTTAGCAAGGCGGCGTATGTCGGGTATCTAGTCGGTTTAAAGACGGCGCTGGAGCGGCCGGAAGAAAGCGGGAGTAGTCATTAGAAGGTCGGGAGCGGTCCCGTCCTCTCCAGACTGAAATCAGATCGGCAGTGGTCGGTAACTTTCAGGTCGTGGAAGAACGGGACTTCAGGACGGCTAAGTGTGACCGGGGCCTTAGCGACGCGTCGTAGTGAGGAGATCGCGGACTGCTGTCGAGATGAGACTTTCTGCGAGATGACAAGCTTCCGGCGACGTGCGGACGCACGAGCGCACGGGCGCACGGACGGACATTATTTGACCGTGGCGTGAAACGCGCCAAGATTGATGACGCGGTCAATTGCAGTGGCGTGGCGTGATGTCTGTCCCGCTGTCTTGTGCTGGCACCGCGGGTCAACGTGGAATTAGCTGCCACTGACCGGCATGTCGCTGGTCCATCGCCACCAACCACGTCTCAGTGAATTGCCGATAGATTAGCTTTCACAAAATTACCTGCCCGTGAATCAGAAAGCGGAATAAGCTTACCAAGATTTTTGCCATTGTAACTTCACAAAATATTGACTAATTTCCAAAAAAAGTTTTATAAGCACAATTTTTCCGAAAATCTGCACATTAACGGATCTTTCGATAGTGAGGCTGTTTAGGCCAACTGTTTCATACACTAAGCTCGGACACATGTCTTGATTGGCCTGTATTCAGCTGTAGCATGTGTTTATGTTGAGTGTAATGGATTTGAACTAATCATATCTCTCACTGATGCCGATGATGTAACTGTTGCAGGCTGAAGCAGGGCGTGGAGTGTGACGTCATCAACGACAATGACGTCATGGACGCGGCGGCCTGCTTCACGCTGGCTGACGGTCGCTCGTCCGCCTGTGAGTCGCGTGACCTCAGTCACATGCATACGAGCAGCAGTTTCGACCCTCTACAGTCGACTCTGGCACATCGCTTCCGTTCCGCCGGCGGCTACACGTGCGTCACTCTGCTGTCGCCCGACCGCGACGACCTCCTGCCCGAACCACCGGAAATGCTAATGGCGGCGGCGCCCCCCGACAACGCGCTTCGCTGCATGGAGCCGCTGCTACAGACCGGAAGTAGAAAACCGATTAGTGAGCATGCGCGACGAGCAGCTGTAAACACGGACGGCGTGTGTAGCACGTGCGTCGCTAAACACAGACACTTGCAATCCCAGCATGCCCCTCGGCGACAAACCAACATGGCGTCGCCTGATGACGTCACCGAAGTCGGCTCGTGAGCCGTTTTGCGCCTGCGCCTTTTTATGCGTTCGTCCTGAATGGCTGCATTACACGCCCTGCCCGTCCGCCCGTCTGTCCGTCTCTTTTTTCGTCCGTCTTGTCAATTTTGTATGGGTTCTTAACTGAAAAAGAAAAATGCATGATGTACCAGTTTTAGTTTAAAAGGTCAAAAGTTGAGGTTATAAGGCGTCAAAAATACTAGACATATTGCCCCATATCTGTCGTGCATATTCACTTATCATCAGCAGCAACAACATCATTATCGTGTATTACGCCAGCAAGGCAGCAAATCACAATATAAAAACACACACAACATGCAATCATAAAAATGCGTAACGGCTTAGGCTCTGGGCGGCTCAGGCGCCGACTGCGAACTAGCCCTAACTTTTGTGCGGTGATCTACGTTACTCTCAACGCCTATAACACTCGGCAACTGAACGGACGTTCGCATATCATGTCGGCACTCGGCGCCGATATCGTTTCTTGTTTTTTATCGTCTGAACATGTCGAGATTTTCAAGATAATAAAATGAATTTAAATATAACGTTTAGTTTCAATTAACGACAATTTTATGTTTACTTCGTCTGCTAACGTCAAAATTTTATACTATGCAGATTATATTCCGTTTTGACTTTTTGCCACGATGTAGGCTAGACTTACGCCGCGTTATTTATGTCGTTAAGTAAGCTATTTTATCCATTTATAATTTACTTATTTGCGCCTATGCCGTTCACCGGTAAATGAATGAACTGGTTGCAGTTTATTATCATGCAATTTTAGACAAAAGGCCCGATCACTCAGTTTGCTTTGTAATAATGCTATAAACATACATTTCATCGCAATCTAAAGTGTAGGCCTACTATGCGACTGCAACGAGCCATAATAAACGCTAGATTGCGATGAAATGTGCTCATTTCATAACCGTGATCAACGGAGTGTTCTGCCTGGGACGCGCGATATAAATAGGCCTATACGCGAGAAGCGTTTTAACCGCCACGCTTGACTGGAGTGAGATTAATACCCCGTTTACACTATCAAGCTGGCTCGACGAGCTGGCTATATGTTAGCTGGACGAGCCAGCTCGATGTTTGCTCGATCGTGTAAACGGGGTATAACACTCCTGCCACTGTGGTGAGCGACAAGAGGTCGAGGTAGGTCATAAAATAAACCACTAAAAGTCGCGCTACAAATATGTACATTGTTTTTCTAGTTGCAGGTTACATTATTTTTTGTTGTGATCTTAGTCGACTTTCAAATGCCAATTGTTACAAAATTGTACATATTTTTGAAACCGATATATAATTACTTAGTATCGTATTTATGCAAGTACAAGCCTACAAATGTCATTGGTGATAGTTCAAGCTCATAAACAGTTTAATGTCAACTAAGCATGAACGACCTGCTAACACTGGTTATCACTATCGCGCCAGGGCGTGCGTCTGTCAGTCAGTCTTTGCTGAGAGAAGATAAATTAAAACTGCGCTTGGCGACACGTCGTCAGTGTTGAGACAAGGGAAACAAGCGTAAAACCTCATTATACACATCTGACACGGCGAGCGGCAAGTTATTACGCGACCCGACTGCACGCCCGGCCGTCACTACTGCTATCTGTCTGTCTGTCTGTCCGTCCGTGTGCTCGGCTGCGTCTGTCTGTCGGCCAGTTATCAGTGGTCAGCGACCGTGTCTGACCAGCGATTGCTCTGTGTAGCCGTGCAGAAAATCGTAGCGTCGGTGCCCCATCATAGGATCGCCCTCAAGAAGTCTCTCTCGGCCGACAATTTACTGGAAAAAATCCGCCCCGCCCGGCGGCCGTCCGGGCGGGACGGATTTTTACGGGTAAATTGTCGGCCGGGGGAGACTTTTCTGAAGGGCAATCCTATAATGAGGAGACTTTTTATGAGACCGGCGATATTTTAATAAGGTGAAACATATCAACTCCGTGATTATCTGTCCCCGGGCGGATTTTTCACGGGGAGACATTTTATTGTGACATCGGGCATCCGTGCCGCTGGTTCGTCGGTCTATCCGTCGCTCTGCCTGGCTATCGGTCGACGGGAGAAAGGAAGCAAGCGCGGATAAGGTCTGTTTTATAGGCAAGCTTGACCGCACGGGCTGGCTGTCGGTGGCAGGTCGGCCGGACACCAGTGTGTGTCGCTGTGTGTGAGGCGTGCGTGCGTGTAAGATTGGCATCGTCAGCGACTTTCAATTATTGTCCCACTCACCACCACTAAGACCAACCCCTTCTTCCGCCCTACACGACCACCCATTCCGACTACATCCCTCCTACCTCGTCAGATGTCCGATATGTCTGAGCGAAACGTGCCGGTCAGATGCATGCATTCGACGTAACAGGCTCGCCTGAACTGTAAAATGAAGTTAATTATTACCGCTTTTTGCTATGGAATGTTTTCGAAAAACACCCCCTCCCAAACGAATAGAGAATAATAATCAATAGTTTTCTGTGCGTCATTAACAACGTCTGTGTAAAGTTTAAATTTTATGACGATCTCAAATTATCGTCTTCTCCGCTTGCGTTTCGAGTGCTAGCAAGTGACCAAAGTAATTCAGTAAGAAGCGAAATCGTTGATCGGTGCTGTTTTCTGGTAAATCATAATCACAAGAAGGCAAGTGAAAGTTTTGGCTGCAAGTTTAACTCCCCAAATTTCCCCTTACCCTTTAAATCTGTTTTAAAAATCTGTTAGTACTACAACCACTTTTCCAAGTTATGTACATGTATATTTGGTATTATACGTAAAGTGTATTTGCAATAAGGCTAAAGCTATAAAGCTATGAAATAATTACTCTATGAAACCATGCAGCTCGTTAGTTTGGTCAACGGATGCGTGACATGTGCTGTGATGTTGACTATATACAGGGTGGGCCAAAAAACGGACCTGTTTGAGCATTGACACTCAGCGATGGTTACCCGTAGAAAAGCCTGTGATATGTCAAAAGTTTTAGAATGTTGTAGACAAAAAGGGCCCAGCTTGCATAGCAAATCATTTAAATACTCTTTGCCTAATTTGCATAAATCTTCATTACACCTGAAATTAGGCATTTGCCTGCACTCCCATGTGCCCGAGTACATTGAACTCAAAAACTCACTGCCAAAAAGTCTAGATTTAAATTGTGTGAATTATTCAGTGTGAAGGCATTGCAACAGATGGCATGGCCACAAAATTTCAGTAATTGACCAGCTAAAACGTGTGCTAATCGAATGCTGGGCTCAGCTGATCCTGTACAGATTGACTCCAGCGATCGATCAGCTGCCTAAAAGGACTGATGACGGTTATGAATGCAAAAGCTGGGCAACTGCCTATGTCGAATTTTATCTAAACTCAACGTATGTGTTAATGACTGTTGATATTTCGCTGTATGTTGAATGAAAATCAACTTAAATTCATGCGTTACTGCCAATTTAGCATAATTTTAGGGGTGGGGCAGATTTGTGTAAATCAAGCAAAGAATATTTAAATGCTGAGACATGCAAGTTATACACTTCTTTTGTACACAATTTCGAAACTTTTGGCATGTTACACGCCTTTCCATTAATAAACATCGCTAAGTTATAAAAGCTCAAATATCCAGGTTAAATCCATGTGTTACAGTGAAATTTGGCAGAATTTTGGGGGTGACGAATATTTATGCCAAATTAGGCAAAGAATATTTAAATGCTTCACTATGCCAATATGTGCTTTATTTCTTACAGCATTCTGAAACTTTTGACGTATCACACGTCTTTCTACCACTAGCCGTCGCTGAGTTATCAATGCTCAAACAGGTCCGGTTTTTTGGCCCACCCTGTATTAATTACTGCGAGCGGCCAGATGTAGGCCTATGCAGAATTGCAGACTCGTCAGCAAAACTTTGCGTAGGCGCCGTAAATCGTAAGAAGCGATTGTAAAATATGGCGTGACGACATCAAACATTATTATGGTGACGTCCTGAAACCGCGTTAAGCGTCCTGCTCGTCCGCCCGTGTGTCTCTCTGTTACGTACAGCCTATTAACTTGAATTTACAACAAGAGGCGCTAAGTAGACTAATCGCCGGCTATAAGACACCCACTATGCAGAAAATTAAAATATTCAGTCCGTCGGGGGATCCGACATACATGTATTCTGCGGATCACGATCTGCAAGCTGACGGTAATCGACAATTCTGAGTCACGCAGTTCATCCAGTGATCTTGTATCTAGCCACCGTTATAGTAATATATGTAACAAAAAACTTACCAGTTTACAACTGTGTGTAAGGACGATGTGATGATATCAGTCCTCTAAAACAGCAAAAATTATTTGGGTAACCTTAGATGAGGCTATGCATATGGCGTTCTTACAAGCTGACTTTAGTTGGTAATCACTAACGTAGTCTAAAGCCTTCTTCATTTGATGTTATTTGTCGTATTAGGCCCACTTGCCGAAAATGTATCTGCTATGGTTTAGTTAATGGTAACAAGGAAGCTAATATATGACCCTGATATGACCCTGTGCCGACACAATATTCAGCTAACCACACACGGTTGCAAACTGTCCAACCGCACAGCACAACCTTAACCTTGACATTAGACATTTTAGCTAATTAAAGCTAAAAGATGGTGTAGCAGCTACTGTGCCATGGAGAACATTTACATCAATCTTGGATTTTTATGCCTTATTGCTTGAGTTATGTACGCGTGTAGAATGCACAGATGGGTGGCCGGATAATAAAATGATGGGACATTGATGATGTCTAATAAGAACGTGAACTTATCCGTGTGTTTGCCATTTATAAACCGTAACTGCATGCATGAATGATCCGGCTGTCGTCTTGGCCCTACATTCGTTGTTAATGCACTCGATTTTAGCCTGAATAGTCTATTATGGCAATGAAGATTCGATACAGCAGGCCTATTGTATTTTGGTCCAAAGTGAAAGCAGCTATATACATGAGATCACCGTATAGTCATTACGCAGACCTTTACATTAGTTAAGCTTATATTATAGGCTTAGGTCTATCTGTTTTTGTGCACGTTCTAGGCAGTTCGGCCAAATCGGTAACCATTGGGCAAGTAGGCCTAATACGACAAATAAGTTGAAATAACATCAAATGAAGAAAGCTTTGGACTATGTTAGTGATTACCAACTAAAGTCAGCTTGTAAGGACGCCATATGCATAGCCCCAGTTAAGGTTATCCAAATGATTTTTGCTGTTTTAAAGGACTGATATCATCACATCGTTTTTACACACAGTTTTAAACTGGTAAGTCTTTTACATATATATTTGCTGTTTTATTGCCAAAAGTCGGGAATGAGCTTGACGCATGTAAAAAGCGCTATAGTAGGATCCGTTTCTTTACCTTTTACCTTTTTAAGGCAGAGCAGTATACCTCCGGTCGGGTACAGAACGTTGAATGTGTCTACTACTGCTGCTGCTCCTACTACGCTGCTGCTCATTATACCTGGA
>Ga0209367_1009404_pt1 | contig 13259 bp, 9 predicted proteins | sample WorMetLIZISLAND2_FD_187412 | JGI IMG/M metagenome (GOLD analysis project Ga0209367, IMG submission 187412) | Marine gutless worms symbiont microbial communities from Max Planck institute for Marine Microbiology, Germany - Olavius geniculatus... ... | reverse complement strand
GGATTTAGGGGGGGGGCGGGGGCCCCGGGCCCCAGGCCTTCCACCAACAGGGGGTCTCCCACCAAACACCTCAATTCATAAAACCCTGTAATTCGATAGCCAATCCCTTTCTGAAATCCCAAATACGCCACTGGGCCCAGGCCTCCCATCAGGGGCCCCAGGCCTCCCACCAGCTAAATCCGGCCCTGTAGCTGTCCTACAAATTATCGGTGTTTTTTCTTCGTCATTTGCTACTACTGGTTTTTCACTGCTAATGTGAGTTTGCCACTGTTAATAAAATGCTTATTTTTACTAAGATTGCGCGATGCGATGCGTTGCGTTGTGAGCAGTAGTGAGGGATAGCTAGCGATGATATACAAAATTCCGCCGATAGTCTTTCTATATCCATCGCAGCGTTTTTCCATTGAATAGGCTGGAAATTTGTGTTTTTACTATCGCCGTGAGGCGCTATGAAGCGCGTTGAAACGCACGCAGCGCGTCGTAGCGATAGCTGTCTTTCATCATCGCTCGCAGCGCAACACATAGCCTACAAACGCGGAGCCGTAGTGGAAATGCGAACACAGCGACGTAACTGAACTGAAATGACACGGTTTTGTTTTTTGACGAACTGAACAATGGGCGAACAGGGCGAGCCCATTGGTCATTGGTTGACACGTACGCCACCAACGTCGTTAGTCGGTACCTACTACAATGCATGACTACTTGCCCACTGGTCAGTTCGTTAAAAACTATTAAAGCATGCCATGTCAGTTCAGCTAAGTTGAGTTGAGTTGAGTTGAGTTCAGTTCAGTTCAGTTGAGTTAGGTCGCTGTGTATATACAGGGTGGTCCGAAAAAACTGCACAAAGTTTATGGCACCATAACTTTGCAACCGTACATCACAGTGTCATGCGGTTTTTAGCAGAATGTTCCGAAAGAAAATCTTTACATGATTAAGGTCAGCATTTAAATACAGCAGTTAAATATTCTTTGTTATTGCCGCTGGTAATTGAACCATGCAAAAACAGTATTACCCTTGACACTGCAGTCCATGAAAACGTGCCACTGTTATTTTTTCAATAGCTCCGTGAAACATTGGCCGATTTTAATAATTTTTGGCATGCGACATTAAAAAGAAACTTGACGCAAGTGTCTTTAGTTTTGGCCACCTCGCCCTGAGGTTGTCGCTACACTACCTTGTGAAATGCAGAAGTCGTAGTTTGACCATTGACAACAATGAATTTATACTGGGTAGTGCATGTGTCCGCTCAGAAAATTACTGAGACCACAAAATTATTGAAAATCTGTTGCTTTATTTTTATTTAAAAATTGTATCTCGACAAACTGAAAGGATACATCAACAGCGAGTGGGCCGCTTGAGTCATGAAGTTACTGAACGTGCTGTTGGCAAATGGTGCCAACGTCTACCGCTTGCGTTTGTTCTGCAGGAGAACATTTTAAGCACATGCTAAAATGAAAATGATGTGATGTGACACGTGTGCTTTTTGTGTGATAATAATTGCCAATTGGGTTTGTTGCTATTCAGTTAATAATTTCTGAGCCGACGCATACGCTACTCGGTAAAAATTCATTGTTGTCAATGGCCAAACTGCGACCTCTGCATTTCACACGGTAGTGTAGTGACAACGTTAAAGTGAGGTGGCCAAAACTAGAAACCTTTGCGTCAAGTTTTTTCTTAATGTAGCGTGCCAAAAATTATTAAAATCGGCCAATGTTTCACGGAGCTATTGAAAAAATAACAGTGGCATGTTTTTGTGGACCAAAGTATATTGAAGGTAATCCTGTTTTTCAATAGTTTACTTGCCAGCGCAAAAAACAAAGAATATTTAATTGCTGTATTTAAACACTGATTTAAGTCATGTAAAGAATTTCTTTTAGAACATTTTGCTGAAAACCGCATGACTCTGTGATGTACGGTTGCAAAATTATGGTGCCATAAACTTTGTGCAGTTTTTTTTGGACCACCCTGTAGAGTTTGACATCGTGGGTGCGCCGGCGGAGAAGCGCAGCATCTGTTACGCCGGCAGCGCCGAACCGTTTCCGATGTGGCGCTTTTACATCGTCATTCGTCGCAAGTTCCTCTTCTACACGGTCAACTTGATAATACCGCTCATCAGCCACGCCTTCATCACGATCCTCGTCTTCTATATACCGGCCAACAGTCACCAGAAGATGTCGCTTAGTAAGCTATCATTTATATTCATTTGAAACAGCTGGCATAAAACACTTAAACCGCACCCAGCTCGCACTACTATCGTTTTCGTACATACAAGGCCTAGTGTGGCTGACGGTGACGGTGGTATGTCTGCTTGTTGCATACTACGGGTCCAATTTGTTCACTGAATGGATGGCCGCATAGTGCGCTGCGGTGTCATTAACTCATGTTAATTAGCTGCCACTTCTGAGTTTGTAAAACGTTTCTGATAAAAGAGATGGGGGTTGAGGAAGGAAAGAAAGGGAAAGGGTGAGAAAGGAGGAGAAACGAAAGAGAGAAGAGGGAAAGGGGAAGAGGAAGAAAAAGGGGGGGAGGAAGGGATATGGCGATATGATAAATTGGCAGCCCTAAAACGAGCATTAAGCTTATATTTGTTTTGATGATCAGGTATAAACGTGCTACTGTCGTTGACGGTGTTCTTTCTGATGTTGGCCGAGATCATCCCTCAGAACTCGCTCGTCGTACCGCTGCTGACTCAGTACCTGCTTTTCACAATGGCTCTCGTCGCTTCGTCGGTCATTCTCACCGCAATCACGTACAACATACATTTCCGTTCCTCGTCCACACATGTCATGCCCGACTGGACGCGCAAGGCATTTATTTATCTATTTTACTTTTAGCGCCCTAGTAAGTAAGTAAGTAAATAAGTAAGTAAAACGTAAATTTACAGGGTGGACCAAAATGGCACAAAATTTTTATATGCCAATAACTTTATCAAATATTAACCGATTTTCACAATTCTTTCACTGTCAAAGTCAGCAGAGAATTTGTAGTAACATTAACGCTAAAGATCCCACCACACGTCATAGTTGTCGTTACACTACCTTGTGAAATGTCACTCAAGCCGGCGACGACTATGACCTTAGTAAGCTATCATTAAGATTATATATTCCTCATGATCAACGTTGATTGAGCCTGACGTGTGGCTTCCAAACAGCCCGAACTAAAATTTCGTCGATTATGCTGTTTGGGACGACCCTTCAACAGATGGTTTATCAATGTTGACAATTCACGACAGTTCTGGAGCACTGAGTGGGCCAAACTATCCCAGCGTTTGGTTGATCGCGCCATTGGTCAGTGGCGTCGCCGGCTTGAGTGTGTCGTCCGGCAAGCATCAAGGCGGACACATTAAATATTTAATGTGAAAAAACTGCGAGATGTGACAGTTAATTTGAACAATAAATGAAGCAATAAACAGGTTGTTTTCCGTTGTTAATTTTTTGGGATGTTGTTACAGATATCGTTTTGTTTTCAATTGCTGTTTTTAGGACATTGATATTTCACTAGCGACACACTTGAGGTGTGTTGGAATCTTTAGTGATATTGTTACTACAAATTTTCGCCTGATTCCGACAGTACAAAATTTTTAAAATCGGTTAATATTTGATAAAGTTAATAGCGTATAAAAATTTTGTGCCATTTTTGGCCCACCCTGTATATAGCGCATCAACGCCGAAAGCCTCTAATGCACTGCATACGTTAGTACTCTGAAAAGAAAAATGTCTTAATTGATCGTCCAAAAACAGATATGGTGTGAATAGGATCACGCTAATGTCTCGGTAGTGAGTTCCATGTCATTGGGCCAGCGACAGTGAAAGCCAAACGTCCGTATGAACTCAGTCGGTAAGACGGCACAACAAACTGAACGAACGGCAGCAGAACGAAGATGATGTCTTGAGGCAGTCGCAGAGACTGGGGGGGGCAGTGTGCCGCGATATAGGCCTACCATGAAGCAGTTCCATCCAGACAGCGACGCATAACATACTAAGCTTATATAGTTGATGCATTCAGGTGCATCAAGCCAGTGGAGCTCAGAATGTATCATCTGCTTCAGACCGCGGCCGAACTTCCGGGTATCAGTAACCACACGATCTGCCGTGTTCAGCACTCGTTGCAACTTGTCAGTGGTAGCCTTTGGAGCCCCAGCGTAAACGACGTTGCAGTAGTCAACTCGAGACATCACAAAGGCGTGCACCAGTGACGCCATAGCAGACTCCGTACTGCGTGTACGCCGGACATGTCGAAGTTGACGAAGACGGTAGAATCAATCAATCAATCAAATATTCGTTTAATAAAAGCTTTGACAATCCGCTAAGCAGGTACAGAATTCGCTAAAGCTGAATTATCAAACTACGGAAAATAGGTCTGTGTCGGGAACAGTCACGGTGCGGACTTGGGAAATGGGAATGTGCTAGCACGGCAAGCTGCGTTGAAACGTTGGACAGCGACTGACAAGCACTTGAACAATAAAATTATTTATTTATTGGCTCGCACTGCTGGTGTAGTTAGGCAAGTGCGCAATACGAGCTTGTACCACTCCAGACAGTGTTGTAACGTACATGATATATAACATATTGTACATTTCCGTTCTTCGTCCACACGCACCATGCCGCGGACTGGACGCGCAACTTATGTACTAGCCTAAGCACATCCGCTGTAATAGGTTTAAGGTTGAGAAAGATTTAAAAAGCATACCGTTTTATGCGAAACACATCTTGAAGCTACGGAGCGTTACCTGTCATATGGGATCACACAGGTGTACGTGCCCCGCTAAAACCCAAGCCGAGAGGCAGGCGGGATTTACCTACCCCGGAGGGATGGAAGACTGAGTTGACCTTGGTGCTAGTTATATACCTATACCTGTCCGCAGACAGTCACCCATCCAAGTAATAACCACCCGATTTGGAGTCGAATCCACGACCTCTTGATAGTATAGTTTAACCTCCTACCGTTATAATAATACTGTACTAAGTCACCCGCTAATGGTTAACTTTTTTTTTCGTTTTCAGGTGTTTTTGTACTGGCTGCCAAAAATGTTGATGATGAAACGTCCTAAGATCGAGAATAGTCAAGACGTCAATCTTAAGTACATCAAACTCAGACTCTGCAAGTGCGCGTCTGACGGCACCGATGACGTGAGATCTTTTTGCTGTTATTGTTTGATGACTTTTCTGTTTAAATTCGTATTATACTAGAACGTTCTAATGCACTTTACCTCCCAAATGTTAGAACCATCCTTAGAAAACACTCTAAGCCCCGTGGTAGAGCCTATTTTCGGGACTTCTTATTAAAATCAATTAAATCTAGACTACCATATCTTGCCTTATGTAGCTAGTTTTAAAGTTTAACTGTAATAAGTTTTCAATATCTGTATATTAAATTTATATTAGTAGATTTACTTTCTATTTGTATGGTTAGTCTACTTTATGTTAACGTGTGATGTTTGATGATTGAAAAGGGGATAGCAATTTAACGGAATTACCGCTTTTTCGCTACTTACACTACCGTAGTGCTGTTTTTATTAAGCTATTTATACCTGCTCGACGTTCTCGTGTGTGATTTTTAAATTTTATACCTATGTTTTGTATGCTTTTTAATTGTATGTGTAGCCTATGATATGGTTCAGTGCAAACAACTTAAGAAAATGTCTGCGTGGACCCCTGCGTGTATAGACTTGCCTCAATTGACTATGAGTTGCCTCGTGAATATGATTGACGTGTGGATGCCATTCAGCGACATAGCCATATCTGTAAATTAGGGGGCCTCGCCTCGCTTGCCCTCCTTTTTTTCTTTTTCTTTTCGCCCTCTTTTCTTTTTCCTCAAAAATAGGGCCCCGAAATTCCAGCTGAGAGGTCTTGGGGAGCGCTGTGAGCTTCGATCCGCAGCAAGGTCTGGAGCAAGGCTCCAACCGAAATCAAATTTGGTGCATTGGATGATTTAAAGTTAGATTTAGGGTTAGAGTCAGAGATGGGGTTTCGCGTCGGTAGACCTATATGGATATCTAGTAAGCGGCGAGCAGACGGATCATGCATTTACGCTTCAGGTCATTTTTTAATACTTATACTTAACTGTTTGACCAGAATGACCAGCGACTTGTCGAAGGGACCGGTGGCTCAACCTACCAAGGAACTGGTGGTTCGGCCTACCAGTACGGCTCGACTAGAAGAACGCGCACGCACACGGAGCTAATCAACCTCTCGCGAGAACTGGACGAGGATACAAGAGCGATACGACGTCTTGATCTGTCGTACGAAGTCCAGAAAGCCATCGAGAGTGCACTGTACATCGCCAACCATCTCAAAAAAGAAGATCAGTTCCAAAGGGTACGGAAATATATTTATTATATCAAAATAGTACAGAAGTACAGATAAAACACACACAAACTCTGAAAAAGAAAACATTTCTTCTCTACTCGGTACAAAGTAGGCTAAGTCCAACGTAACCTACAATCAACAGGACCTATCAGTAGGCCTTTACTGGTAACTGACAGAAATGATATGTACAGATTTAAAACATAAAAGCTTTCTGATGATAAAAAATACACAGTATCTCAAAAAAACAAGCCACTTCATTCTATTACATAGCTCCATGAAACGTTGGCGCCGATTTTAATAATTGTTGACATGCAAGATCACGAAAAAGTTGACATAACTGATTCGAGTTTTGCCCACCTCGCCTTAATGCAGAAGTCGTAGACAGTGTCAAGGTGAGATGGGCAAAATTATATTTGTTTAAGTCAAGTTTCTTCTTCATGTTGCATGCCATAGATATTAAAATCAGCCAATGCACCAGAGATGTGCGGATCTTGAAATTTTTGAGTCCGCGTCAGTCTGCACATTTCGCTGTCAGTTCGCGTCCGCACTGAATGAATGGGCCTAGATCTCAAGTCATTAGTACGTAAGGTTTGTTATGTAAGTAAGTAAGTAAGTAAATGATTTATAAAGCGCCAAAGTCTCAGAAAGAATCAGGGCGCATAGAATGATGGACGCTAGGTGGCAGAAAAGGCTGACTGAAAGTAGTGGGTCTTTAAGTCACATCTGAGCCAAGGTTTGACATTGACGAATTTGAGGAGTTAAGGAGTTCCAAATTCTCCGAGCAGAGACACGAAAAGAACGAGAACCAAAGGATAAGTTATGCCGTGGAATTGCAAGTAACTGACTGGTAGAAAAGCGCGTGGACACTGAGGATTTATGATACTGCAGAAGATCAGTAAGGTAAGGTGGATGGCCAGTGTGCAGTGTCTTATAAGTTGAGGTGGCGAGTTTAAAAGGTAGCAGATTACAGCATGTAAAGTAGCAGATTACAATTTCCCGGTTACAGTGCTACCGTGCTACGCACATCTCAACACGCATTACCCTTTTTCTGTTTTAACGTTTATAAGGAAAAATACACTCGTCACGGAAAAGGATCCGCGTCAGTCGGCGTTTGCAAAAAAATCCTGCGGATCTGCGTCCGGGGACTGACGCGTCCGCAGTCCGCACATCTCTGTAATGCGCCCCGCCTTAGTCCCAGGCTCCCAGCTAGCCAAGCCGGTACTAGATTTACCTACCTCGGGTTGAGTTGACCTTTTTGGTGTTTCTTATATACCTGTTCTACGTGACAGTGGTCAGATGACATTATCGCTACTGGCAAGATGGCTGATTTTCTTTACGCATCGGCTGAAAATAGCAAACCAGTCTACTGCGTAAATCGATAATGGTGGTTTGTTTGCAGACACAAGAAGACTGGAAGTACGTGGCTCTAGTGATTGATCGAGTATTTCTCTGGTTGTTCGGTGCGATCTGTCTGCTAGGCACGGTCGTTATCATCTGCCAGGCGCCAATGATCTATGACAACCGACCGCCGATAACACCACCTTGACTGAAGCATTTATAATACACCATGTTTAGTGGCGTGCCCCCCCTAAATTTTGGGTTGTCAAGAAGTTGTCAGGAAATTTTTGTTGTTGTTGGACAAATTCTTATTCAGAAATGCAATATTTAAGGCTACAAACCCCAATTTGTAAAAAAACTGGGAGACAAAATTTGAATTTTTTAGAGCACCTTTATCTCCTCTGTCGGAAATTGTCAGCTGTTTGTAAGTAAGTAAGTAAGTAAGTAAATGATTTATAAAGCGCCAAAGTCTCAGAAAGAATCAGAGCGCAAACTGTCGGAATTGCAACTTCCTGTTTTCGCCTAGTTTTGTTTTTTTTTAATTCACAACATGGTGGTTTATAGTTGTTCATTTTGTTCATTTCATTTCTGCCGTTTTGAACGTAGGCGCCGGCCATCTTACGAGAAAAAAGCAAAGGCACCGCTACTGTACAGCCGCGTGTCAGTGGGGACCGTGACGGATCAAACGAACTTGATTTATCACAAGTTTGATGAAAATACGTTCATTGCAGACGCCAGGCTTCTAATACGTTTGGATGTGCGCGAGAAACGAAGTTGTAAAATATTATGCTATATAATCAGAATGCAAAAAGCGGACTGCGGTAATTCTGCGATGTAAAAGTGTGCAAAATAAATAGATGCAGTGCACCATGTTCAGTGGCGTGCCCCCCCTTAAACTTTGGGTTGTCAAAAAATTGTCGGGAAATTATTGTTGTTGTTGGGAAAATTCTCATTCAGAAATGCAATATTTGAGACTGCAATATTATACTTAGCTGCTGCAAAATCGACACAGAGTCGACTCGAAATTGATGTAATTTCTGTATGTTTCTCGCCGTTAGTTATAGGGTGTTTACACGATCCAGCAAACGTCCAGCATTAGCACGTCTATTTTGAATACATTTGCTGGAAGGTTGCTGGACGTTTGCTGGATCGTGTAAACACCCCATTAGGGGACATGGGCGTACAATGCGTGAGCTTCGGGGCCAAAACAATCACCGCATTCCGCGACCTTAAGCACAGTCTGTTGCATTGTTAAGCGCTGCCGTCCAGGACTGTGGAGGACAGTTGCGTGCAATTTGCTATAAAAGTAATTTGAAATTACTAATTTTAATTTGGCTTCTAATTCCAAGTAATTTGTAATGTTAATAATTCAAATTACATTCCTGTCAGTAAATTTGTAACTTGTAGTTAAATAACAGGTGAGCCAGCAATTTGCCCAGCTCTGCTTATCGTGTACATGTAACATATACATGTCTTTAGCTGTTTAATATGTTTCCTGCACTAGGCGTATGTGCTAATAAGAACGACAATATCACAGATCTGCAGACGACCCGAGACAACGCAATAAACTCAATGAAATTTATATGCAACGCAACACAATTATGGCCCATAATGGGCGTATGCAGACTGCAGTTAGTTAAGCTATGCTATTAATTATTAAAGCGATCGAATCTGAGTCATGGGTTTCGACTTGGGGATCAAACTGCCCTCCGCCGCCCCTTCTCGCCTACCCAGTGGCGTCGTGCCGGGGGACAGCTACGAGCTACGTGTGCTAAATTTTTGGCTGAAGAAAAATTGTCGGAAAAAATTCTTCTTGTAGCAGAGTTAAAATTGTCAATTAAAAAATGCTAAATGTGATACTAAAAACCCATTTTGGAAAAATAGGGCTAATTCGAAATTGTGAGCATTTCGGTCCAGTGCTGAGTCGGTCGTAGCCTAGTGGCGTAGCGGCATCAAAAGTACTACTTTTAAGGTTGGCAATATTGGCACTTCCTTTCGCAATGTTAGCCTGTGGGAATTGTTTTTATCGCAAAATGGACATCCAAAAATGCAATACAAGCTATATATTTGCAAACATTTCTTCGAATTTGACCAACACTGTACAGCAAAGAGTGCAAATAAGCTCGTTGTCTTGTAATGAATTCATTCTCGGATGAGCTCGGCGAGCTGATGCCACGAGGCGACCGGTCGGCGCGGGTTTGCCAGCATCTCGGCCCAGTGCTTGGTGGCTACCAGCGGCTCGACTGACGAACCAAGCTCAACGCATCCGATCACCTTCTTGCGATGTCCGACGCGCCATGGAACCAACACCGTCAGCTTCAGCGTCGCGTGCTGCAGTCCAGCACACGCATTCGCCACTATAATGACTGTCCGCGGTAGTATTGTTTTCACAGAGCTCTGATTTGTCTGTCTGTCTATCTGTTAAGACGATAACTCACGAACCGCTGCACTTGGTTCGACGAAATTTTACGCGAACATCGACAACCGCAAAACCCCTATAAAATTTCAGGCTATAAGGTCAAAGGTCAATGTCACAGGGCCGGATTTTGCAATATTTTAACATTGTGAGATAAAACCATTCTACTAATAACTACTGCTAGACAGGGCCTAGACTGGGCTGATAGCTACTGGCGACGTCATTGCTATAAATATCGCAGCATGCCATGGCGGCTACCGCGGACAGCCTTAGCCTTGCGTGAGGCTCGACAGTCTAGTTTCTTACAGAGTAAGTGTAGTTTGTTAACGCCACATCAGCACAAATTAGGCCACTTAGCGCCACAAACGGCCAAAAGCATTCAATTTACGTGTTAGAAAAAAACGATAAAAAACTTGGTAAGATCAAGCCTTTTGAACGAGTATAAAAACAACGTTGTATGCAATTAAAAAACTTCATTTTTTTAAAAACATTGATCGTTCAAAATTCGACGTTTTGAAAAGTTCCTTCAATGGATCAACTAACTCCCACATCTCTGATATCTAGCTCTTAGCATTGAACGTATACATCTACCGGGTTCTGTGTCTAAACATCTTAAATATTTTAAAAAGAGGTCTATGGTCCTAGAACTGTGCAAAATCACTTCCCTCAGAACTTTGTCAAATAACCGCAAACTGTGGTAATTTTTGGCACACATATGGCAAAAGAGGATAAAACCATGCGAGATGTAGGCCTAAGCCAATTATAGGTCAGGTGGAAAACGACAGACATGCACATTACAAACTTGCGATAACGTAATCGTTAAATATGTCATCAAACTTAAAGCGCGTCGCTACACTACCTTGCGAAATCCTGGCTAGAAAGACGCAAAAAACGTAACGTTTTAGCTGACCTGAATTTGCTGGAAAGGAACGTCGAATATAAACGACTCGTTAAAGTAAGGGTTGACAGATGACTTTCGCGTGCTACTGATTTTCGTTCTCACCTTCTTGCCGTGAATCAACAGCGACAGTTTGACGGTTGTGTCTGCATATAGCAACCAATTAAGCATATTTGAACTTTAAATTAAACGCAAGGCACGCAATGCCACGTACGCGATGCAACGGACGCAGCAGATGACGCAACAAACCGAACGGATACAACGCAACTACAGAGTGTTCCAAAAAACGAGAACTCTGTTTTAATTTTGCGATATCTTTCGCAAATATACACCGATTTTAACCATTTTTTCACTGTTACAATACGAAATCGACAACGCATGAAGAAAAAAGGTTACGCTGTACGCCTCACTTTTCTTATGTAATCACCTTACCTAGCAAAACACAACACTTCCATAATCGACGCCACATGTTTGCTTTGTCGATGTTAGTGGTTCATCAGCAGGGTTCCCGTTTTTTTGGAACACCCGGTATACAATATTATACACTATACATGTAAACACCACTTCTATCGTCGCGTTTGGGCCTTTACGTCAGCTGCATCCGTTGCGTTTGTCGTTGCGTACTTTTCTCGCGACGCCTACGTCATTTGCGTCGAAAAAGACGCCTTGCCTTGCGTTGCGTGGGTTGCGTTACATTAAACGAAAACTGCAGGCTCAAAAATTAAACAATGCCCATCACAAATGTCAGTTAGGATGGCTGACTATCTGACTACACACTGAAAAGATTGACCTACAACAAATAATAATATTGACCGTTATGCAACGAGAAAAGATTGAAGGCCGAACAAGACGCCCATGACTTGGCTCAGTTTTTAGCCGACCGTACGTTAGTAAAAATCAAGCTATTGGCATGAGTTGTCGTCCGTCTGTCGCCCGTCTGTAACGGATGTATTGTGGTAGGGTGTAGGGGAAAATTTTACACGAGCCATGGGTGTACAACTCGGGCATGCAAAATTGCAGCCGTCTACTTCAAGCGAAACATTTTCAAATTGAGGGTTAAGCGAAAGGGTGTAGGAAAAGTGTGCGTTTTTCAACGGAAAACTGGCCATATCTCGGAAACGGTGAGAGATACAGCCAAGGTTACTATTAATCACTAATAGGAAGTCGCATACGCCGTGTCAGATTAGATGGAAATCATTGACCTTTGACGACCTTGAAGGGTCATAACGCACTATGCAATGCGGTATTGTGGCTAAACGGTAAGTCGTAGGGAGTCTGCGACGTTACCATCGGATAAAGCGGTGGCGACTTCCTAAAGGCTGTCAATAATAACCATGTGTCCATCTGCAGCGGTTTGGCCGCAATTTTGAATGGACTGCTTAAACCTATAAGTGGCCGTATCTCGCAAACGGTGATAGATACGGCCTAGGTTACTATTAATCATAATAGAAAGTGGCATACGTTCTGTCAGATTAAGCGGAAATCATTGACCTTGGATGACCTTGAAAGCCGTTACCCGCTATTGCGGCTAAACGATGCGAAATAGGGTTTTTGAAAGCATCCTGGCTTTCAAATCACATGAAAATCATTCACCTTGAATAACCTTGAAAGTCAGTACTGCAACAGAAACTGTATAGGCTGTAGCGTGTCTTCTTGAGCAAAGCGTTTTTCGTGAGAAATATTTGCAAAACCTGCGTCCGATATTTTCCTTGTTCATTTATTATGTAGCTGTTTATATCACCTGGCGAGATGATCACGCGTATGAAACAGTAGCTATTTATATCGCTTGGCGAAATGATCACGTACGATGTCTGTTATACTAGCGTTTATTGTAGCTTTCGAGACAGTGTTTCGTTAACATAGCGTGCATGGAACTGTCTCACCTCTGACAAATCGCTTTCTCTCCGTGACTGGAATTCGGACGTTGGGCTTCGGACGAAAGCGGTACGGTTGGCTTTTCCTACTGATAGCTGGGCTTCTTGTTAACAAACTAACCAATAATAAAGCAGTAATGCAGTACAGTATGCACTGTCTAACGGCGTCGGTGACTACGTGATTACGCGCACGTACGCGTCAACAACGTTCTTTTAAGTTCAGTCAAGTTCAGTTTAGTTACGTCGCTCTGTACGCACCTTTACTATTAAATATAAGTTTAAGTTTAAAAATACTTTTAAAAGGAAAATATGAAAGATGATGCGGATATTAAGCGTGAAATACGAAATATGTATTCTAGGACTAATATGTTGTTACGTAGATTTGGTAAGTGTTCTTTGACTGTTAAGCTGTGCTTATTCAGAAG
>Ga0209367_1009403_pt1 | contig 13260 bp, 8 predicted proteins | sample WorMetLIZISLAND2_FD_187412 | JGI IMG/M metagenome (GOLD analysis project Ga0209367, IMG submission 187412) | Marine gutless worms symbiont microbial communities from Max Planck institute for Marine Microbiology, Germany - Olavius geniculatus... ... | reverse complement strand
TCTGTATTCTATATTATAACGTAGGCCCCTATGCACGACATTACTCAACTCCGAGGATTAGTGCATCATCGTGAATGAGAAAGAAGAAAAAAGAAAGTATTAATTAAGATTATGGTTACGAAATCGTTTGATTATTTTACTTGGTCAGTTCAATTCTTTTAACACTCTGCTAAGGAAAAAAGACACGTAGGCATATGTCCTAGGGCGTCCACGTGATAAATTTTCTTGATTGGTGGAGGGGGCTCGACGACCGCCTCGTCCGTTGTGTTTGGTTAAATACAATACTGCTGCCTACTAATGCGGTCAAATTTCATATTATAATTGGCCATCTTTGACTGCTTTATCGTCTTTATGGGGGCTCTGCCCTGCTAGAGAAATGAGTCCATAGACACCCTGTAGCTTCAACGTCGCTAGACTGATGGATCAATGCATGGGGTTCTGTGAGTGATCTTCACGCTTGTGTGGGGTTCCGCTGCAGCAAAAAGGTTGAAAAACACTGGCCTAGTGACATATTGTGTTAGATGGGCGCTTTTCACTTCCTCCTTAATTTACTTTGCCTAGAGCTATTACGCCTGCTTAGCACTGAGGTCGTATTATTTCGGCCCAGTGCACATCTCCGATGTTACCAAAGGTTACAGTGAATGGCTGTGAAGTCTTAGATGGCCGTAAAACTGAAATCGGCATTGAAGCCATTACGTGAGCACTGGTAACATGCAGTTTATCCGCTTTGTCAAATAGTTGCTCTGTCATCCGGCTTTATAATCTTTTGGGTTCTCGATCTTTAATCTTTGCATTGCATTGTGGGTAGGTTACGAGGGTGAGAGCCTGGAGAAGGTGGTACAGATGATCAGTGAGAGTAACATGGTGCTGATGGACCGATGGCAGATTGAATTCAGTCCGGGTGAGCCAAAACAGAATCACTTAATACAATCTGTGTACTGTATTGTGAGAATATTTTTGCACCAAATTTTTCTCAGTCATTCGGTAAACCAGATAATTATGCCTACATCACAAAGACATTACAACAAAGGTGTTATTGGGCACTCGATTAGTTTAGTAATAAAATCATCCTTATGCACAGCTTGTGCAGTTAGAAAATTTGTTTCTGAAGTTGTGTTTCCGTCAACTTGGCATATGTCAAGTAAATGCAAAACAAGCCAGTGCCCCTTTGCACAGGTTTGTACTAAGCACATGAGCAATTTGGTACATAAATATTTTTATGTTTCTGAGATATCATGATTTTCATGTTGGGGTATTTTTTGTTTCACATTGTAGACCTTGCGAGTGACCTGATGTCATCTGATAGTCCAGTGGCTGAGCGTGCAGCTGATCCTCCACCGTGCAACATTGTCAACAATTACTTTTCCATCGGCGTTGATGCGTCCATCGCACACCGATTCCATGTCATGCGAGAAAAACATCCCGAGAAGTTTAATAGCAGGTACAAGTTAGAGGAGCTGGTAGTGATTAGGAAAATTTTGCAGTTAACTTTTTCACAATTGAAGATTTATTGATTTTTACAAAAACTAACAGTGGTTACTGTGCAAGAAAAATGCATGTTTTTTATCATCTTTTGTCAGAGGCTTGTCATTGTCCCATTATTGACTTTGATAAAAAAAAATTCAGAATTAAAATTTAAGAATCAATATTTTATTAATCACAGAAAATTTTTGACGGTTAACCCTGTGATTAGTCTTTAATTTTTGCAGCTGATGCATTGTAGTAAATTTAACTTAAAGATAATGAAAAATTCTCTTGATAGAGAAGTATTTAACCTAGATGAAAAGTCTTTATGTGAAGGATTAATTTTTGAAGGAATAATTGATGTAAGTAGTAGAATACTCAGATAAATTATTCCCAATATAGTGAACTTTGTGAAGTAATTTGGTATCGGTGATTACACATTTTCTGTGCTGGTAGTACAGTTTTTTATCAAAAGAAAATTTAAAAATTTATTTTAAAATTAGTATTTAAAGTTTATTACAGAATTAGTATTGTCAATGTAAGTATTTTTTAAAAATTTTAATCTCTGTCAGGATGCATTTCTGTTTGTCTGTTAGAATGAAGAACAAGTTGTGGTATTTTGAGTTTGCAACGAGTGAGTCTCTTCGTGCTTCATGCAAGAACCTTCACGAAAACATCGACATCTTGGTACAACAGCCACACCGTCAAATATAGTCAACTTTAGAATAATTGAATATATATTTTAGGATGCATTTTGGATATGAGATGAATTTCAAGTTTACCACTGACATGGATAATGGAATTCCTTGGTGCCTGATCATCGAAAACATGGATAGCGGTCAACGACTTTTAATAGTTTTGAAGACTGGTTAATGTTTAATGCAATTACATCTGTAGCATATGATTGATTTGCTACGGTCGTTCACTTTGTTGTTAAGTGTTGTTTGTTGGAGTTATGCAAATTTACAGCAACAGAAAGGTTTACTTGTGTAACACCATATTGGTAACGGAGATATTTTGCATGTATTGTTATCGATATTCAACAATTAATAACTCTGCTAAGAAATAATATTTTTTAACTAAATTTTGTGATCGCATCTGCACTTTATTGCGGATTAAGCGTATGAAATTTTATCCAGATTCATTCAGATTTAAACACTTCTGTTGTACAATATCTAGCTGGGTTACTTTTTTCTGGACATAGTGTAGTGCGCTGTGGTATCATTAGCTCATGCTGATCAACTTTATGCACAATTGCAACACTTCAGACGTTGCACTGTAAGACAGATAGGTGCCAGAAATGGGTTGTGAAAGAATGAGCTCTGTGTCTGTGCATGGTCAGTGCGATGGTTATGCATTGGATCTGGGCAGCGGTCCATCGATGGAAGGAATCGCCCTGCTGAACATTCCCAGCATGTATGGTGGCTCCAACCTGTGGGGTGAGTCAGCCGGACTCAAGAAGAGAAAGAAGGTCAGCAGCAGCGGGTCAAAGGATCATGATCGAGAATGTTCTTCCGGTAGCATGTCCTCGACCGATCTTTCCTTTACCATTCAGAGTGAGTCACTCGTACTTGTACTTCACTATAGCTAGGGGCCACTGTAGCTAACCCTAACTGTATTTAAGGCTAGTTCATTGTGGAAGACTTATGGCCGGTTTACAACTTGGTCAGCGTAGCTCATTAATATTCATAATGCTTGAGTTCATGCCGAGTGATATACCATATGATCAGCACGGTCTGGCGATGTTGTGCTGGACTCGCTTCATCATGTGCAGTCAGTAAAAGCAGACAAGCACATCGGTTATGTGATCCTCTTGAACCACATCATCGATGCACTTTTCTGCCTCTATTGGCCACGCATGCTGGAACGAGTCTGGTACAACATCTCCATTCTGGTCTACAAAGTCTTGCATGGACTCACGCCGCAATACCTTGGTTCGCTCAACTACATCGTCGCCGACTTGACTGGCTGTCAACCTCTATGTGTGCCTTTGGTCAAGTTTCATCACTAACCAGCTGGGCTTACCTTGTTGTCAGCGCATGACATGAAACGATTTGTCAGATCACATGACATCTGCCGAGTCGTTATCCAGCTTCTGTCAGCGACTCAAAGCTCATCTTTTCACCAAATCATTTCCTGGACTGTACTTTAACTCCTTTCTCTAGCAGTAGTTTGTATTACTTCGGCCACTTTCAAATTTTGCATTGATTGATTCATTTGTAGAATTATTCCTTCATAGCCTGTTTTATCATCTATCTGTGCTTTTTGCTTAAACTGTTCGACCACTTTGGATGCCATTTGGCAGGCACATTTCTGTGGTCAGTGGCCCATTGTGTTAGACGGAAACGTCTCCTTTATTTGTGATGAATTCTTACGTTTGCAAAGCAACGTGATGAATGGAGAAGGCATCTCTGAGCCTGTGACTGAGTAAAGAGACATCAGTTTGAACATTTGTTGTAATTTCTAACTACGATGTTTTTTTGAGACACAGTATATATTTGGATGTGTAGATATCGGAGATCGGCTGATTGAGGTTGTTGGCCTGGAGAACACGATGCACATGGCTCAGGTGAAGAGTGGAATTCAATCCGGTCGAAGACTGGCCCAGTGTTCCAGCGTCGTCGTCAGGTAACTACTACACATACAACAACAACAACAACAAATGCTACTACTACTACTACTACTACTGTTACTGTGTTACGTATTTTTGTTTGTCATTTAGCTGTTCAAATATGCCATAGTGTGGGTCTTTTCTGTTCGTCCATCTGTTTGCTGATTAGATTATGAGGGTGAGTGTCTCGTACGGCTCTCAAGTTGAAAATGAAATCGTGTAGAGAAAGCCAAAATTGATATTAACGTTTCCCAGGCCATGTGTAAGTGGTGTGTGCCATTTTTCACTTTTTACAGTCAGAGGCCAGGATTAATGCTTGGCTTGTGCAGCTGTAGGTGGACAGCTGCACAACTCATGTCAGCACTGTGTCGACATATTTTTTTTTTTAGTTTTGACTGACTGATTGTCAGTTATTGATCAGTTTAATTGAAATTGTCAGTCATTCAGTTGCTAGGTTTGTTGTACAATGTTCATTGGTTGTTTTTTCAGCTTCATTGACCCAGTAATTGGTTCTTTTACTTGTGCAACGATTTACTATCATTCAAGGTTCTGGTGTAGTTTTAAGAAGTCAGCATGAAGTGGCTGATATTGTTATATTTTATGATTGATTTTGTATTAATTCTGGTATGTAGAACGCGACGGACGTTTCCAATGCAGATTGACGGTGAGCCTTGGATGCAAGCACCTTGCACTGTAAGTTTTTTCTTTCCATAATATTGTAATGATAATAGTAATAATAATAATGACAATAATAGTGACAATGTAATTGTCATCAGTAATGTATAATACATGCAGTAAAAGTGATACTTTAAAATGGTAGATTCTGGGTGCATGCCATTGAATGTCTGCTGTTGTGCCTTAGTTAAGTTGTATATTTTTACCTCCGCCAAGGAGGTAATGTTTTTGCTGGTTTTTGTTTGTCTGTTTGTCTGTCTGTTAGCAAGATAACTCAAAAAGTTATGGACGGATCTTTCTGAAATTTTGAGGGTATGTCGGGCATGGCATAAGCTACAAGCGGTTCATTTTTGGGGGTGATCTGGCAGGAATCCTGGATTCTGGATCACTTTGAAATTTTCGTTACCATTGCGTTAAAGGGGGCATAAGGGAACTGCTGGCAAAGCGAATATGGTGACGTCACCTGGCGAACGACATTGCCTTGGTGGAGGTTCCTACGGGCTATGACTGCTTTCTAGTTTTAATCTACTATTATTGTAATAATTTTATAACAGCAGCAGCAACAATATCATATTGATCATATTTGTCATCAGAAGAGTTAGCTTTAACTTTGTTGTTCGAAGTTTGACATTTGTGACTTAATTTGTATAATTTTTTTTTTGTTTTTGTTAGCAAGTCAAATGTAGTGAAGTTTTTTTTTGAATTGCTGCGAATACATGGGCAGCTAGTCAGTTTTGACACTTGTTGCATAAGACTGGAAAGACTCTTTACAATCAGCACGTCAGTAAAAAGTACATTTTTTATGTGCCCATATGCATTGTGATGTCATCATAATTTATGCAAAAATAGTGTCAATGTTTGCATTATTGCCATCACTTTTGTTTTCAAGTTTCCAAACTTCTGAATGCCTTTTGCACTGATTTTACCCTACAGTGCGTTAAAAAGTAGGCAGGGCAGGAAGTTGTAATTTTCGACACACACTGCAAATTTCGAACACAGGAGTTTTATATGAGTGAGCTATTAAAATTTTGATTTTGCCTAAAAATTGGGGTTTTTAGCATTTTTGAACAATGAATTTTGGATAAGAAGAAGATTTTCTGACAGTTTTGCCGGCAGCTTAAAATTTAGATAATGGGGGGGCAATTGTTCCTCTGCTTTTCGACCACGACGTCACTGGTCCTATTTCGATATGATAGAAGACTGAGTTGTGTGTGGCTGCAGATATCGGTGACGCACAAGAACCAGGTTCCAATGTTGATGGCACGAAGTTCATCACGCAAGTCTTCACTCTTTGCCTTCCTGCGCAGGTCATAGGCCGGTCCACCACATCTCTACTGCTACTGTATAGCCTTTTACATCAGCCAAGAACAAGTGGACTTTGAAACTCGGAATGTCGAATATGCGTTATGCACATAACATATTTTACTAGATGTGTTTTTTGCCGGTGTAAGTGTTCAGTCGTTCTGGTAATGGTCAGTTGCTGCTAATACAATGCTACTAGTACTTCTGATAACACTACTTCTATCACACCTATGACTACTGGTTTCAGTTCATAAAGGTTTAGCCCACCAATTTTTCAGAGTTGCTTGAGGTTAAGTTGGGTCCTCAGTATTGATTTGTCAAAAGTGAATTTTATTGGTCGGAAACTATTTCCAGTATTAAAAATCTAAAGGTATATATAGGTCTTTACGGAAACCTATCTCAGAGCTACTTAGCATCACCTGCCATATAGGATTTCACAGTGATACACACGTGAGTGCAGCCTTGCGGGCCGGTTCTTGATTTACCTATCTTATAGGGATGAAAGTTGGAGTTAATCTTGGTGTTGGTTATATACCAAGAAGGTTTACCGGTCTGCAGACAGTCATGATACAGGTAATAACCACTTGATAGCAACCCAATCTTGGGACTTAGAATTGTGCTTGTTTTGCTCAGCGATGTGTGGCAGCTTCATACAACAATAATATTGGTCTCTCTGCTATGTGTCTTGTGGTGATGGTGAATGATGATGTTGTCTAGAGCTGCACTGAATCATGATTTTATCATTCAACTGAACACCAATATTTTGCTCTTTCAGCTAGTTGAATACAAATACAGACTGTTAATACAATGTCAGCAGCTGATCTGACAATATAAATGCAATAATAATGGTTTTAATGATAACTGTTAGGTTCACATTACTAAACAGTATTATCATCCTTATCTTCATCTTTCAAGTGAAGTGCAGATTTTTGGGAGAAATATTGTATTGTAAACCAAAAAAATTGAACAGATCACTGCACAAGTCAGTTTTTTATTGTTTCTACTATGAGAGCAAATGAGCACCACCACGACTTTTGTTTACAGCTTTGTAAATATTATATGCACAATTTTTTTGCAATTTTTGTATCGGATCTGTTTGAATATTTGTTGGAGTGTGAATATTCGAATATTCGAATTAGAGCCACTGTATTTTGCAGACTGTGAATTTATGGATAGAATTTATTTGATGCAGCTGTAATATTCTTATGATTGGTGTTTTCATTTGCTTTGTGTACTTCCTTAGACATGCTACTGTGTAACACATGTCATGTGTATTACCACATCTGTGCGGACTGTGGACATAGGTCGTACGTAAATAGTTTTTGTTGCTGCATATGACTATTGTAATAACTGAGTGAAACATGACGTTAAAGTGGGGTCGAGTTTTTGCTGTTTTTCTCTTGCTTACACTGTGCGCTCAACAATGTTTTTTTGTCCGGAAACTTGTTTATTGTTTTCATCGGCAGTGCCACTTTTATATTTGTGCTCCAGGTCTGGCTACCTGGGACTTTACGTAGCCTAGTACGTGTTGTGCTTTTTGTCAGTGGTTCTCAGAATGTGGCCAAAGAGCAGCTGGCTGCCGGTGGCCGGGCCAGTGGCTGTTGTTATGTATTTACTTGTCATTTAATTATGAATCACTGTTGAAACTTTGCCCTCAGTAACCAGCATGATATTGGTTTCTGTCTCTGTCCTTGAACATGAAGTCTCATTGAAAGCTGGAAGTCTGTTTGGAAGTGATGTGAGATCTTCTCCACTGAGAATAGTGCTGCCACCTGACGAATGCTTTATACAATGGCCTCAAGCTACAGCTATATCCACTAAAAACTTCCTGCATTCAGATCGAGTTTCAGCATACTCAAGATGTATGAAGATGGCGGAAGTGGTTCATTTGAATCATTTCAATGAGTAGTGTTCAATCATGTTTTACAGTAATTGTGAACCATCATCTCACATCATCTCTCTTTTTTATTCACTTGTGTTTGGGGTGCTGCAGGACCCAGACCCTAGCCCTGTTTCTGCACTAATATTACTAAATAACCATCTATTGAAATGAACCTTTTCCACAATCTTTACTATAGTCCAAAGTGCCTGAACCTGAATCCGGATATTGGACCAGATCATTGCTGAAATCTGACTGATTGTCGTTAGGCCACTGTCCACTGCTGTATGTCTCATAATCGTAATTCTTAAGGAATACCTGGAAACGATCCAGAATACCCAAAAGAATCTGCATCGTCACCAAAATCTGATCACTTCATCCATGGGGCTGTGCCTAACGCCTGCAGAACTTTTGCCAATAACCGTTCGGGAATTTTTGAGTAATTCCGCTGGTGAACAAACAGGCTGACAACCCCCAAACTTTGATGGAGGTAATCAGTCCTCACTGATGCCTGTACTGATGATGTATCGTATTGGTTGCTGAGCGGCAGAGTGGTATCTTTTCGTCTGATAGTGATAGTGAGATCTCGCCTTTGCTCGTCTGTTGATATCGTTATCGTTGCCTTCGTCATCCAACCCGTTAGTTCTTCAGCTGCTTCAGTGTAACGTAATGTACTTTCATTGCTTCAGATATGACGAAGATTGTGAGGCATTATCGTTTGTGTGTCTGTGTGTATAAGTGTACTTTGCACTCTGCCCATTAACCCACTTCATTACAGTACAGCTTACACGGTAGTCCCCTAACTTGCATAACTTGATCAAATATTATCAGTTTTTTTCTCAAATTTTAAAAATTTTTGGTTAATCTGAAATGCATCGATAACACATCGTCAGATGTAGTCGGCTTTAGAGTATAAGTTTACTGAAGATTACTTATTCTGAAGTTTGCTGTATTTTACATGGTAGTGTAGTGATGCACGTGTTGTGCAGTGCTACTTTCAGTGATCACTTGCAATGACACATCCATTTTTATCTGTTTGTGCTTCATTTAGTATGAAAATCATTCAAATGTGCCCACAGAGTTATAAGCTGAATTGTTCTCAATTAATAATTGTGTAGGCCTATAGATAGCACTGGGTTTATTTTTTTCGCTAGGGCTGTAAGTAATCTGTCAGGCACGTAACTTTGATCAGATAGTTGGGTATAGATAGCTTGACCAGATTTGCTTTTATTCATGCCGGACTAGCACAAAAGTAGCCTGGTATTTTCATAACTTGCAGTATTTTTATCATCTAATTTCGTTTGGGAGGTCAGTATAAAGAATGTCAGTGCCTCGAAGGAACAGTGTTTATTTCTCATTTGTTGTTATTTCTCTTTTAGTCACCGTTCAATGAATATTATTAAGGCTGTTCTTACAGCTGAAATGTGGTGCCGGTTTAGCTTTTGGCTTGGGTTGTTGTTTGTTTTTTTCTTAGTGATTGCTAAGTTGTTTGTCTGAAGTTTGGTCTGTTCGTTTTAAGTTTGATTGTTGGTACTTGTAGTCGTCTACAATTTGATGTTATTGTGCGCCGTGCGGCCGTCCTCACGTGCCTTTACTGCGGGTCTAGCTCATCTGTTTGTCCACTGTCTGTCCCTCCCCTGTCCTCCAATAGACAGCATTCTGAAATTAGTGACTGTCTGGAGGAAAACAGGGAAGATTATTAGAACTGCCATTATTGTTAATTAAATATGCACGCGTATAATGCAGTTATTACAATTTCAGGTTTAGCTCGTTTTTGTGCCTTGTGTTTTTGTAAAGGTTTAACTTACCGTTCCATTACTATGTGTTTGTGTGCATTCTGCCTGGAAAGGCCGTCCCCGAAATGACCTATACTGTGTCGGGCAGGACGTTAAACCCTACTCACTCACTCACCCCATCTGTCTGTCCGTCCAGGTTTGTCCATTACGGGCAGTGCGGACGTTTTCCAGGAAAAGGCTAACCGTGCTTTCATTTTTGAGTTCAAAGTGTCAATGATTATCAAGGTCACCAGATTTCAGTCTTCAAGAAAATGACGAATATCTGGCGTAAACGGGGCTTGACTTAATTTATCGCGACGTCAGCCAACGTAAAAGTGGACTTTCAGTTGAAATTTAAGAAAACATGTTAGTGTTGTATGTGCATAGCCAGGCGGACGGCCGCCTATCGTGCTTGTTTCATTGATTATTGACCGGTACATTAAACCAAATATCTAGTATATTTGGTTAAACTCTGCTCATCTCTCTCACTTATTTCCGTAACTAACGGACCTCACAATTATTATTTTATTCTGCTTTGGTACGTCACTTTCATCGTTACTGTTTGTTTCATAGTGCCATATTTTTGCATGTTTTGCAGACTAATGATACGTGCTGTTATTAATTCTTTACTAGAATATATGACATTGTAAACACGACTGGTTGCGGGACAACTTGGTTATACAGTTGGCAGTCTGATGGACATATAATATACACGATGTGTTTGAGTTTTAACTATTTTTTGGTTACTGGTATTTATCTGTCAGGAGCACCAATAAAAACAGTTCCATAGGAAAAGTTGAGTTTGAGCACGACGTTGCAGATGTAGGTTTGAACTGCTGACAAAAGTTTGGTTCGTTTTTCGTGAATGCTCGGGGCGCAAATGCATGTTTACTTTAAGAATTAGCCTTCAAGTTTGAACTACTGCATGCGTCTACTAAACAATAGACCCTAGCGTATCATATGTTTTATGTTCCTACTGAAATTTGCTGGCAGAATATATTATGTGAATAGTCATATATAAATTGCTCATTTTTGGCTACTGACATTGCTGATATACAGTTTTTTTGGGGGGAGGGTATTATTTTTATTGGCTCACCCTGTATAGGCCTAATTGTTGTCGTGCCGCGTGCAACGGTTTCAGCCCCGTTCTGCTGTTGCAGTAGCGGCATCTGCCGCGTGTTAAGATGATTAGAAAATGTCTCAGGGGCTGAGGTATGACCCGCAAAATTTTTGGTTGGATGCACCTATAAGTATTCGGTTTGGAGAATTGGTTTGTATGGTATTGTTGCATTATGGTGACTGTAAAATTGGGATAACGGAATTTTTGTCAAAAATGAGTTTTTTATTAGCCTACGCCACTATCAGAATTCCTTTTACTTCCACGTATGGCATGCTAATGATCTATGGCCTAAAATGTCGTAATGTTTTAGGGGGTTGTACAGATGCACTCCATGCAGAGTATTGGGTAGGCCAGATGCAGTGCTTTGATACGTGAACTGTCATTAAAATTTGTTTTATCTAATATTTTTGGTGTAGCGCCCTCTAGCTGAAAATGAGATTATTTTATCTCATAAGCGTTCATCTATGACAGTTTCTTGAACGATTTCTTTGTTTTGATGATCCAGAATACGTTAATGAATGTGTGTGTAAATGGGTAAATGTAAATATTTGCCGCTGACGTGATTTTGGCAATATATTTCTTCCAAACTTCGTTGTCGGAACTTGTTTGGTAGCATTTTTGTGCCATATAGTAGGCCTATTTTTTGTGGTTTTTCAGCTTTAGGCTAGCCGAAAGTGCCAATCTGTGTGTGTTTAACCCTTAAACGGTAGCAGTGGCGGATCCAAGGGGGGGGGTGGCATCCGCTCTATTGACTGGATGCATTTTAAAACATGTGAAAATTTTGCACGAAAAATGCATTATTTTCGCACAATATGCGGAGGGGACACAGCCCCTTGCCCTTCCGCCCTTCTATTCCAAATTTCTGGATCCGCCACTGGAGGGTAGTGCCAAAAACTGTCCGTTATTGTTGTTATTTTATGATTATAGGCGTTTGTGGTCGTACAGCTGCCTCGTCGAAGCAGGAGAATAATTGTTTGCAAAACTACAAATTTTAGGCCCATGGCTATACATTCGCACGTTATTTATTGACATTTTTTACCAAAACTGATAGCCGTCGCAAAACTCTAACAGGCACTGTGCCACACGTTCGTCGCAGGATCGAGTACACCAAAATTTTAGAATATTTTTGTCGGGATAGTGCCTCTAACCTTTATCTAGCATCATCGTCAGTTTCTGGTAGCCACTTGGAGAGAAACGTTAATGCGTACAAATTGAATGAGTGCGTAATATGAGCATTGATTTATTATGTTTGTCGGAAATACTGTTCACCGGCACGGACTGAAAGTTATGAAGCGGTAACGTTAACGATCATTGATCCCTTTGATTCTTGGGCCTATTGTGAACTTGACGCTGTACGATTCTTTAATAGGCATATTTGTGCATACATCACCGCCGATGCTTTGATTTGGTTGTACTGCATATTGCATAAAACGTAGGATGGAGTACTGGTATTTATTTTGCAATATCTTAATAGCAGTAGGTCTATCTATGTGCGATTTAGTTTAGGCACGTAGTAACGCCCCAATCCAAACCCGAGTTTTATGAGCGTTTCTTTATTTTATTTTCAGTCCTTTGCATTTTGTGTTGTTATTTTTCGAATAAATTTGAACCAGACGACACATATTTTCAAGCGTCTTTTTATCCAATCAGCTTTATTTTTTACAGGCCCGAGCCGCGGTTTTCCGTTTAATGAAGCGAAGATTTTTGAAAGCAGACAATCATTCTGGCCGGCGTCAGGCAGACAAATACAAATATAATTTTTGTGTCTACAGGCCCTAAAATTTATTCTTTGAACTATAGTTGGCGTAACATAAATAACGTTGTAATGTTTTGTGAAGATTTGACTCCAATTACTCTATTAGTTTAATATGGTAGACTGCTGTTGACTTTGAGCGCTTTTTATGTAGGCCTACTTCGTCGAAGCTACTATGCCTATTTTATGCATTGCTTACCTGTGAATGCGGAGACTGTCGATCGCAGGACCCAGGCAGGGTATGTACCCTGGACCCTTGCTCGGTTTTCAGTGAGATGCACATTCAAGAGTCTAAACGAGATCTCCGGTTGTCGACGGGGCGTCCACTCCATTACAATAATGTTGACGAAATGCACGTCGCGAACGATTGTACGGCAGTCTACACGTAGGCCTATATATTGTACTTTTGTTTCGCGATGGTGTTCAAATCTCGCATAATAATTTTAGAAGAAAATAAATAGGGGTCTGCTTATTCGATGTAAACTTACAGAAGGGTAATGACATTAAGTTAGATTATCCTACGTAAAATATCACAGATAGTTAGCTAGGGCAGTAGAAATATTGTGGTTAGCGAAATTAATTGGTTGTTCGCTCAGTGGCGTAGCCAGAAATTTCAACTGGGAGGGGCCCCGTCGCCCTATCCCCTTCGTTCCTGCCTTCCCTTTCCTCCCCCCCCTTTTC
>Ga0209367_1009402_pt1 | contig 13261 bp, 5 predicted proteins | sample WorMetLIZISLAND2_FD_187412 | JGI IMG/M metagenome (GOLD analysis project Ga0209367, IMG submission 187412) | Marine gutless worms symbiont microbial communities from Max Planck institute for Marine Microbiology, Germany - Olavius geniculatus... ... | reverse complement strand
CGTTTGCAATAGCGCAGCACCTCGAAATAACGTCTGTGGGGCCCGTGAATTTCCCGTGAATTTGCGAAACTTTTTCCGTGAATTTTCCGTGAAATTTGACACATTTTAAAAATTCTGCCGTGAAATCATGCATTTTTCCGGTGAATTCGGTTGGTCCCTAACTATACAGCCTACCACATGCACAGAACGGACAGGTCAACGCCATCACATTGCTTCCAATTTACAGTATCATATGTGACATTATTCCTAGCACTATATTAGACTGTTTTTAGATCAGATCAGATCAGATCAGATTAGATTAAATTAGATTAAAAAATTGCAGCTAATAATGATATTAATTAGCTAACTAATTACTTTCATGGAGTAATTAGCTGACTATTACCGATCGCTGTTGGATTCTGCTGGAGTTGCTGCAGCTGGGGCGGAGTTAGCATCAGATCGAGCGGGTCGTCAGTGCCCCGCATACAATTGCCATCGTTGCCGCCGCCGCATGACGTCTGTGTCCTGCATGGCCAATCTGTCGAGGACGCTTCACAGCAGAGGGCCTGAGCATCGCCGATCGACGACGAGTAGCTATCCCAGCAGCTGGCGGTGACCGGGCAACCTCCTGTAGCTTGCTCCGACCTCTGTAGTTGATGTTGATGGTAGTTCGGCCTGTGATAGTACGAAATCTGACGCCGCTGTTGTACGGATGCTGACTGATGATGCGGAGCGGTGACGTCATTGGTGACGTAAGACCCTTGACTACCGCCGCTGCCACCGCGGGGGCACATAGACCCCGTCGGTGACTGCCCCGCCGCCCCCGATATATCCAGTGACCTCGCGGTGTTTCCGGTGTACATAACGTAATCGGGTGTAGTAGCTGTGATGTACTGACGAGGGCCAGCAGTGAGCAGCTGATGGGTATTCTGCTGCTGCTGCTGCTGCTGATGTTGTTGCAGACAGCGGACGTATGTCAGACGGCGTTCGTCGAACTGGTGAACCATTTCGCGAATCGATGCAGTCTAAATGTTGCCTCCAATCTTTATTCCGCTTCTTGTTTGTTGGCTTTTCCTTTGTTTATCTATTTTCTGCCATTAAACGACGAAAAAGTCGAATAGTCTTATTTCGCGAAGTGACTAAACTGTTACTTAAGCCTACGGGCAATTAAGTAGGCCTAAGGGTCAAATGCTTTCTATATAATTCCTCGCACTGCAGAACGACAGCTGCATCAGGCATCATGTTCGCATTACATAACTTCAAAGACTCATTCCGTTCGTATAGGCCTAGCGTTTGGTGTGCAGTCAGTTATAAATGATAATGACATCCACGACAGCCTTGACAACGTCGCTAATAATAGAACCTATAATCCAATCACTTCGCAGTTGACACACGCCGCTGAAGTTTATAACTGTATTATAGGTTTATACGACTGACAGACCTCTTGTATGCCATTTAGCTAGCTAGTATAGACTTAAATTGCTTTATTACGCACCATAGGCTATACTCCGCCGACGACACACGTTCGACCGCTATATAGCCGCTGTATTTCATTGCGGTATTAACGCCTGTGCATGTGGCTATATAGCTCGGTCCGCGACGGTTAACATATGCTGCAGCTGCAGGTGCGCTCAAGTAGGCGGGCACTATTCATCGATGGATATACAATGCATGCAGTGGAGAGGCGGACCCCGCACGAAGGCGGCTAGGCGGCTTGGTCAGGGGCGGGGCGTCGCCGGTTGATTGACGGGTCGATGGCGGCCGCTCATGCACCGTCAGCAACATAAGCCTATATATATAGCTCACATCCAACGCAACGCGCGCAACGCAACGGACGCAACAAACACAATGCAAAAATAGACACCGCTTCCATAATTTATTATTGCGTTTTGGTCGTTGTCTATTCTGGCGTTGCGTTTGTTGCGTGCGTTCGTTGCGTTGAAAGCTATACGCACGTATATGGTTTTAGCGCATTAGATGTTAATTGTATAACGTTATGCGCTATATAAAATAAATTCACGTTTTACCAATTTACTTACTTACTTTACTCGTTATACTAGGCCTATGGCGGACGCCGTCATCGCATGCAGACGGCGGGCGGTTAGACTTCAAAGAGCGCGCGCTAAGTGGACTCCTATCAACCATCGTTGACCGACGACGTCAACAGTCAACACGCGAGATAGTGCGAGACTGCGAGGGCCACTGCAGTATGGGGTGCAAATTCGGTTCAGATAAACTCGGTCTAGGCGGTGGGGTCCGCCTCTCCACTGCATGCAAAGTCGGTATATACCCAAGTAGTTTTCGGCAAAGTCGGTGGCTGGTTTTGTGCTCGAGAGACGGTAAGCATGGTCGAAGCCTCACAAGAAGAACTAGCAGTGATGTCGAAAATAAACTGACATTTTATTGCAAAATACTAAACATGAAAAAATAGTTTTAAAAATTAGTCTTTTAAACTCAAATACCAACGCGCCTATTTTAGATCAGAAATTCAGTTTATTTAATCGTTTTTGACAAAAAACATAAGCTTGAATCATGCGAAAAACTGTATCTTACAAAACTATAGTGCGGCTTGAATTCTCTCCGTACAAGCATTGCAAATGTGCTGCTGGTGAGGTTTTTTTTCACAATTTCGGCGATATAATTTTTTAATAAGGATTTGTCTTCATAGGCGCGCTTTGTATATATAGGATGATGATGTAATAAAAACCGTAAATTATACATAATATTGTGTAATTCGTTTGTTCAATGTACATCATGCAGATTTTTGAGAAGTAATTACTTTGTTTATTACATAGCTTAATTATATAGCTATATATTTGCCGCCGATCAGCGTTTCGATTGAGTTTACTGCTTCTGAACAAAAACGACATCAACCGACTTTAACGTGGACCGAGTTTACTGCGACCGAATATAAAACGGCTGTCTTCCATGCAATCTACACCGCTTGACTCGACATGCAGCGACTTCCAGGAATTAACCTATAGCTCTATCTTCAGACCATCCCACTCTGTCATTCATATTTCTCGTCAACAGTATTGCACTGTTATTTTTGGTGCACGATCGGCGACACGTTTCGATCAACTGTAAGTAAGTAAATATAAGTAAATCTGCAATATATACCTGTCTCGGCCGAGGTTACCCCTACATTAATATTTGCGCCGAGTATAGGCTAACTTAACGAAGAATCCCGGCCTACATTCGACTATATTGAGTTAACAATAAGACCGAGCCGAGTTGTCGCCGTGCCGTGCATAACGTGGGCTGAATGCGCCGGTCTAACTAACTGTCAATTATTCAATTCCGGACGTGAGGACTAATTGTTCCTCCAGCGTCGGACAGTCGGACAGTCAGCTATAGCGACGAGCCTGCGTGACCACGTCGTGTAAGCCTCTAGTTACAGTCGCTTTGCCACTTAGTTGACAACGGGCGCGTGCGGTGCGACTGGCGCACGCAATTTACCAATTAGGCCTAACCCCTAGCGGACTGTACTGTAGGCTACACTGCAGAACTGACGGCCTATTGCCAGCAGTGCAGCCCGTCGGGTCGCGTCATGTTTACGACTTAATTCCATGCTCACACCGTGCGCTCTTTGATGTACGCCTACTCTCAGCGCGACCATCGCTTCTGTCAGTCTGCGGGCAGGTGTATGGGATTGTGGGACGACATACGTATAGGCTATACTCTATTCAGCGGTCATCTGACGTTATACATTATACGTTAGAGAGTAGACACGGCACGTAATGTGTTGCATCACGCTTGAATATACGCAGTCTGTAAAAGGGGGTATAGTTTTACATGGAAAACCTATCTCAGAGTATCAGAGCGTCACTTGCCATATGGGATCACACATTGCTACCTGCCACCCGACACAGGTGAACGCGCCCCGCCTCAACCTCAGTTAAACAGCCCGGTACTCGGTTTATCCATACTTCGGAGGGATGGAAGACTGAGTTGACCTTTATGCTTGGTTATATACCGAGATGGTTTACCTGTCTGCAAACAGTCACTCATCTAGGTACGAATCACTTGATAGCGACCCGAGCGGGAGTCGAACCGACGACTTCGCAATCAACGTTTAACGTCCTGACCGTCAAGCTATAAGCCAAGGTAGCTGCTATAGTTCCGGTGTCTTTTACTACCTGACTCCGTATATGACAGCCTAAGTCATATACTTATGTCATATACGGAGTTCCTCGGAGCTACCGGACATTGCATCCGACTACATTAACTCAGCTTCATCATTACAATCATATATGATGCAATGTCCGGTAGCTCCGAGAAACTCGCCGACCCATTTGGTGCCGTCGCGTCGTTTCTCGCAAAGCTTGACGAGACGCTGTTGCAGTTGCACTATCGCTGGCTTGACTCTCTTCGCCGATCGACCACGCTGGCATTGGATTGCGACAGCAGCCATCGCGTGATCCCGCTGAAGAGCCTGCAGTATTACTCGACGGGTCTTTTTTTTATATCAGAATAATCATTCAGAATGGCCACTTCTAAAAACTAAAAATGTCCAAAAGTCACTCGACTGCATTCAGTCAAATTCTAAGGCGACAAAACCGTGCGTAGGCCTAGACTATGAAGTCGACAGTTTCCGCCTTTGCGGTAACAGGCCATACTTCATACGGAAAAATGTTTGACACCCAAGTTAAATTTCCTCAAAACAGTGCCCAGAATGCACCAGTCATACATATAAACACCCAAACCCCATATATAGTTTTGTCCATGGGGAGGGGACACCCCTGCCCACACCCATCTTTCGAAAATTCGAGTGCTCCTTTATGTAGGCTATAGATAACCTGTGAAATATGGATCCTGTATGGCTGCGCCAGTGTGTCAGTGCAGAGGGTCGAGTTAAAGCTGTGCATGAAACAATCATGCTGGCCTGCAGCATGTTTGCTATCTGTAGGCCTGGATGCCATCTTGCACAGTCCAACTGTTTGAATCCCGGTATTGTAATTGACAATAAAGAGTTCCATGCATTGAGTTTCAAGTGTAGCCATACAACGGTGCAGTCCGCCGATGAATATGCTAAAGCAACGAACGGTAATACCCCGTTTACACGATGAAACAAACATGAAGCAAACGTAGGATTCAATATACACCTGCACGACTGTGGTCTATGTTTGCTTCATGTTTGCTTCATCGTCTAAACGGGGTATAAGAGTAAGCCTATAGCCTATAAATCATCTCTCTGTTTATGCCATTACACTGCTGCAGCAGCAGCTCACCCACTACGCCGCAAGGTCATCCGGTGCACTATCGATTAACGGTTGCAGGCAGGCGACCAATGGAGATATCATTAATTACCTGGAATTTAGACACGTATATAGGCCGAGATCGAGGACGGTGCTTGTCTGCACGCATGCCCAGTGTTCTGGCAGCCCCTCGCTGTTGATTGTTGTGTCGTTAGATAACGCAAGCATTTCGACACACCACTCTACTCACCACTCAATTTTTTAAGTGTGTGCCCGTTATCAGTATACACCGTAATTTTCTTTCTATTTTTATATTTATTTAGGGTTTAAATCATTTGCCGTTACGTAGGCCCTATGTACGCATTTTAGCTCGCAATATTAAGCGAGTTTTTATCTATGAATATAGCATAAAATGCTTATAGAGAAGTATTTGCATGACGTTTGCGCTGCAGCGTTATCAAGAGTGCAGTGCACGTATATGTAGCAGGAAAGCAAGCATCTTTGATGTGAGGCCGAGGCCTCACATAGACTGCATAGACTTCCACTCATATCTCGGTCTATATGTATTTAAGCTGTACGATAGATAACACGCCGGATATACGCGTATGTAAGTGATTCGTGATTGATGTTGCCGATATCGACCGCAGCATTGTGTGAAACCCTCAAGAGAATATGCACTGCGTCCCAAAAAACTGTGCATAAAGTTTCTGCATAAATTGTTTCGTATATCATAACCGTGTGAAAACTTCCGTCAGATCGAACATGCCGAAGATTTGCAGTATAAATCCATATCTTTCGACTAGAGTATAGTTCTAAATGTGTATTTTTGGGGGTGGGGGGACAAAAATGATTTTCTACATGCCAAAGTTAACGGAACCGGTCCCATGGATCTTTGCAATAAGTGGTTGTGCCTTTCCTTTTGCTCACGTTGTGCCAAATAGAGACATATCTGTGTGCCCAAAATTATTAAAGTCAATAAAAATTGGAGGAATTCCGGCAAAAACAATTTTGCACAGTTTTTTTGGGGGGAGGGTAACATAGTGTATACATGTCCGCTTAATTTTAAAAACAAAAACAGTTTGCCTGCATGAAAGGTGGTGCACCAAAACCAATGAAGATTATTGTGTTTGATTAAAAGTTATTGTAAAAATTGTGATAAATAACGTTTAAAATGTTTAATGTTTAAAATTAATGTTTAAAATTTGTCAAATATCAGCATAAAACATCTGCAGCTAAGTTTACGTCTTTTTTATTGTGCACAGTAGAAAATGCATACCCGGTAAACATTTCAGGATTAAACATTTCAGGATTAATTTATGCATAGTTAATTCTTCGTCTATTTGTTTGTTTTCAAATAATTGTATTTTGGTTGCTGTCTGGTGCATGTGCACCGCTTTCGCAAAACTTTGTTTTGAGACGTGCAGCATCTATCTGCAGCTGACGATTGCTGCTTCTTATAGTGTAAAAGTGTTAATATAGGCCTATGGGACTTGTGCAGAAAAACGCTGTTTTGCTCATGTCGCCCTCACTTTCACCGCTTGAACTTCAAAGTTTTAAAAAGTTGTTTGTTTAAATTTCTGTAGGGCCTATAGCTCATTGTGTTTTATAATCAATGTTTCTTGTTTAACAAGTAATAATAATAAGTAATTATCTGGGGTCGGTAAATCGAATACCGACCTCTATGGCTGGTATTAAGGCAGGTCGCGTTCACCTGCTGCGTCGGGTGGAAAGTAGAACACTGTCTCACATGGCACGTGACGTTCCTTAACTATATGATGGTTTTCCATAAATAGCTAGGGTTATACACAATGTTTGACCTTTACTAGAACAACATCTTTGCTCATCGCTAAAGGTTTAGCAGAGTATAGATTCGCAGTATCTTACAAATTTACACTTCTACCATTTCTCCAAAAATAGCCTGTATATAGTCTGTGGCAGACAGAAATATTTTAGCTACGTCCCTAGCTACGTCGCAGACGCAGCCTACAGCCAAATGTGCCTAGTTTTCCCTAGCTACGCTTTTAGCCAGTTCTATTCTAAACCTAGCTCGCTTCCTAACATTGCTTCCTACCCCTACAGCGTAAGATAAATGTCGCTAGCCAAGCTCAGCTACCAAAAAGCACTCTTCCAGACGCGCGAGAGCCTATAGCAGTTCCGGTTCAGTAGTTTAGCTGAAAATTGGGGTGTTCACGCTAAGTTAATACACAAATACCACATTCTCTATCTGGATCGCATAACGATAGTTCTGTGGCGCCACCTTGTCAATGACATAAACTTGTGTCGCAGCCTGAAATTGCCAAAAAATCTATAAAACCCCCTTTTTGGCGTTTAAGGTCATTCTAGGTCATTGAATTTGGCGCAGTGTATGACTTCCTATTAGTGACTAATAGTAACCTAGGCCCTATCTCGCACAGTTACTGAGATACAGCGACTTATTGGCCAAAAATCTCAAATTTTGCCAACCCCCACTTATTTAGCGCCCTGGTTCAGGGTGAGCCCCTTCGAATTTATGGAAAAGCTTTACGGTTCCTGAAACTAGAGTCTTCCAGGCAGCCGACTGTGAAGATTTGGTGATTCTATATAGCTTGCACCGCTTCTGAATGACAGACGAACAGACGGACAGAATTGCGATGGCTAAGACGCGCTGAGAGCATTAGCTGCTTTCGCGCGTAAAAACTTCATACAACAATTTTGTTCGTATAATGGTATTCGTCAGCTGGCAGCACCGCCTGCTTTATCTGACAATGGTAAACAATCTTTCAATCTTATCCTGGATCCAAGCTTTTTACTTTAAAAAATTTTAAGCCAAATCAGTCTGTAGCCTAACTTCAGTATAATTCTACTGAAAAACAAACAAACCAACAGAGAGATAAATGTCGGCTATCACTTAATTATCACATAGGCCTAGGCCTAACCTTCTTGGCGGAGGTAAGATATAGGCTAATCGGTAGGCCTAGAGTATGTTGTCGTTGGCTGAGTAAATTATTTAACTATCATCCGGTTTTTCATAAAACTGTTTTGAACTTAGAACCAAATCTGTAAGAAACAAATGCTGATCATACTTTAACTTTAAGCTACAGCCCTAGAAATGGTTGAAACGTAAGTAGCCTAATTACGGGGGCCTATATAGGCTGATTTAGACTTGAAGCTTATTTTGTTCTCGTTTTTTTTTCTATCATTCGAGGCAAATGAACTATAAATTTGTACAAAGTAAACTTTTTAGTCAATTAATCTAAAAAAAATCAACTTCGATTAGTCGATTATTTTAATCTGAACACTTTTTGTAGTCAGAAAAAGCTATGAAACTGCGGAATTCAGCAAAATCGGAAAAAGTGGTAATGATGCATTTTATAGGCTTAATTATACATGTAGTCAAATTACTATAATTGTGATCACAAAGTGAAAAAATAAATAACACGACACAAACGTACAAATCTTGACGACACAATCTATGTGAAGTTGCATTCGCCAATCAACGGTCATTTCAGCCAATCAACCATAGGCAAACCAGTAACGTTACAACTTTGAAATTTTATTAAAAATTGAATCAATCGTAAAAAAATTAATGGGACAATCTTTGAAACGATTAATAGACTAATTGATCATTCGTTTCCGCAGCCCTAAAATAAAGATTTTCATATAGGCCTAAGCAGCGGCGATGTTCTGAAGACGTCACAAGAAGTCGGTGCCACAACCACGTCACTGATAGGTAAAAACAGCATGCTTCCTGGAAAAAGCTTAAAGAAATTTAAAATGGGGAGATTTTTTGACTTGAAAAATCAACAAAAACATACAGTAGTCACTCGCACTGTACATAAAAAACTAAGATGTTGCAATGAGATACGTTCTAGGGGCCGTAATGCGCAAAAATCTCTTGCTACCGGGGAGCTCACAGCGCTTTCCATAACCTTAGCTGATGTTTAAAAGGAGGAAGAAAAAAAATGAAAAAAACGGGTAGAAAAGAAAGATAAAAAGGGAGGGAGATGCAATGGGAGGGGATGGAGAATGGGTAGAGCAACTTAAAGGAAGGTTGCTTCGAATGCTTCCTGGTGCTGACGGTGGGCAGTGAACGCTCTCAATGTTTGAATTGTGAAAAATTAGCTGGGGGTTAAACTTTTTGACGGTCGGAGTCCGACCAAAATTGTGATGTAAATTGTATGTATATAGTATATAGTTGACTTCCTCAGTACATAATTTGACTGTGTTCCCCTCGGCAATTCAAACACTGGACGCTCCAGACCAGGACAACAAGAATGAGATGATGCCTTGATGTGGTTCGTCAATTGTTTGCTACACCGAATGTGATTCCGCGTGCAGCGGCGCGCTTCAAAATTCCCTTCGCCGCCTCCTTCGGATCATCCGCCTACAGTCAACATAACGATACTACAGGGTTATGTCAAGATCATTCAACGATAAACAGCTTACTTTGTCTAGCTCTCTCGTTTATCATGGTCTATAATATGTAGCCATTTCGGTGCAATTCACTCTTGAAATGTACTCCGCACTCCGCAGTCCAAAATCTCAAAAAAAATTCACCAAAATCCCATATTTTGAGGGTTCAAGATCATTCAAGGTCATCGATATTGTTGGTACACTCGGAGAGCTTGTCAGACTTCTCGACTAGTGGTCCGCGCAATGTACCTCCGTTAAGATAAGCAGCAAGTTTGTACCTATCTGCAACCGTTTTCACGCTATGGACGATCAAATAGTGGTATGATAATGATTTTTAAGGGGTAGTCTTCGTTCGACGGGAGTCTGCTCACCCAGCGGCACGGAATTTTGTCACAAAAAAACTACAGTTTTGTGGCAGCCACAGTTAAGATTTGCTGATCCTAGCTTAATTGCACCGCTTTTATACAGTGTGACAGACAGACAGATGTACAGACGGACGAACAGACATCTTTACGATAGCTAAGACGCGCTATAACACTACGTGTTGTCGCGCGTCAAAACCTATTAAAATTTAGATTTATCAAAAATTCAACGACAGTTAGCTGTTCGCCGTGCGTGTTGACCTCTCGAGTGACGTTTGCGATGAAGCATCCGCAGTTTCTGGACGAAGGTTGAAAGTGCCCTAACTCTAACCCAAACCCTAACCCAAACCTGACCCTAGACGACGAAGGTTGGAAGTGCAGAGCTTTGCCGATCAGCGGTGCAGTCGCAGAGTCGACGTCGGTAACAAACAGCGGCAGGACCGGCGGACTCATATTGAACGAGTTCTTAGCCTGACTGCTTGAGTTTACTTCCTCGATGCAGTCCGCTACCAGAGTCTCATTCTCGGTGTTTGTAGTTGACCACGTGCAGTACACGACTCCCTGAACTCGTGGCACTACACGCACGAGATTACGGTATGTAAAATCAATCACAGGCGCGCGATAGCGCAGCCCTGTGTTAATGGCGACAAGCTAAGTCAATGGAGAATGGCAAAATTCGACACCTCACAGTTCCGAAACCCCTGAACCGATCGACTAAAAATTTGAAACAGGTGATTATGTCCGCGAGACAACCCCCTGTGCAAAATTTCATGCAAGTCTGTCCATTGGGAACTTCTAGGCAAAGGGGTGAAATATAACGGAATTTTTAAATTTCCATATACCTTTTGTTAATGGCCGACCTACAGGTCAGACCGATCGCCGGATTTTTACGCGCAATGGCTTAAACGACGCGATCTCACGTAAGGGTGTGCCTTTTTAACGGTAGAAAATTCAAAGTCAATATCTAATTCCTGAAAAATCCCCCCAAAGTCGAAAATTAGACCAAAAAACGGACTTAAAAATTTTCGGCCAAAACGCTCCTATATAATATTTTCATTTACAAACGGCCCTTAATCGTCATCGTAGCGCCATAAATGTTGTATAGTGAATAGGCCTCGGGAATTCCAAACATGTGGTCATTTTGGACTCCTTACCTACAGGTCACGTGACACGGAGCATGCGCAGTGAACTTTTGGCCTTTAACTTGGGCAAATGCAAATTTGAGCCTTATATCCTTATATCTTATATCTTATAGCTATGCAATATCTGATTAATTTGTTGGCTAAATGTGCAGATAAAATTGATATGCTGTGTAATACTGACAAAACTGTTTGTATGGTATTCCCACCAAAAGATAGAAGAAAGATTGTAAATCATGTATTTCCTTGCTTTAAGATGAATAATATGAACTTGAAATATGTTCAACAATTCAAGTATCTTGGTCATGTAATTAACAATGAGGAGCGTGATGATGATGACATATTGCGAAAAGTGAAGGCTATGTTTACACATGCTGATGATGAATATCTCCGTAACGGTGCAAGTTAGATGCATGGTTACAATGGACCACCGATAGAAAACCACATATGCCGAGTCCAATGGTCACGTGACTGATGACGTCGCGTGACCCCAAAAGGTCAAGATCGTTACCACGAAATATGTAAGGTTCTGTGTCTTCATGGCCGTAGAAGACGGATAGATTATAATTGACCACCAACAGGAAAACATCGTTTTTGTAATAAATTAAATATAAAAACTTACCAGTTTACACTACTGTGTAAGGGCGACCAAGTCACACATCCAAAACAGCAGAAATCATTTTACTAGACACAGAGTGATAGAACGACGAACTGGCTGCCCTTACAAACCCATGTGACCTGACCCCATTTAACCTTTTCCACCCCGCATGCTGTTTTCGATGTGTCAGTCATTGCATGTCGCCGTTAACAAGTGTATAAACTGATGTTTTGTACACATATAACACAAAGTCCTTCCCGAGCCATAAGAGCCTTAGAGCGATACTGATTTCCGTTTCTGTAGTCCTCAACCAGAGACGAGTTTATTAGCTGCCAGTCCTCGGATACGGGGCTAGTGCATCACACGGTGTGCCTGTTCACATTCCAGCTAGCTCAACGCCTACCGATGGCCAGGTGACGTGGGTGGTTTGTTACATGCCAATTAATTAAACCGAACCGAGACTAGGTATCTACAATTTATTATCATCGATTAATATCCATTTCCCGATACACTCATGGCTCGAAAACAGTAAGAACTTACTTGTACCTAAATGTTCCACAAATCCTATCAACAATAGAATAGGCCTACTTTGCAAAAAGCTATTCACCCGACTGACTTTTGTATGTCTAAGGCTGTGGAACAACCTTCCAGCTCATCTGAGACAAATTCACATTTTCGCACAGTTTAAGAGACTGTTAGTTTAAGCTCACGTTATTTTTTGTTCGAGTGTTGGGATCCAGGCCAAGGGCGGCGCCACCTTAGGAGCTGGGAGGGACATGTCCCCACCACTTTTGCGGGATGTACCACGCAGGGGGTACAACCCAATTTACGTTGTACACCTGCGGGGTACTACAGCCGGCCGCTAAAGTTACGCAATTCACATTCGGCTTTAGCACTTGGAAACTCTGCTTCCTGTTCCTGTACAGTTTGCTACTTGTCATACAGTCTAGGAATCTAGGATCTTGAATTTTGCACTGCTGGAGAACCCGATAAGCACCAAGGTAAAATTTTGCTACTTATTTATTTCAACACGGTACCGTAACATCAAAGGAGTCCCAAAAGAGCAACGTCAGAAAACATCTCTTGTTCCTTGCTGCCTGTTCAATCAGTACACAAACACAGTTGTCGCTTAGGCCTACATTACACAGCATGACTAAAATTATTTTTGTCGACTATGACTAAAATTAAAACACTGGCTAAAAACACTGGTAATGACTCACTACCAGTGTTTTTAGCCAGTGTTTTAATTTTAGTCACACTAGTGACTCGCACGGAAAACGTAAGTCGTAGACTAGCAAAATTACAATACTAATGTAAGCTTACAAAACTACACATGACGACATCATCAGTCATCACTCATCACTATCACTTTAACAAAACTTTTTTCGCTCTTCTTGAGAATCATTATCTCATTCCTATGAGCAAATTTAGTACAACCATAATCATTTTTGTACCCCCCAGGTAGTCTTAAGGTGGGGGGTCAAAAAAATTTTTTCGCTCGCTCCGCTCGCGAAATTGTCCCTCCCACCTTTAAATCCGTGGCGCCGCCCCTGATCCAGGCCCATCGAGAAAGTGGAGTAGAAAGGGTTAGCT
>Ga0209367_1009400_pt1 | contig 13266 bp, 8 predicted proteins | sample WorMetLIZISLAND2_FD_187412 | JGI IMG/M metagenome (GOLD analysis project Ga0209367, IMG submission 187412) | Marine gutless worms symbiont microbial communities from Max Planck institute for Marine Microbiology, Germany - Olavius geniculatus... ... | reverse complement strand
GTTATAAGCGCTCATGTTGACCTACCCTAAGTCGACAATGCGCGTTCGGCGTATACCAATGCATTTGAGTTTGGGCCACGTGACTTTGATGCCGGAGAAATTTTACCCCTCCCCTTATTTCCCCCAGTCGGACTTAGGGCGCCGGGCGGACTCACGTAGGGCTTTGCCCCAAATTTCTAGTTAGTATATTTATTTTTGTTCAGTTTTGCGACTGTTGCTACCCTAGCTCTAGCTACTCTAGCTTTAGCGCCAACATAACATCTGCACATCACCACAGTCAATTGAGTGATATCTTTAAATCAAAAATTGCACAAGTGACTTTACATCCACATTTTTTAAAATTGAATTATTTTATTGCTAACTAAAAATTAGTAATCAAACTACCGTACTGTTTTAAGTAAACTTTTTTATTGTAATTCAACTATTGATTTGACTAAAAAATTACTAAACAATTAGTTAAGATCTTTTTTCGACTGCCCATGCGTAGCAACAGAGGCCTTATGTTTTCTCCTTGTCTTCTCTTTTTTTATTTTCCATTTCTCTTCCGAAACCTGACAGTGAACCAAGACCAAATTTTTTTTTTTGGGTGGGGAAGACGACCATTACTTGGAAGGAATTGAGGCCAAATTTTTTTGAGGGGTTTAGGAGTGAGGGGCACTTTAGATTTCCCCCAATCAGACTTACAGCGCCGGGTTGCCTCATATTTGGCTCTGCTTTAATCACCTAGATGTCCTACAATTGCATTCTGAGATTGATGAATGTCTGGAGGATAACATGGAATATTACTAGAGCTACCATTACTGTTATATATGCACACTTACAATGGTCAGTTCTTACAATTTTAGGTTAGGATTGATATTCTGCATGTTTCTTATCTGGTATTCTTTCTTTTAAGGTTAAGTTTAGTGTTTTATTATCTTTGCCAAGTGAACGTAGTGAACATTGGAGGAGATTAAGAGATTATTCTTTCTGTCTGTGTTTCTGTGTATGTACATGATGACTAATAATAGCAATGACGTCATTGCGCCAACAGCGCAAGCAGCAATGCTGGCTATCACATTTCCCTCCCTCTCCTGCAGCGAAGCGGCTCTTCTTTTCTCCTCCCCTTTTCTTGTATGTTTAAATCACTTCACATGGCGGAGATATGCACTCTCACGAGCGCCTTCTAGTTACGCATTTATGTACGTTCTTTGTGTGTGCACTGCCTGGAAAGGTTGTTCCCAAAATGATCTCTACTGTGTCGGGCAGGATATCAAACCCTACTCACTCACTCACTCACTTTCCGTGACTCAATTTTGTAGTAATTTAACTGTTGTTTATCATTGATGCAGGTGCACAATAGGACCGACTATCTGCGCCACCTGGTGAGCTCGCTGCGCAAGGCCGTTGATATTGAACAGACGTTGCTAGTATTCAGCCACGATTTCTACTCCGACGAGCTTAATGACATCGTCGCTTCCATTGATTTCTGTCCCGTATGTTCATTATTTTTATATGCTACACTACTCACTTTGTATTCAGCCATTATGTATAGGTTTCAACATGGTCTACAGTGTACGTGGTGTTTCATAAAAAGGCACCCCTTTTCTTTCTTTCATAATTCAGTCAAATGATGATCAATTTATGCAAAAATTTTTACCAGATGTAGCTGACGAAATACTAATTCAAAATATTTGGATAAAATGTGGCTGATGGTTAAATATTTTTTGCTAGTCGTGATGTGATGCTGATGTCATAATGTGTCACAGGTACATACTTGCTTGTCTCAACTGGTGCTGTCAGTTGCTACCCTGCTTCGATGGTGAACTTAATCTGGTTTGCTAATGAAAAATGTTTATCATGTCAGCATTGAGGAAGTTGGGGACATGAAATCCGGCGTCTCGTGATCCAAAAATGCAACCATCTTGCAAGCGGTTTGTGCTAGTGCACTGTCTTGCTTGAACATGCGAAAGTCCAGCTAATGTCCCCACAGATACATAAATGCGATTGCTTTGCACGTTTTTTTGTGGCTGCAACTGTAAAACTTTAAAAATTTGTCATCAACAAAACAGATTTTTCACAATCAGAGCAGGGTAGCAACTGATAGCACCAGTTGAGACTAGCAAGCTTGTACCCGTGACACATTATGACGTCAGTGTTACATCACAACTAGCAAAGAATGTTTAATCAACTGCCATATTTTGTTAAAATATTTTGAATTACTATTTTTTTAGCTACAACTGGTAAAAAATTCATGTGAATTGATCATCATTTGAGTGAATTATGAAAGAAAGAAAAAGGGGTCTTTTTATGAAACACCATGTAGTATGGTTTGGTAGTGTAACGGTAGCGTGTCGGATTCATGATCGCGAGGTCACTGGTTCAACTTTTCCTCAGTGCACTGCGAGGTAACGACTTTGGGCAAGTCCACATTCATGTATCTTTGTCACCAAGCAGTATTTAGTTTGGTACTGGCCTGACCACCAGGAAGGTTACGGCAGTATTCGGGGGAGGACTTGCCCTTTCCCCATAAAACTGAACCGTGTTTGCACTCACTGCTGGTTCAGTTCCACGGAAACGGATATGAGTAGGGCCCACAGTTTTTCGCGGCAAATTTTGCCAAATTCCGCGGGCCAGTTCGCAAAATTCTGCAGCTCACCTCGGCAAATTTGTTCAAATTCCGCAGCTCATCGTGGCCATCCGTTTGTGAGTAAACTGAGCTCTATCCTGACAAAAAACTTCAGTTATTGAAGGCTGGCGTTCTGCTCAGTTATGCTAGCTACATTGAAAGAAAATTATCATTTTTTTTCTTTCCAGTGCAATCTGTCAAGTCAAATTGTCTATTTATGATTGTGTGCCATATTGTAATGGCTATTTGCAGGGTTCACAGTTTTAGGCAGTTTAGTTTGATTTTTTTGTGGTGATATTATTTGCCTATTTAGTTATGTTGTGAAGCCGACGATCGTACTGATCATCGGTCATTTCTCAGTTTGTGCAAAATTCCGTAAAATTCTGCGTAAGTATCTAAATTTTGCGGAAAATGGCAAATTCCATGGCTTGGCTCGAAATTCTGTGACCCGCAGAAAACTGTGGGCCCTAGATATGAGCACTGCTCGCATCAGTCGCACATCTGCTGTTGATTTAACCTTAAACTTTACTTCCTTAGTCACTTTCTGGGTGAGCACTGTCATTGTCAGTTAGTTTGTGTATGTATTTTCTAACTGATTTGGCTGCTTTCATGTGAGATAAACTGAACGAAATGAATGAATGAATTTTGCATCAGCTTGTAGCGAGTGCACATTATTACTGGTACAATACCCTTATTACATTAGTTATTCTTTTTCTAATTACTTACTTGCTAGAGCAGTGCTGTCCAACCTGCGACCCGCAGGCTGCATGTGGCCCTCGAGGGGATTCCATGTGGCTCGCCATTGTTCCACATAAATTGTAGTTTTGGTCCGGTGATTAGTCAGATGAAATCAACTTGCAAAATTCAACAATGTTTGATGGTCTTTTGCGTTTCCAAATTTCAGAAAAATGGGCGAATTTGCGGTTTTCATTGAACATTCGGAAGCAAAAAGTGTTTCAGCTTCAGGGGGCACCCCCCGACCAGGGGCTCTGCCCCTGGACCCCGCTGGAGGCTCTGCCCCCAGACCCCCTTATAGGCTCGCGCTCCACGCGCTCGCCATCGCCCCCCTTGATTGCGGCACGCCAGCTGGTGGAAAATTGACTAAGTGGCCCGCGGTGTCAAAAAGGTTGGACACTACTGTGCTAGAGTCTGAAGAATTAATAGAAGACTAAATTGCACAAGTTTAGTTTTTTTTTTAGTTATTTTTATCGCGTTACTCTGCGGACTTTAAGGTGAATGAGGATTTATAAGTCACTGTCAACTCGAAAAAGATTTTTTATTTTCATTGGTCTGATCAGTGATCATGTTGAACATTATTGATTTGATTTATCAAGAGAACTGGCCTACGTGTCTGAGATGGCTTTTACTCCTAGACAAATCTGCTTCGGCTTTTATGTCAGATTTTAGTGATATTGTCTACATCTGTTATTTGAACAAGAGGTTTGGAATAGAGCATATAACTTTTTTTCTCTTTTTCCAAAAAAATAATGCATTTGTGCGTATTTGAATGTATTATTCCAGGTCATGCAGATATTTTATCCGTATTCCATGCAGCTTTATCCGAACGTTTTTCCCGGCGAAGATCCGAAGGACTGTCCACGAAACGTCAACAGAGATCAGTGAGTATTGCTCTCGGCTTACAAAACTTTGTCTTTAGCAACTGAGTAAGGTACTGGATTTTGGCTGCGGCTTCGCCTGGCCCATTAAGGCAAAGTTTCTGGCCAGATTTTCGGATTTGGTCCTGAAATTTCACTATCAGCTGTTATAATTATTATACTACCATTTGAGTTTTCACATAACTGCAGGGACACTTAACGAAAAGCGAGCGAATAGGCGAGCTATGGAGAATTAAGTTGAGCTTTTTTTGAATGGTTTGTATGCTGAAGGTGAATTGACACTAGTTTGGAGATACTGTATGTTTTTCGGGTTCAGAATCTACGTAAACTTTTCTTTAATGGTTTTAGAAAGTTGGTTGTTCGGTGCACTAGGTTGGCTCATTGCTTATTGTTCAAGTTGGCTGAATGACTGCTGCACAGATTTTGCAAATGTTAGACCGAATGTTAGATGGAAACAGGAGGAAAATTTGTCACTAAGAAGTCACAAATATTATTATATCTTTAGAAATGTGAAATGGTACAAATTTTGTCATCTTCAAGAAGACTTTTGGTAGCAGTTTGTGTTCTCCAAGTGCTGCTGTGTTGATTTTCAAGACTGCAGAAAATGAAACATTTCACCTTTGGTTTAGGTTTGGGCTCTGTTCCGACTGCTTCCTGTGTCTGGTGTGGTAATAGAAATAGTAATTATTATTATTATTATTATTATTAATGACATTTATGTGGCGCAAGTTCAAAAAAAATAAATGCAGCAAATGTGCCAAGTCAACTATTACACACTGTCAGTAGCTTCTCTCATGAAGAATGTTTTCAGCCGCCTACGAAATATGGACAGTGACATGTCTAATCGAAGTGCAGCTGGCAGACTGTTCTACACGACCGGACCACTAACAGCAAAGCTGTGGTCACCGTAGTTTATGTATTGTAGTATGACAACGTTTATGGTGCTGTCATCATAGCAGTGAACTGCCACTGTGAGAGTTCTCCCGGTTCATTTGGCCAGACCAGCACGAGTGCCAGGCGGCTGCCGACCTTTGGACCAGACCGATCGATCTGAACCTCAGATCTGCCTGTACGCAGCAGCTACAAGCAGCTACACTAACCATCGCCACTTATTACTACTCAGCCCGAAAACTGATACTCGTTTTACCATCCCACGGATGGTAGAAGGCTGAGTCGACCCAGCTGGCTGGCTTCGTACCAAGACATTTTGACCGGGCCAAGAGTTTATGTTGATTGGTGTGTGAAAGTTTTGAACTGTTGCAGGGCAATGAAGATGGGTTGTCAGAACAAGGACTATCCGGACAAGTACGGACATTACAGAGAAGCCAAGTACTGCCAGACCAAGAACCACTGGTTCTGGAAGGTTTGTTTTTATTCGATTTCTTGTTTTCTTATCTGTAATTTATTTCACAGATTTTCACCATCAATTTACAGATATATTCGCTCGTTGTTTTTTTTTCGTATGCTGTTTGTCTTAAAAAGCTTGCTTTGTCCATGCTCTCGGAAATTGACTTCTGATGTTTACGTTATTTCTGACACTCGTGAGCTACAATAGTATACAGAAGCTGTTGTATTTATTAATTAATTATTAATTGATTTATTTATTAACCCGCTTTTCATCTTTTGTGTAACTCCATGTTTTGGCAATATTTTACTGCTGTTTTTAATTAATTTTTAGCCGATTGTATGTGTTTGTCTGTCGTTTCTCTGTAACGCATGTATGCAGGCTAAATGGTACATCTTAGCAGCTTAAACAGGGAAATAAGGTTGTCCAACATTTCTTAAAATTGGCTGTACTTTATTTGTGATTAATACAGTATAACATTGAGGCACGTCCGACAATGTAGCAGCTATGAGCGGCTCGTTGCTGATATGCTACTGGACACTCGGCTACGGCAAGATAACTACGAGTTGCTACGTGCATATCGTAGCGAAAAACTTTTACGTTACGTTACAGTTTAGGCCAGCATTCAGGTTTCTGCATGTATCAATTTTTGGATGAAAGTTGAAAATTTACTGCTCTAAATGTATCACCTTACAGTATAAAATAACATTAATGCAAAATCATTTTCTTAATTACCATTTTTACTCAAAACTCGCTTATTGCAAGCAGCAACAGGGCCATCTTTAGTAGACAAATATGACGTCAGGTTCGTCTGCGCTACCTGCTAACGTAGATTGTTGTCTGACGAAAAATTGTAGTGGCTCACAGTGTATCGCAGCTGAAATCTGGTAGCCGCTAAGTTGCCGGATGCACCTCAGGTGAGATGATTGTGCATGACGTCTTTTATACTAGCATTGGTTATAGCATTCCTGAAGAGGATTAACATAGCATCAGTGTAACTGTAATCACCTTGGGTTATTGCTTTCTCTCCATGACAGGAAGTCAGATGCTGGCCTTTGGACATAGGTCATATGGTCGGCCCACCCTAGCAACAGCTGGGCTTCGTGTTTAGACAGCATTTTTAGTCAGTGTGTGATGCATAATTGTGTGCTGCGTTAGATAAACCACGCGTTTGATCACCTGTCGGTGACCCGGCATTTCAACGGACCTTTCCTATTCATAGAGGAAGACCACTACCTCGTTGAGGATTTTATTCCGGTTCTTAGGATGATGTATCGACTGAAAGCGAGGTAAGGTGCTAGCACAATGCTGTAGATTGAGCCCCGGAGTTTTTTGTTTCTAAAGCTGAATATCTTTTTGCTATCTCCAGTTAACCAGATGTGTTAATGAATTGACAGTCATGATTAAAAAATTAATACTATTAAAATGTTTGTGCAGTAAGAGTGTGATATTCTTTTGCCTCTTAAGCACAAATTCCATTACGCCGACTTCGCGACTTTCACCGAAGCTTCCACATGGAGAAAGTCGTGGACACAAATCACAGAAGTCCACGACACAAATCATGTTGCTGACTTTGTGATTTGTGTCCGCAACAGTCGCCAACTTTCACTGTGCATTGTAACGGACTAAATACTGTTAGAATGACACAAACGGGTTTGTTACGAACTTGTCACGGACTTTGTCGTAAACATCTTGACATGTCGAGATGGTTTGTGTTTACGACTTTTATGATTTATGTCGGCGACTTTTACCAAAACTTTATGATTTCATGATTTGTCACCGTTTGAGTCTGTGACTTTCATGATATGTGTCCATCACTTTCCCTGTGGGGAAGTTTCGATGATAGTTGGTGTAATGGAATTTGGGCTTTACCGGAGTTTCAACCAATGCTGCTCCATGTAAGGCTAAAATATCAGCATAGAGAACACTGTTAAATATGTATATTTCATTTGCTGGTTGCTAAAAATTTGTGTTATAAATATTTTTTGCTTTATTTTTGGATGTATTCTGCTGAATAAAGTTTTGCCTGTTACACTGATCTGGACAATATTGAATTAAACACAGCGTTTACTGGGTCTTTTAGGAAAAGGGTTTACAAAGCAGCATTATTAGATGTCAGAATGTGGCAGTTGTTGTGATGGCATTGTGATGAGTTTTAAACTTTTCCCGAACCTGATTGCAAACTGCTTTGATGCAAGATTAATACTGAATGTCATCACACACACTGTTGTTGTAGTTCTGCTGTTTTTTGTAGATTAGTAGTAGTAGTAGTATTAGGAGTCACAGGAGCAGCATGCAGCAGTAATAATAACAGCAACAAGAAGGCGCTCGTGAGAGTGCATATCTATGCCAAGTGAAGTGATTTGAGCACAAGGAAAGGGGAGGCGAGAAGGAAGAGCCGCTTCGCTTCGCGGAGGGAGGGAAATGTAATAGCCGGCATTGCTGTTTGCACTGTTGGTGCAATGACGTCATTGCTGTTATTAGTCATCGTGTACACACACACATACACACACACAGAACAATGGACAGAACGACCGATGTCTTAATCTCCTCCGATGTTCGCTATGTTTACCTTGCTGGAGATGATAATAACTAGAAGGTACTCATGATATCTGCCAAGTAAAGTAATTTAAACATTAGTACTACTGTCACTGCTACTACTACTGCTACACCTACAACTATTACTACATCTACAAATACACCTACAACAAGAAAAGGGGGGGAGAAGGAAGAGCCGGAAGCGGCAAGAGAAAAAGAGGCAAAAGTAATAGCCAGCTAAGCAGCTGTTGATGCAGTGACATCATTGCTATTATGAGTCATCATGTACACACACGGAATGACGGACAGAAGGACAGAACGGCCAGTCTCTTAATCTCCTCCAGTGTTCACTACGTTCACCTTGGTGGAGATAATAATACAATTTGCATGTACTCGTAACATTTTAAAATAGAGAGGTGCTGCAAAAATACAGCTGTGCTGCATTTGTATTTTTCTCCCTATGCTTAACTACTTGTGTGCCTTGGTGGCTCAGTGGTTAGGACCTCAAATTCATGATCAAGAGGTCATGGATTAGACTTCCTGCTTGTTTGCTGCTGTGTAACAACTCTGGGCAAGTTGTTCACACACATGTGCCTCTGTCACCAAGCAATATAATTTGGTGCCGTTCAAACGGCAGTGATGCCCTGGGGCTGGGAAGGTGACTGTTGGTTTTTTGGAAAGTATTGACAGCCTACAACTTTGTATATGACTACTTTCAAAATCTAGAGACTATGATCTAGGGCTGAACCGAATATTCTATTTGTATTCTATTCGGCTCAAATAGTAGTCCTTATAGTGTATTCGTATTTGGCCAAATAATAGTGCCATAAATAGACGGAATAATATAGTCTCAAAGACAGCTGCTGTCAGCCCAGCTGTCTTAGCAGCATAATGACCACATTCGATGCTTTGTGGCATTTTTTTAACCATTTCAGTGGTGAAAAATCTGGTTCGTTGGTGTCAAATATTTGAAGTTTTACAGTTGCAGCCACAAAAACGTGCAAAGCGATCGAATTTACGTGTCTGTAGGGATAGTTGGTCTTTCACATGTTCAAGCAAGACAGTGCACTATCACACCGAGCTTGCAAGATGTTGAGTTTTTGGATCAAAGATGCCCGATTTCATGTTTCCATGTTGCTCAGTGCTGACACGATAAACATAGTTTTCATTGACGAGCTAGATTAAGTTTACTATCGAAGCAGGGTAGCAACTGACAGCACCAGTTGAGACTAGCAAGTTTGTACCTGTGACACATTATGACGTCAGCGTTACATCACGACTAGCAAAGAATATTTAATCAACTGTCATATTTTGTTCAAATATTTGCCTCCGCCAAGGAGGTTATGTTTTGCCAGCGTTTGTTTGTTTGTTTGTCTGTCTGTTTGTTTGTTAGCAAGATAACTCAAAAAGTTATGGAAGGATCTTACTGAAATTTGGAGGGAATGTCGAAAATGGCAAAAACTACAAGTGATTCAATTTTGGGGGTGATTTGGTCGGAAATTTGAGCTAATGCTCACGAGACGCGCGGTTGTGTGTTAGCAGATAAGGAAAGCCGCTGCCAATATGCCAAATATGGTAATGCCACCTGGCAAACAACATGCGGTCTCTGACTGCATTTTAGTTCGAATTAGTATTTCTTCAGCTACAACTTGAAAAAATTTTATGAAAATTGCTCATAATTTGAATAAATTATGAAAAAAAACAAAAAGGGGTCTTTTTATGAAACACATGTATTTGTATTTGGCCAAATAACATAACACATTATTCTTGTTTGGCCGAATAGTAAAATTCGCTATTCAGTACAGCCCTGCTATGATCAGCTTTAGCTTTCGGTTATAGGTGCTCAGAATTTAAATTTTGTTTATATATTTTTCTAAAATGGATTTTTGCTGCAAAATTTGCATTTTTTGACAAAAATTTTGGGATGAAATTTTCTTTTTGACAATTTTTTGACAGCCCAGAATTTAGCCGTAACTGACTATGGGACTACTTTTGCCTTCGAGCAGAAACTATCACTTATCACACTGATTTGGCTTGCAGTTGCTTTTAGACCAGTTAGTGGCTCTTGGCTGAAAAATGTTTATACACCGCTGTTCTAATCGATGTCGAAGCCAAGGCAATGGCTGCAATTCTGTTATTATCTCTGCCAAGTGAACATTGGAGGAGATTAAGAGATTGGTCGTTCTGGCTGTCTGTGTGTGTACATGACGACTAATAATAGCAATGACGTCATTGCACCAACAGCGCAAGCAACAACGTCAGCTATTACATTTCCCTCCCTCCCCTGCAGCGAAGTGGCTCTTCCTTCTTTCTCCCGTTTCCTTGTGTTTAAATCACTTCACTTGGCGAAGATATGCACTCTCACGAACGCTTTCTAGTTATATTTTATTATTATAATTATTATTATTATATTCTGTTCATATGATCTGTTGGTATTATGTCCAGGGCATGTCGGGACTGCAATATTCTCACGCTAGGCACTTACGATAAGAAGCCAACATATGGTGCTAACTCTCCTAGAGTAAGTTTCAATTTTAAAAATAATAATTACTGCCATGAAATGAGATTAATCATAGTCGTCTCGTTGTTATAGCATACAACTTTTGAGCTATTCGGCTAACAATCTTCACCAATGCACTGATGCTAATAGCTTCTTGTTATAATTATTACAGGTCTAAGTGTTTATTTCATTCAGTCATTGATTGTTAAATGTTTGTCATTGTTTCAAGTTTATAGTGCACTTTAAGTGATGTGCCTTCAATCGAAAATTTACGGATTAAAATTGTACGAGTTTGCCAAAAATTTTTAACGATTGGCTGGATGATTAATCACTAATTTTTGTTATGGTACTGTACCTTTGTTTTTTTGTAGGTCGAGATGAGGATTGTGATTGGTTGATTTTGGTTTGGTGGATGACTGTGATTGGCCGTTGCTAGACCAACGTTGTGTCTGATAAGGATTGTGATTGGTCATTTCTTTGTGAACCAGTACGATGGGATGAGCTGTGATTGGTTGTTTGTAGGTGGACATAATGACGTGGATGTCGTCGAAGCACAACATGGGAATGTCTCTGACACGGGACACGTGGAACATGATTAAAAACTGTAGCACGGTTAGTAAATGAGATGATCCATTGTAGTCATTATGATTATGATTATGATAATAAATGCTGACAGTGCTGTATCTGCATAGTGAGGCCAATAGTGTATTGCATTGTCCGTAGGTCGTTTGGGAAAAAGGTGAGTGAGTTTTGACGGCTGACGAGAAGCCGGAGAAAATCGACGTATCTATTTGTACTAGTATTGCTGCCGGTGAAGGTTTGTTTAAAAGAAATTGAATACAGCAGCAGAAGCCAATATTGCAGCATCCTTTTTCTTTAGGCCCCGTAATGCATCCTGACCAGCCGTCCGATTGTTTGCTTGTCGGTCCGTTTAGCGGTGTCTGTGTGTTGCGGTCGTCCTGTTAGTTCAGCAATTACAGTTGAAATTGGCCTCTTTACTAGCGCATGCAGGCAGCAGTTGTTATGATGGCATTGTGATAAGAAACTTGTCCCGAAGCTGACGGTTTTGATGCAAGTTTAAAACTGTTCAATCGCAGTTCAACTTTTCAGCCGGTTCCCGGCACGAAATTGAACATGCTCTATCCGGCGCTGGTTTCTCGCACCAGAAAAATCTGGCACCAGAAAAGTGTGACAGACTGACCAGTTTCTGGTACAAGTTGAAAAACCTGGTACCTGAAACTGGCCAGTGTGTCATCACTATCAGTTTCAGGCACAGCTATCATGTCGCTGTGTCTGTCTACATTAGAGATGACTGGGAATGGCTTTTTGCATTCCCATTAATTACCTCCCATTCCCATCCAGTCAATTCTCATTCCTTCCTATTCCCATTCCCGACTTTGTAACCAATTTCCATTGCCACGGGATTCCCACTGGGCTTTCCTCATTTCTTCCTATTCCCATTTCCGAACAATCGTTCAATCGTTGCGGCATAAACAATTTTGGCCTATCGAAGACTCAGACACTGCTTGTCGTTGAGTCTAAAACTGATCATGACAGCGAGAATCACGCTTTACTGCATTACTTTTCAGCGTAACTGAACATCACAAACTAAAGAAAATATGCCTAACATGGTACTCTACCTTGACTAACTGTTGTTTTCTATGCCAACAGGATTGTCATCAAAACCAGTCACGATGGGAATTTATTGCCATGGGAATAAGGGCCATTCTCATTCCCATGCAGGTTGTTTCCCATTCCTTCCCATTCACAATTTTGTCATCAATTCTCATTCCCATGGGATTCCCATTCCTATTGGGAATCCCATTCCCATGGTCATCTCTGTCTACATGGTTGTAAGGAGGGCAATAACCACATGGTTTATCTGATAGCAGCAAACTGCTGCTGTTGCTGACTGAGACTGAACTGCACGTCGACTTTGTTTTTGTCGTACGTCGACTACGTTGATGTTGGCAGTCGCGCCATTGAGTCCACCTGAAGCTGAATCCATTCAGTATCCACGGACAGTCTTTACGTGAAGGTCTGCATGCTGCAATATTGCGATCTGCCTTTCTGCAGCTATTTTGTGATCCGCTGATTTTCCGCAAGACCACAAGCTCTCTGCGTACATTGTACTGATTCAACTTTTGAGGCTTTGTGTTGTTGGCTCGTGAGTCACGATGCTAAGAGCTATAAGTGTGGCCGTGTGCATCTGCTGTTTGTCTGACCTAGTTTTGCGGTGTAGACTTATTCATTTATTCCTGCAGGGTGGGCCAAAAAACGTGCCACTTTACTTTTGTCCATATCTTTGCTAATTATTGACCAATTTTCAAAACTCTTTTATTGGCAGACAACTTGCGATCGTGTGATCATTATAGATCTCGCCTCACCGTTAATGCATCTCTATACTACCTTGTGAAATATCAATGAAATATGCATACATAACGGTAAACTATGATTACGGACAGGTCAGTCGCGTTTACGCTAGCTCTCTGTTTTTGGTAAATTTTCATGGTTTACGTTGGATTTCTGTCAGCATTTCACGCATCTTTAGTTGCATCTCGGTTAGCACTATCACTAGGTGTTGTTCTTATATTGTTCTACACACTTTACACTTGGTTATTTCTAACTAATTAGGAGCTTTATTGTATATAGCCTAACG
>Ga0209367_1009399_pt1 | contig 13266 bp, 4 predicted proteins | sample WorMetLIZISLAND2_FD_187412 | JGI IMG/M metagenome (GOLD analysis project Ga0209367, IMG submission 187412) | Marine gutless worms symbiont microbial communities from Max Planck institute for Marine Microbiology, Germany - Olavius geniculatus... ... | reverse complement strand
TTGCTGCATTCCATAGCACTGCCTTTCTTATGTAGCAGAACTAGAACTGACTTTTTCCATTCTGTAGGCGCGATACCCGTCTCCCACGCTTTGTTACACAGCTGATGTATTTCTTCCATCAAGTGTGGTCAGCCGTGTTTGATCGTTGTTGTCGTGGCATTATCTCACGGTACCATTCCCGACCCTCCAATACATGCTTTATGGACAGGCAGTCGACATATCGTACCCAAGGCTCGACCTAACGGTCGGCCAAAAACAGAAGCAATAAAATTGTGCAGATTTTTAAGAAAGTTAGAAAATACTTAATTATGTTATATTTTAATGCAAATTTGTGTTTATTTTTTTACTTTTATTTATTTTTTTTTACAATTTCAGAAGGAAAATGCCTGCGTCTTGTTTTGGGGAAAATGACGTTCTTGCCCTGTTGTATTTTGTGAAAATTTGTGGCCTATATATACGCAAGAGAGGCGTCTGTGAATATGGATATATCCATGGAAATCCACGGAAAATCTGTGGATATGGATATGGATAAGAAATTTTATATCCACGGCAAGCCTGACATTGCTGGCAGTGTAAACCGCGTAAAATAAAGACGCCGTTTTGGAACACGGAACTTAATGTTCAGAAAACTAAACAATTTGCAATATGAGATGACACACAGCAGTTATCACTTATATCCGTAAATTTTTTATATCAGAACACTGTTGTTCCACGCACAGACAAACACAGTTTTTCTACGAATATTGGCTTAAGTTCTACAAGAAAAGCCCAGCTAACGCAAAGGGGAACGCGCGACAGCGATGCATGTGCGAAGACACGGTACGAACGAAATCTAAGCTCACAACAATGTTTCATTTAGACTCGACGGCGTATGATGCCTAGCGCCATATCCAGTGCGTGAATTCCAATACTGGCTGAAAATCGCAATATTTTTTCTGCCCCACTTTCATTTAGCGCCTTAGTTCGGGGTGATTCCCTTCGAATTTATGGAAAAGCTTTGCTGATCCTAAAACTAGAATCTTCCAGGCAGCCGACGTTGAAGATTTGGTGATACTAGTTTGCACAGTTTTTGACTAATCTACCCGTGTGACGGACAGACAGACAGACAGACGGACGGACAGACGAACTGACAGAATTTCGATGGCTAAGGCGCGCACGTAAAAATACGTTGTTAATGTCAGAACAATGTTATCACTTATTCAGTTTTGTTTACGCGAAGATTCTGCCGGCGCGAGACAACGAGATCGATCAGCATTTGTCGATCGGCCATAAACTCTTCGACGTTAGAGTACACCTTTCGATCACCGCCGTAACTCGTTTTCAACTGCTTCAGCTTGTTGTTCGCTCCTGCAGTTAACGTGTTCAAAGTCGGAAAACTTTCTTACACAAAATAATGTAGTTAAGTTATTATTCGAAAGATGCCATATTAAGAGCGCTGTTTGCACGCATGACCGTTCTTTGTCTATCTTTTGTATTCGGTCTGCCACTGCAGTGTTTCTGTCTCTGTCTCTTTGTGCGTGTTTGCTGCAGAATATTTTGGTAAATAAATGATACATAGTCAAACTTCTGATTTATTCACGTGTTTGTTTCGTGGTTTAAATTTACTAATTGCGTGCACGCTGTCCCGTAGAAATTACCACAGTAAGTTTTCGTTACAAAAATCAACAGGCCGGCTCGGGTCGTAAAGCAGACCAGTTAAAACAATCAACAGAAAAAAGCTGTCCATTTTCTGCCATTCTATTCGTTTTTTTTTGTTGAATACTCAAATTGTAAATAACGAATTTTACTGAATAAAATTGTATGCTGTCAGATGTCGATCAGCTATGCTGATGCTATTAAATTAAAATAAACAGTCAAGCAGTTAAAGCTAAAAAAACAAAACAATACAACACAGCAGACATTGACGATAATTTCTACCAACCTTCCAATTCGATTTGTCGCTGAGTCAGCATGTTTTCTAACATCGCTTTGTCAGCCTGAAAGTAAACTTCGCGAGCTTTGTTGTCATCTTCTGTTTTTCTACGAATGAAATGACAAAATAATTGACAAAAGTTTTAGCGCTAGTAAACTAATACCATGTTAAGTTTACACAATGAAGCAAACATGAAGCATACTTAGACCACACGTCGTGCACGTGTATATTAAATAAGCTTACGTTTGCTTCGTCTTTGCTTCATCGTGTAAACACCCTATTAGTCACAATATTGAATACCGTCGACGGGTTTTTTTTGTCATTTGACAACAGTTTATTGAGATACTGAAGGCTGCAAACCAGCACTTACAAACCTCTAAACGAAATGGAAAAAAGTTTAGACAGAAAGACAGACAGAACCTTAACTACATGTACTTGTAGGCCTAACAGTTTACAACATACACTCTGTTCGGTAAAAAAAAACTGACCCCAAGACATCGTGCAATAAAAATGTCAAATCTGAACGCTTAATTCTCAATAAATTCCTGACGCGATTGCCAAATTTCGTTAAAAATATTATTTCTTACCAAAATTATTAATTGTTGAATATCGATAACAAATTATCTCCGTTACCGTATGGTGTTACATAAGTAAACCCCTGTGTGCATTTGCGTAACTCTAACAAACGACATCTAATTTTAACAAAATTTTACAGCAACAATGCATCGTCTATTGACAATTAAAATACCAAATTTCAGTTAAATTTATTTACGAAAACAATAGTTACAGTGGCTTTTGTGAGGTCGCCTCAAAACGTGAAGTGTCCAGTATTAGACAACCGTTTGCTTAATCTTGACAGTGTCCACGGCTTGCTGGGAAATTCCGCGATAAACTTTTTAGCACCACCCTTTCTTTTGTCTCAAAGGTTTAATAAAAAACACGATCGTCTAAAGAAAACACCATTTTGTTACTGTTAGGCCTACTATTTACGTTATTTTTATTGCGTCAACAAACGTCACTTCTGCTCGAGCTACTGCAGTATGTAACATCATATTGATAACAAAGATAATTTCTTACCGATATTTAACATTTGATAATTTTGATAAGAAATAATACTTTTCGACGAAATTAGACAATCGGATCAAAAATTTATTTGGAATAAAGCGCACAAAACTTTATTCAAATTTGTTCACATTTGACATTGTTATTGCGCGATGTCTAGGAGGTCAGTGTTTTTACCGGATACAGTGTAAAACCACACAATCTAACCCACAAGCACATCAGTCAAAACTAGGCTAAACAACACAAATTAAGTTTTTCTCGAAGCATGCATGCACGTGGTTAAAATTGAGCGAATTCCAGTGACTAATCACACGGTTACTGAAATGAAAAAACAACAGAAAGCTTCATAACAATTTTTTAAAATCACGCACTAACATCGACAAATGCCAGCCCCTCTACACAATTATTTTAAAAGCTACTATAATGAAACTAATTACAAACTTTCAAAAGCACACTAAGCTAACTAAAGTTTCACTGTACTGGGAATATTTAAACTTTTAAAGGCATGAAAACAACATCGCGTGCGTAAATTTTCTGCGCACGTTGTTTTTTTTACGCGCGATAGCAAAATGCTTCTCGCGTCTTAGCCATGGCCTGGGCGTCTGTCTGTCTGTCCGTCTGTCCTCCTGTCCGCCTGTCCGTCACACTGCTGTATTATATCAAAACGGTGCAAGCTAAAATTACGAAATTTTCACTGTACGCTGCCCTACGGACTCTAGATTATTGTGACAAAATTTCGTGTCCGTGGGTATGGGAGTTCCCCTCGAACGAGGGCGTCAAAGAGGGGTACCCCTAAAAAGACGTTATTTTGCCGTTATTGGCTCGTATAGTGTGAAAACGATTGCAAATAGGTACAAACATGCTGCTTATCGTAACAAGCACTGGTGACAGGCCTTTTAGATTTATCAACGTCGATGACCGTGAACGACCTTGAACCCCCAAAAGGGGTTTTGGTGAATTTTTCGCAATTTTTTGGATGCAGCGCACATTTCAACACTGAATTGCGACGAAATGGCTGGAACTAGACCAAGGCAACCTGCGTATAAAATTTTCAGCATTCAACGTAGATTTTAGCAGTTCAAGTCCCGACCCCCTAGGTTTAAGGAGGCCGGCGCAGGCGGGCGTCAAAGATAGCTACCCCCTAAAAGTGGTTATTCTACCGCAATTATCTCGTGTAGCGTGAAAACGGTTGCAGATAAGCACACACATGCTGCTTATCGTAACGAGCAATAGTGACAAGCTTTTTACTGGTGTTAACGTCGATGACCTTGAATGACCTTAAGCCCTCAGAATAGGGGTTTTTAGTGATTTTTTTTGCGATTTCCTGCTGCGACACACATTTAAAGAGTGAACTACGCTGAAATGGCTGGAGATGGACCTGGACAACAACATTTTTTGCATAAAAAATACATTTTTAAGAATCTAAGTTTAGATCTTTTAAACTCAAGGAGTCTTCCATACGAAGGCCTCAAATTTAAGTACTCTTTCAAGATGCATTATTGCTGTACACTGATTGCCAAAGTGGCAGGACCGCTGCTATCGCGCGTCACGTGAGCTTTGCTCAAATTATTTGTTGGAGCGTTTCCACGGCTGATTGGTGTGTGCGATACCTGCTGTACATGGTCACAGACAACAAGCAACAAAACTACCCAAATTTTTGGATTAAATGCGAAGATAGTAAACACCAAAAAATAAACTATAATTTACGGGTTTTCCCGTAGCTTACACGACTGACAATCAATCACCTTATTTGTTCTTCCAGCTCAATGCACTCGATATTCGTACGATGCGACTCCAACTGCAGTTCCTGTAGTTTTTTCTCGGCCGCTTCGAGTGGCGCGCCAAACATTTCTTTCGCTCGCTGCACGAGTTTTTCGTTGGTGGCTAAGCTGGCGTCGTGTTCCGCTTGCAGTTCCGCGTTTCGTTTCTTCGCCAAATGTTTAGCCTGTTCGTCGCAACGAATTATTAGCATGTCGAATCGGCACTGAGATATATCACTATCACATATGCCATTGACATAAATCATACTATCACTCGCATTAATTAGCATTAAACAATAGCGTCGGGTAAGAAGGAGGCAAAAGGAATTGCCCTCACAGTAAATTTTAACTTGTCAGAAAATTTTTTTTTTGTCGAAACGTTTGTGTTTCCTCATTGACGACTAGGCATCATCCAAAATTTGAGACCAAATATTTTTCACTTTAGGTAGAAATATGGGGGCATAATTACAATTTTTGATCGTCTATTATATCGTTCGCCGAAAATTTGCTGCAGATAGAGCAAAAACATTTGGGTGTTCTTCGCAGTAAGACTAACAATTTACAGTATACATTTTGTACGAAATACTAGAACTGCATAACGTTGCTATGAAGATGTTTTAGTCTGTTTTTGTAGCCACATTTCTATAAGGAATCAAATGTGCACTGTCGCCCTTCAAATCTGCCTGACGTATTTATGCCCTGCAAAACAAAGTGCAATCGTACCGTAGTTTGCCCTACTCTGCCTCTGCAGCTTTACACAGATCACAAACGTAGAAACAGTAAGTGTTATACTCCGTTTACACGATCAAGTTGGCTCGACGAGCTAGCTATATGTTGGCTGGACGAGCCAGCTCAATATTTGCTCGATGTTTGCTTGATGTTTGCTTCGTGTAGGCTATGCTTTATGCATGCTGCGTATTTGCTTGATCGTGTAAACAGGTTATTAATATTTACGACGAATTCTGATTAGTAAAGCTGCTGATGAAGCCGTCACAAGAAAGACCACGAAAACTGCGGAATTCAGCTACTGGTTGCTGCTATCTTTGCAAAATGAACTACAAGCGTTTATCATCAGTCAATTCGATATCAGCTGTTATAAAATAAAAAGATGTAATCGAATTTTAATCAATTTAAAAACGACAATTAATTAATTAATTATTCGTCAATTTTTCGCAGACGTAACTGACTTGCGGTTATGCCTAAGTTAACACAATTTACTCAGACGTAGACATCTTGCAGAACAGAGCGAGAAATTCGACCGATTGATTGAAATTACCTTCGAAACTTCGTCGTGCTCCGCACTTTCATGCGTCAAGAGTTGCAGCGTTTTCTCATTTTTCTCCACTTTGCTCGCCAGCCGTTTATTTTCCTCCTTTAATTTTTCAACATTCCTTTCTCCTGTCTGAAGTTGTAATTCCCCGGACGGTATCTGCAACCAAATGAAGGTGACAAACTAAAGGTGATGTTATAGCTCTTAATGAAAGCCCATTAGAGCTACGGAGCGTCACCTGTCGTATGGGATTCCACAGTGTTACCTAGCTGTCACTCGACGCAGGTGAATGCGCCCCGCCTTAACCCCAGCCAGATACCAGATATGCCGGTACTCGACTTACCTACCCCGGAGGGATGGAAAACTGAGTTGACCTAGGCGGCTGGTTAAATACCGAGATGGTTTATCTGCCCGCAGGCAGTCACCCATCGCAGTACTAAGCCGGACCAGCGTAGCACGGACTTGAATAGACTACAAACAAACATAAATTAAATAAACAATTACTGGAAATAATGTTACCTCCTGAATCTCAGCATTAGGCCTGCTGGTATTTTGTTTCGTATTTTGCATTGCATTTATTCAAACTGCTACTAAATAAAATATCAAAAAATAATGCACAGTCAAAATTTCAAGAGTCGTTTCTATAGCGACGATCGATATTGCGTCACTCGTGTTTCGTCTTGTTAAGTTTTTGACAAAGCTCAGCTGTCAATGTGAGCCGACTGGAGATAAATTTCCATTAATTATATTTAGAAGCCTATTCGATTTGCGCACCAAAATTGCTTTTTTAAATTTGATTTTTGTTTATGCGTCACATTTAATAGCACAACAGATAGTAGCAAATTTTCAGCTTTTCAACTTTTTAGCTGGTTAATACAATACAATATATTACACTATAAATCATGTTATAGTGCACAGACACACATTAAGTATTTAGCAGGCAAACGCGAAAAAAGTTTATTCACAAAATAGGCCTATTGTGATCGTCAAATAATGTTAACCGAACAGCACTCAGAAAATGCAAATATGCTATAAGAAAGTCAATAAAATGAAAACAGCTTAGTGTGCATTTGAAAACGAAAGTATCGCTCAACGTTGGGTATTCTGGCTATCACGAATGAACAGTTGCATACAGTAGTTGAACGTTCAAATATTACACGGTAGTGTGGCAACAGATTTAAGATAAAAAAAATCATTTATTGCAGCATTTTTGGCAATTCATTGTTTAATTCAATGTCTTTGTGAAAAGTCATCAAAATCAGACAACTTTTACCGAAGTTATCCAAAAAATAACATTAACACGTTTTATGGCATAGATGTAAAAACGTTCTAGAAAAAAAATTAAAAAGTGAAAAACGTAAAAAACGTGACAGTAATAAAAAAACGTTTTAAGAACTTTGAATAAAAAACGTTGGCCATAATTTGTTTCACCTCTTGGCTGATGCCTAATGTTGTAGGTGCAGTATACCTGGAACTATAATCTAAATAGAAAAAAACTTCATTCAATTTCTGAATTTATTAAATAAACTAAGCATATATACTACAAAAATACTTTAATTTAATATATTTGGACTAACTAAGTAAACTGTTATCAACGTGGCAAAAATAAAATACGCAAAAGACGATTTTTACGTCTGTGTTTTATGGAACACTGTACAATTTCTGAATTCGTTAAATATGTGTTGTCTCTAATGCAGTTTCCGGTTTTGTTGCGCCAAAGTAAAACACTTGTAAACATCTGACATCGGCGAAAAACCTGATAAACTCGGCAAGACTGCACAATTCTAGCCGAATTTTCTGTTCAATTACACCAACTTAAAATAAAGAAACGTTTAAAAAAATTTGTAAAATAAAAACCAAAAACACACCTGTGACTGAAGATATACACAGTGAGGCATAAAAACACACCAAGATTTATCGATCGTAACTTGAAGATGGATGGTCAGGTTATAATAATTTTTGGTATAAATATTCCAGAAAAAAACTGGCCATCAAATAACTATTTATGTTCCCGCCTCACCAAACGTCTGTTTTTGCACTACCTGAAAAAACAAAACAAACAAAATATTACATTTTTATTCATTGCAATATCATTATTTGATTCAAATAACGTCTGTTTGGCGCATTTTGTCCAAATTTTTAGCACTTTGGTTCACTGTATATCCAACTGTCTAGTTGTGCAACTACTGACAGTAATTAAATATTTGAAATATGTAAGCACAGGCATGCATTCTTCACTCGTTGATATCAGTGTTGATGTTGTTCTGCTTCAGACTTCAACCAGTCGCTTCTTGAGTTCACTGATATTCCTAAGCAGCGTCCCATTAACTCGCTGCTGCATAACACTGCAAATACTGTCGAATGGACTGTGATCAGGGCTGTTAATGGCTACGTATCTGAAATGATTAAATTTACTGATCTTTTTTAAAACTCATTTTGCATTTGTTTTGTTTTCCCAGGTAATGCAGCAACAGACGTTAAGTGAGTTGAAAATTTGAACAACTTTTGACAGCCAGTTGTGTCAGAAATGTTTATACCAAAAACTATTGAAATCTCGTTATCTTTCTCTCAGTTACTATCAGTAATGTTACGGATGGTTTTTCTCGTTTGTTGTTTATTTTAACGTCGATTGCGTGTGTTTTGATTTCCCCATGTAGTGCAGAAGCATATGCTGGGTGAGGTGGAAACTTGAATAATCATTTGATGGCAAGTTATATCAGGAATAGTTGTTCCAAAAATTATCAAAATCCGATAATCCGCTTTCAAGTTATAATCGATAAATTTTGGTGTGTTTTATGCCTCACAGTGTTTCCAAGGCTATGTTTCGAATACCGCTTTGCATCGTTACCTGTGGCGAAAGTATGAATTAAGAAGAATCGAAGCATACCTCGCTAATAATTAACACATAGATTATCTTCATCGCCGGTACCTCGATTACCAAAGGTTTCGTAAATGCAAGAAAAATAATCAAAGTCAGAACAGATGGGTAAAGTTTACATAAAGAATGCACGAAAAAAACTTCAGCAACAACGACGTGACTGAATCGAACTCGTGTGCCTGACTGGTGGGTCGATTAAAATCGCGGAAGCACTAAAGCACGTCCGCATGCAGCCTCGATCAGCGTGACGTATAGGAAATAATTTAGCCCCCCTCCTGGGGGTTTACATCCCTCCCATCAAAATCTTGACACCCCCAACGCAAAGTGGCCAGGAGGGTGTTGTGGTGGAAAGTAAATATATTTGGTGAAACCTGTGTTGTTTTTGCGTCGCTCTTATTACTTTTCATAACCTTTTTATCACTGCGGCCTATTAAACTTTATTTTTTGCAAAACAACAAAAATATCTAATTTTTTGCGTTTCGAAATTGTAAAACATGGGGCAAATTTGCGGCATCCATTAAACGTCCAAAAGCCAAAAGTGTTTCAGCTTCAAGGGAGCTTTGCCCCCTGACTCTGACCAGGAGCTCTGTCCCTGGATCCCGCTCTGGACTCCGCCTCAGACTCCGGAACCTACATTCCCAACTTAAATCTGACCCCCCCCCTAAATAAATAATTCTGCGTAATTTCCCGGTGACGTATCACCTGCTTCGTGCCGTTTATATCAGGCGTCGTGACTTCAGAGCCGACCGGGCGACATGAAATTAATGATTCCCAACAACAGATGAGTCGATGTAGACCTAGTCGCTGATGAAACGTTTCATCTTTGACCGACGACACGCAAGTGACGCAACCGGCGTCTTGTCGTGACAGGTGCGTCTAGCGTCTTCTTCGACGCCAGCAGATGTGACCCGTCCAGCGACCGGCAGCAGACAAGACTGTTTTGGCCGATCGACCTTCGGGTAATCATCTCAAGTCCAATTACCTGCGCTAACAACTCAGCAGCATGCAGCTCCTGCAACAGTGCATTGGCCCTGCCGTCTGTAACCACAACATCGGCATTTTCCGCTACACCTTCCAAAGAGAAACCGCGTTTACATTACACATCGCCATCGCGAAGCTGGCGTTTTTTAATTGCATTGCACTGTGCGGTCGGTCGCCGATGGGCTCACGCAAGCGTGTTTTCCTGCTTGTAACAACGCAGTCTCCGAAGGGGATAAAGAGCAATTGCCTTCCCCATCCCCTCCCCCTAAATTTTAAGCTTTCGGAAAATTGTCGGAAATTTTTTTTTCTTGCCGAGAAATTTAAAAATGTCCATTTTAGGGATGTTTAGGGGCTAACTTGAAATTTTGAGCACCCTGTTGGTATATTGCAGTGTCTGTCGAAAAATGCAAAAAAATTCCTGTTTCCTTTACTTTTTTGACCCACGACGCAGCTATCACCTTTTTAAATCTACGCAAATTTTGTTTTTAGAGTTCATAGGCTAACGGTCGTGGTAGCAGCAGATCACCGAGAATTAAGCTGACATTTTAAACACATCATTTATTAATATACTACTGACGCTAAATAAATTTCAAAACGCAAGCATTCAAGTTTGAAATCAAGTGCCCACATGTGCCAAACATTTTCGAGATTACGTTTTAGTTCAACAAATTTAGTTATAAATATATGCAATCCATAACATATACGTGCAAAATTAGTTTATGTCATGACTACTTGGTTTCAGAATTTAGCAAGCACGTTCTACGGGAATGCACGCACGGACCCACACAAAATTGCGTTGCTAATGTCAACCCTTGTTTTTCACCATTTTGTGAACTCCAAAACAATGAAAAATACTCGAAATGATAAAACGTAATTGGCCCAGTACTTGGACAAGTAAACAATTCAAAGATTCTTGCATATTTTCAGGAACCGGTTACTGCACACAATAGCCTACTACGTTTAATCCGACATCCACAGTTGAAGTTGATGCGTTAAACTCGTTTTAATGCTGAAACGTTAAATTCGAATCGCGGACAAAAGGATGCCAAACTAGGTTTTCACTGTGCTTAAGTCAAGTTGTAAAAGTATAAATTTAATTTCGATGACTTTTTGCAAGAACATTGTCTTAAGTTGTGTCTCGGCCTTTCGCGTGCGACGTTAAGTCAATAATAAATCGATAGAGGACAGCATCTGTTTGTCTCGCTCCACTGAGTACAGAAAAATAAAGCAGAAACGACATCGTAAATCACAGCAACAAAAATCTGTTAATCTATTTTATAGTATAGTCTACTGACATGAGTTATATTTCCGAACAGATGTGACTTTATTTGGACAAAAACCATCAGTGAAAAACCAGTTTTTTTTCCGGTAGTTGTTACTCCGTACACTATTAAACCAGGCCGCAGTAACGTACGCAGGTTTTATCCTTTACTTTAATTTTATCATTTGTTTGTTTCTCCACTCTCATTTTTTTCGTTTTTGCTTTAAAGCTTATATTTCTGTAAGTTTTTTGCTTTTCTTGTTAGTCCGCTCGGAAACGATAGTTTTCGGGAGGACTTATGTTTTGGTGGCATTTATTTCTTTCTTTTCCCTCGCGTAATCTCCGAGCTCCGGCGGCCGATCGGCGCAAAATTTTGCACGATGCTCGGAGCTGCGTTATAATCCCGGTCCAAAATTTTGAGGGAGCCTTCTCGAAAAAATTTTAGGGCCAAAAACATGCAAAATTTGGCCCGATTTCGATCGACTTCAAAGTTCGGCGGCGAATATCTCCGAAACGGATGAAGATATTCGGAATCGGTGAGTTATTCGATCGACAGCGATTCCTCCCGCGTTAGGCGAAACAAGTCCGGTGAAGTTTGGTCCAGTAACCTTGGAGATCTCGATGTGGAATTGTACCCACCCAAAGCGCATTTTTCGGAAGACCATATTTCGGCTCCTAGGGGGTGCTGCGCCCCCAAATTTTTACACGCGCTAGTTGGCTAATGTCTACCTACCCTAGGTTGACACTGCGCGTTCTGCGTATGCTAATGCGTTGGAGTTCTGGTTACGAGACTTTGCTACGAGAAGAATTGTCCCCCCAATCGGAGTTAGGGCGCCGAGTGGACTCACGTTGGGCTTTGCCCTAAATTTCTAGTCTTTTAAAAAATTTCAATCATAGGATTTCCGAGATGCGTCGACCGATCGGCGCGAAATTTTGCACGGTGGTCAGTATTAGGCCAAAGTTTATAATGCCGGTTCAAAATTTCGGGGGCCTTCCCCAAAAAATTTTAGGGGCCAAAAACATGCAAAATTTGGCCAGATTTCCGACGACTTCGAAGTTCGGCGGCGAATATCTCCGAAACGGATGAAGATATTCGAAATCGAACTAAAAAGTTTTGTACCGCGATTCCCCCCCGCGTTGGGTGATAAAAGTTCGGTGAACATTGATCCACTAATCATGGAGATTAAGCGGTGAAATCGTACCCACCCAAATCGACTTTTTTGAAAGACCATATTTCGGCCCCTAGGGGGTGCTGCGCCCCCAAATTTTTACACGCTTTATAGAATGACCAAGTCTTGCTAGCGTTCTTCCCACCTGGGACGGGGGTCCCCCTTACAATTTTTTTCAAGGGGGGGTCCAAAATTGGCCTTAATTGTAGCGAATTAGTCACTATAACTTTGAAGCCAAATTGAGTAGCCTAATGAAACTTTGACACGTGATGTAGTGCTAAGTGGGGCTGATAACGTGCGTACAAATTTTGGGGGCACCGCCCCCTTAAAATTTGGGATAGCAAAGAACGTCCAAAATTCGTCGCGATTTAGGACAACTTTCAACTTTGAGCGCGAATATCTTTGGAACGGATGGAGATATCGACAAGCGGTAAACGGCGTTATCAACTACCGTCCCTCCCGCGTTGAACAAAAGGAATTTGGTGAACTTTGGTCCACTAACGACAACGGTTAGTTGGCTAATGTCTACCTACCCTAGGTCGACACTGCACGTTCTGCGTATTCTAATGCGTTGGAGTTCTGGCCACGTGACTTTGCTACGAGAAGAATGTGAGCCCCCTCAATTGTCCCCCCAATTGGCCTTAGGGCGCCGGGCGGACTCGCGTTGGGCTCTGCCAAAATTTCTAGTTTTTTTTTAAATTGCACCACGAGACCTGGGATAACCTCCAATGAGGGTGGGAAAAGCAGGCCACCAAACCCATGTTGATGTATTTTGAGGCAAAAGTACAGACGCAAACGTTCATTCACCGCCTAGCAGAAAAAACAATGTCACATGTCAACGGACTCCAATTAAGGTACTGTTTTTCATGGCCTACTACGTAGGGTAAAGTGGAGGCAAACTGCCTCCACTTTGAGTCAGGGGGGGAGATTTGCACGTTCCAGGGGGGCACAAAGTGGCCTGTGCAACCTATCT
>Ga0209367_1009398_pt1 | contig 13268 bp, 6 predicted proteins | sample WorMetLIZISLAND2_FD_187412 | JGI IMG/M metagenome (GOLD analysis project Ga0209367, IMG submission 187412) | Marine gutless worms symbiont microbial communities from Max Planck institute for Marine Microbiology, Germany - Olavius geniculatus... ... | reverse complement strand
GACCAGGCAGAGCAGCTGTCTGATTCAGAAGCGTCCTCGTCGATGAAAGATCTCACCGTAAGAAGAAGAACAGCAATGCAAAGAAGAGAAGCTGATCGGGATGGTGACGATCTTTCGCATTGGCGACAGGACGGTGACTCGACAATATACAATGTGTACCTGCAGCGACCTAGTGTAGCCTATTGTCACAATCCAGCCTTTTGATTGCAACTTTCTTAACAAAAAGTTAAGCTCTTTCGTTCGAGGGGCACCATAGCCTATGCACCTCGCCAACCGCACTCAGTACGTCCGCTGTCCTAGATCCAGGTTGACTCCACTACCGGTGTTGTGTGGAGTCCCACAGGGGTCGGTCCTGGGGCCGATACTCTTTCTTCTATATACAGCAGATCTGGTACAGCTGGTGGAATCCTTTGAACTGTATCCACACTTATACGCTGACGACACCCAGATCTACGGCTTCTGTCGACCCGAGGACACCGACAGTCTACGGAAACGTGTTGCTGACTGTGTCGCTGCCGTCGCTGATTGGATGCGTTCCAATCGACTTCAGCTGAATGCATCCAAGACGGAAGTACATACTGTGGTGCACTTCAGCCCGTTGACAAAGTTAGCTACCTTCCGATCCGTTGGCTGTTGGCTCTGATCTCGTGTCGCCTGTCAGATGCGTGCGCAATCTCGGTATTTTCATTGACGCTGACCTGACGATGCGTACCCAAGTCAGTCAGACATGTTCGAAGTGTTTTGCTGCCCTTCGACAACTACGAAGCATATGCCGATCTGTGTCAAACGACGTGATGCAGTCGCTCATCGTGGCGCTGATGTTTTCCAGGCTTGACTACGGCTTCGCAACTCTTGCCGGCCTTCCGAAGCAATTTATGGACAGGCTTCAGTCTGTGCAGAACGCCGCTGAACGGCTGATTTTCAAAGCTTGTCGTCAGGACCACATTCAGCCGTTACTGCGCAGATTACACTAGCTACGGATGCCAGAACGCGTTTCGTTCCAGCTGGCAGTGCTAGTGTATCGCTGCCTCCACGGCTCTGCACCTGGCTACCTGGCTTCAGATCTTCAGCGCGTCACACCTCAACGCACGTCGACGACTGCGCTCTTCGACTACATCACTCCAGCGACTGCTGCATCGGTCTGGAACAGTTTGCCGGAGTCAGTCCGGTCATTGCCGTCATTGCAAGTTTTCCGCAGCAGACTAAAAACCGAACTTTTTGCCGGTCTTACAGCCATGACTAAGAACGTCACATTGCGCTGACTACTATTACGTGACTTCACTGTTTAAGCTTATTGTTACGTGTCCTTGTACTTTTAGGACTTAACGCCACGCTAAAGTTTATTCGTCCTTCATTATCATCATCATCATCACAGCAGATCTATTCATATCGTTAGACAACTTCATTTTTCAACAGTTTGATATTGTACAAAAAATATTATTAGACTGTGACCAATTTAATGTACTCCTCGCGCGCATTATTTTTTCAGGACTCTATTCTTCTAAGTGCTTTTTCGTTCCTTTCAACTTGTGTTAGAGACCTGGCGTAAATTTTACACCAGTCTAATATTGTACTAATATTGACTGGCGTCGAGGTCGTTATTGGAAATTGTCTCTCAGTCTATCTGGCACTGTTATAATATGGCGCCTCAAAGATAATGGGGTCACGACCTTGACCATTTGGGGTCAAGTGACGTCATCGGGCAAATAACCACTCAACTCGCGGTGGTCGACTTCTTCTGGGTGGTCCATTGTAAACATGCGTCTATCTGGCACCGTTACAAAGATATGGCCGTTTGAACTTTTCCAAGAAGGCTCTTCCAGAAACAGAGGTCGGCCGTTGGTCGGTCCTCAATATTACACGGATCTCATATACTCCTCTTCGCTGCGTTAGAAACGTAGCGCGTGAGGAGTAAAAAATTTAAACACCATGTATAATGTCTATGTGTCCAAGCCAAACCATTCTGTATCATCCACAGCAAACTATAAAATAATAAAACTGTTTGACCACAGAGCTTGAACAGCGTATATGATATATTTAATTAGAGATCATCTTTTAATGCTTACAGTCGGTGGACATGCCGCTGTCGACGCATTTCTTAAAGCGGCAAGCTTGGCATCCGTTACGACTGTCGCGACCGATGGCACAGTTACCCGCATTCTGACAACTGTACGGACTGTGACCTAAACGCTGTTCATTCTGAACCGTACGTCTGAAGAAACCCTACAAGCACACAACACAAAATGTGTCACTAGTGTCATCAGGCAATAAATCCACTGTCGGTCCACGTAACGATAACGTTCAGATTTAATCAGCGACGTACGTCGAAAGTTATAAAAGTAAGCGAGCAGAAGGTTGCAATAGGCTATTCTGACAAACACTGCAAATTCAACGGAGGAAATTACGGTTGTTCAAAATTTCAATTTTGCCGAGTCCAAAAATTTACGGTGGGCAAATATCTCCTTCCTGCCCTTCCCCCTGCCACTGCCCCGTTGGGTCTAATTGGATTCAAATCCGGCGCATAATTAGATACTGCAGTCGCATCCATCAACAACGTTAAATTAACGATCAACGGCTACTAGAGTCATGCACGGCGACGATAATGATGAATCCATAAAGCTAATCTTCCTTAGCTCTCAGGCCTACATAGTCACGAGCGCATGTACAGTGGCGCAGACAAGCGGAAAGAACGGGGGGGTCAGCCCCCTCCCTCCAATCCGCGAGACAAGACGTTTAAATTGCAGTAAATTTGGTCAGTTGATTTTCAGGAAAATTTGTGGCATTTTCTTTTAGAATAGGCACGTACTCGCATATTCTTTTAGAATATGAGATCTAGTGGCAATTTTTTGCCACTAGATCTCATATTCTAAAACTATAACGCACTAAATTCGACTGTGGCTGGGGATCCGCCCCAGACACTGTTTTGGGAGTTCACAGCGCTCCCCTGACTCCCTAGCTAGATTTTAGGGGTCCTACTTCTAAGCCGGAAAGAGGGATGGAGAAAGAAAAACGAAGGAAAAAAATAAAATGGGAAAGAAGGAGAGGAAAAGGGAGGAAAAGAAAGAGGAGCGGAAGGGAAGACAAGAAATATTTTAGATTGTGACCAATCTAATGTACTCCTCGCGCGCATTATTTTCTCCTGTACTCTTTTGACTGCTTTCTAGTTCCTTTCTTTTCACACCGCAAATGATGTCATCGGTCACGTAACCATTCGACTCCCGGGGGTTGACTTCCTATCGGTGGTCCATAGTCATCTTGCGTCTATCTAGCACCGTTATGGAGATATGGCCGTTTGAAGTTCTTCCAGGAAGGCTCTTCCTGGAACAGAGGTCGGTCGTTGGTCGGTCGGTCGGTCCTCAATATCACACTGATTTTATATACTCCAAGAACGTAGCGCGCGAGGAGTAAAAAAGAGAAAAGAAGGGAGAAAAGAGAAGGCCCCTAATTCACATTTCTAACTACGCCACTGCAAGCGTACTAATGACGTGCTGGGTTGAAAAGTTCCGTTCTTGACGGTAAAGTGACATAGCAGTTGGCTACTTGCGAAGAGAGTTCGGCAGTTCAAACCCCCACTAAGTCTGAGAATGACTTCAATGTAGCAAATATTACAGCCAAATATTACACTATAATATGTAAAGTCATGATAATCTTTTTGCTGTTAGCATTTTAGCTGACTGTTTTGATAGTTGGCTGGACAGCGCAGCACTGGGCGACTGAAAATGCAAGTACGTCTGTGCAACGGCCAACAGTTCTTTCGTGGATAAGTAAACACTTCTGATGCCGGAACTGCCTGCATATTTGCATCAAATAGGCCTACACAGCTTGATCTGCTGACATTTTGATGCTACTTATAGGACTGTCCCACACCAGTTTTATCAGCTATTTACAATTTTTGTTACCCACCAGCAATTATATTTCACGTCTGTTTCATTCTTATGACACGGAAAACTAAAGATTTGTACATTGTGGCGTTCAACAAAGTGAAGGAATTGCTTCTTGATCTTCTACCAGTTCATGATTTCATTCGCTGGTTAAATTCCTTTAACTCGGACACTACAAGTGACTGTGTAAGCCTACCGGTACTCTGTAGTCTTAGTTACTACTCTTCATATAAACCGTTTTTGTCGATGTGGCAATTTGTACTGTGTTATGATTTTACAATAAGACATAGAATATTGCAGATTTTGTTCAGCTGTTTTAAACTCGTTTGACAAAGACCTAATAGTTTTACTGTAATTTTCACAGAAATATTTACAGGCACGTACTCGCATTTTCCAGTACTTGTATTTTCAGCGCCCCCCGCAGCACGCCATTACTGTCCACGGTGGCGACGGCAGTATTGTTTTCAGCGTCGTCGCTAAGTTTTTTGCTTCCTTCTATGTTAACACGATAACTCATGAACCGCTGCGCTTAGTTTAAATGTTTGCACGGACATGTAGGCCGCAAACGTTTCCTTAAATCATTTTTGTTTCAGATGTACTGATAACGCACTCAGCGCACTAGAGATTTCTTCGAAATGATAGTGCGCTATATAAATGTTCACTTATTATTATTATTATTATTATTAAGAACCTTACTGAATTTCAAGGTCATGAGTCAAAGGTTAAGTAAAGTCACTAGACCGGATTTTCGGATACTTTACCACTGCGAGATAAGGCCTTACTGCTACTAGCAGATACACATTTATAGCCGTCTGGCCCAGCTAAGCCGATACCCGTTGGCCGACGATCACGTCATTGATCAGTGGCGTATTTAGGGGGGCATGGTGCGATGCCCCCTTGGCCCGACCATGAAAATTTTTTACAGGCGATTTTATATGAAAAGGGGCGTTTTTTGCCGTTTTCGAGCAAATTTCCGAAAAAAATGGGCGAATTTGCGGCTTCCATTGAAGGTTCAAAAGCAAAAAGTGTTTCAGCTTCAGGGGGCTTTTCCCCTGACCCTCCGACCAGGGGCTCTGACTTTGGACCCCGCTGGGGGCTCTGCCCCCAGACCCCCGTTATAGGCCCCCGCTCTGCGAGCTCGCCATGCCCCCCCTTTACAAAATCCTAAATACGCCACTGTCATTGATATAAAAATCGCAGCATGCCACGGCCGCTACTGCGGATAGCCTTAGCCTTGAGCGAGGCTTGACAGTCTAGTCTGATCTACCGATGAATGTCATTAGATCGACGTACCTTGCATCCCTCGCAGGTCATTGCTCGGTAGTGATGTCCGGTGGCCGCGTCACCACACACGACGCAGGGGTACGGACCGTCTTCAGGTCGCATGTAACTCGGCACATACGGCGTACCTGCAACAGCACGTCGCATCATAGTATGCAGTCTAGTGATGGCGTCGTGGCAGGGCAATGGGGAGGAGGCAATGGAGAGAAAAGCAGTGGCCTACGTAAATTTTTGGCTGTCGGAAAAAAATTGTCGAGGGAAAAACTTCTTGTCGGAAATTTTCTGGTCCAAAAAGTTAAAATTAGGGGCCGACAAACCCAATTTGCGGGAAATCTGTGGGCAAAATTGAAATGTCAAGCACTTTGAACACCCATAATCTCCTCTGTTGGAAATTTGCTGTCTCCGTCAGAAAAACAGCAACTTCTTGTCCCACCTACTTGTTTAACTCGTGACGCCGCTGCCATCATCAATGTTACAAAGCACCGCCTTCTTGACCAACTATAATATCAACTGCACTACAAGGATGCCAAGTACCTCACGAAACGATTGGAGCAAACATGCCACAGACTTTTCATATCATCTCTAAGTCTGCAGTGCACCAAATAATATATTGGATAAGACATCATTGACAATTTTTGTAAAGCCTATCAGATATGTGATGATTTCCCAAAAAGCTACACTGTCGAGAAGAGGGAGACATTTAGCTTTAAATTTTAACTGCCATAGAACCTGCTTTATTACTTTTTTAACCTCTAAGTCACACAAGCTACAGTCAGGGGCAAAAACAGTGTGTCTCCATTTAACGTTACCTTTACTTCTGCTACCAGCGCGACGGCGAGGTTCTGCAGGTATGACAAGTAGTTCAGGTGAGGTCGTTCTGCTGGCAGGCGTGGGTGACGCCGTGGTTACAGAGACTGACGCCGGCTGCAGTGTACTGCTGTACGGAGTGAGGCCGTGGTCCGGTGACAATGTCATCATATTATACTGCTCATGATGCTGGTACTGAGGCAGCGCTTTGGTACTGAAGCAGATCGGGCTGTGAGCCGGAGATACTGTTGATGACAATGATGATAATGATGAAGATGAAGATGACGACGAGTTGACGTCATCGTGACTAATGTTCGCGCGTTTCATGCTGTAGTCTGCTCAAAGCACATCACACATTTTGTAAAAGGTTTAAAGAGTAAATTCATCTCAGAACTACGGAGCGTCACCTGCTATATAGGATCACATACCTGCCACCCGACACGGGTGAACGCGTCTCGCCTCAACCCAGGCTTGCCGTGGATATGGATAACCATGGATATATCCATGGATATTAGGTTGGCGCACCTGCTAATTAAATTCAATATTTATATGATTTGTATCTGTATAATATTTCCCTTCCTGTCGTTTTTACTCTTCATTTTTGTCGTTTATTTATGTTATTGAGTCAAATGAATAATCAGTCGCATCAGCACGTCAATATTTAGTTAGCCTACATTCATTTATTAGCACTATAGCAAAAACAAATCTTAATCTTTAATGCTTTAATGCTGTTGGTTGGGCAACAAAAGGTCTATCCATTCGTTAGTTTATATTTTATTTATCTAATGCTAACAAAATTCTATTTTTTTTGCTTAATAACGTATATAATGCTAGTAGGAAGTACAAACCAAGTGTGCTTCAAAAACGTTTACATCACCCTATAGGCGTACATGAATGCAACCTGCGCCTTGGAAAACAAGAATCTTAGCTGTTGCTGGGGTGAGCCGACCGTACCGCCTACATCCGAAGGCCAGCGACTGACGTCCGCACTGGAAAGAAAGCGACTTCCCAGAGTGACTGCAGTCTCATACACGCTATGGTGACGCTGATATATCAAACGCTAGAATTAACACTAGGACGGCAATTTGGCGCACGTTGTTGCCGGCTACAGGCAGCAACATTGCGTTCAAAATTGCGGCCAAATCGCTGCAGATAGAGACATGGTTACTTTTAAAAGCCTATAGGAAGTCGCTACCGCCCTAACCAACGATACAATCGCCGACTTCTACCACGTACCGTTTAGCCACAATACACGGTTTACGGACCGACAGACGACATATTGTACCCAAGGCTCGACCTAACGGCTGACGAAAAACAGAAGCAGTAAAATTATGTAGATCTACACGAAAGTCGGGAAATATTTAACTAAGCTCATATTTTAATGCAAATGTGTGTTTGTTTTGTACTTTTACTTGTTTTTAGCAACTTCCAAAAAATATATTTTGGGGGATGGACGCTCTTGCACTGCTCTATTTTGTAAAAATTTGGGGGCTACAAGTACGCAGGATAGGCGTCTGTGGATATGGACATATCCATGGATATCCAAAGAAAATGTGCGGATATTGATATGGATGTGGATGGGAAATTTCATATCCACGGCAAGCCTGCCTCAACCCCACTTAGAGAGGCTGGTACTCGATTTACCTACCCCAAAGGGATGGAAGTACGAGTTGACCTTGGTGTTGGTTATATACCGAGATGGTTTACCTGTTCGTAGACAAGTCACACATCCAAGCTAACCCACCACCTTTTGATTGTAAGTACAACATCCTACTCTTCGCCTACAAGCCATGCATCGTGTCTCACAGCTTCCACGTAAGAATATACTTAGAGTACTGAACTCGTAGGCCTAACTTTCACGTTGCTGTTCAAATACCACTACGAGTCATTTGCAAGCAATCTTGAACAAGTTGCAGCTCAGCCTCCTGGTTTCAGTGGGATGGGAAATAAGTTGGTAGCTTACGGGTTACGAAGTATAAGAACGGACATTTCTCCGTATGGATTTTGACATAACCCAGACATTTCCCCGCTGTGGGGTAGGATATTGTCCCGTCTGTCGTCGCGCAAGCTAAGGCTGCGTGTGGAAGAGATAGACCTAGACTTAGTCCAGTAGTCGTAATGGTACCGCTGCCTTTGCCTTGCGTTTCGCTTTCACATTCTTTCGAACTGGCCAAATGCTCATTATTTCATCAAAGCCGCCGCGTCAAGTTCAACTAAACACTCATTGCTGATGTGCATGGAATGGCACTGCCAAATAAAAACCAGGATGTTGAATGCAAAATCAGCATTACTGTGGTTTTAACGCGTAACAAAATGAGAGATGTGCCAGATATGAAAATAATGTGCAACTGCAAGCGTTAACTGGGCCTGGCAAGCGTCCGTGATTCAGGTAAATTCCGGAAAGTTATTCATGTGGTCAGTATGGCGTGGTCAATCAGTCCACCTGCCAAACTGGACAAGACCGGACAACAATGGGGACAACATAGATTGGCTAAGTGACTGACCAAGGTTCGGTTGTAACTTGTAAACGCCGCTAAACTTCCATTAACGCCACGGCGGACGGACCGCAGTCACCGCACTCAGCCGTCTGTTCCATCAGTAGGCCTACGTCCTCCGCGAGCGTCATTATGCCCGCCAGACGCCATAAATGAGCTGGCCTCCTCCTCCCTCGAGCGCGACCAATATCAGCCTGCCTGTCTAGCTGTCCCGTTTAGGCCCTGCACTACACGGTGTTTCATAAAAAGGACCCCTTTCTGTTTTTTTTCATAATTTACTCAAATTATGAGCAATTTACATGAAATTTTTACCAGTTGTAGCTGAAGAAATACTAATTCAAAATATATGAACAAAATATGGCAGTTGATTAAATATTATTTGCTAGTAGTGATGTAACGCTGACGTCATGATGCGTCACAGGTACAAATTTGCTAGACTCAACTGGTGCTGCTTCGATGGTGAACTTAATCTGGTTCGCTAATGAAAAAAATGTTTATCGCGTCAGCACTGAGCAACATGGAAACATGAAATCGGGCGTCTTGTGATCCAAAAACTCAACATCTTGCAAGCTCGGTGTGATAGTGCACTGTCTTGCTCGAACATGTTGAAAACCAACTAACCCCAGACACGTAAATTTGATCGCTTTGCGCGTTTTGTGGCTGCAACTGTAAAACTTTAAATATTTGACACCAACAAACCAGATTTTTCACCATTGAAGCAGGGTAGCAACTGGAAGCACCAATTGGGATTAGCCTGTTTGTACCCGTGACACATTATATAATGTCAGCGTTACATCACGACTAGGAAAGAATATTTAGTTAACTGCCATGTTTTGCTAAAACATTTTGAATTAGTATTTATTCAGCTACAACTGGTAAAAATTTCATGCAAATAGCTCATCATTTGAGTGAATTATGAAAAACAAAAAGGGGGTCCTTTTTATGAAACACCGTGTATTGTACCATTGTCCGACTTGTCAGTCTGGCCTGCATCTACCTACCGCAGTGCGAATCCGCCGGACTTAATGCACGTACTGTCCGTCCGCATGCAGCCACGTACGCAGTGCACCCAGTCCCCCACCCACGCAAGTAGTGCTGATTCCAGAGACCGTTAGCTGAAGATTTTATCGATCAGTCAATAGCATAAGCCCCTTTTCTGCAAGCGGTCACCTGTAGTCAAATGCTAGGTATGCATATACACACAATGACCGACCACCTGTAGATAACTTCGTTTCCCGTTAGGCACCGTAATCCATTAACAGCGTGCAAACGCCGAAACACAGAACGGAGATTGTATTCAGTTTTAACACATAAATTGCACAACGAATAGACATGGCACCCATGAAATCTCACGATACGGCAAAAACGTTAAAAATTGTTTGCACTGTTTTATGAACCGTTGGTTCCGAATTCTTCATGTTAATTGTTTTCCGTTATGTTTACGTTATTGTACAAATGACATGTTAACTTCGTATCAATACAGTATTATAATGTTTAATATTTGCGTTGTAATTGCAGTTTCCTTTCATTAAAAAGGTTAGAAACGTGTATATTAACATTAATTTACTTGATTAAACAACTTTTCAACCGAAAGATGACGTTCCGATAAGAAAAACTTGCCGCTTTGAGCTCTTGAGCTTCAAAGTGACTACCCTGCTCTTTACTTCTCCCGTTCATGCAGTTGCCGTGAGTTTTACAGTCACCTCACGACCTTAAACATGTAACCGTATAAGCCTACACGTTGCTGAGTATGGCTAACAAGGAAGTAAGAAGTCTAGTCTGGTGAAAAAGCGTCAGCTTCTCCCTTCTATGCGGATATTTTGTACCAGTAGGCCTTCGCGCAAATTCCTAGCACCAGCCGCAGTTTAAAAACGCAGTAAACCTGTATAAAACCATTGTCTGATCGTTAAGGTTAACCTAATTAATCAAGACTCAAGAGTTTTTGAAGCATGTGAGATATAAAAACTGATCCAGGAAGCGTTCATTTTTGTACTCTGCTTTTGTAATTTTTGTTACGTTCTATCTCAAAACTTGTAAACCACCTGATCACACTGTCTAATACATGTACGTAGTTATTTAATTCCTCAATGACTGACTTTTACTGATCGATAGGGCCTATTAAGGTACCGGATGAACTCCATGACGTCACCATATAACGCTTCACGTGGCGTCATCACTACATGATTCGGCCCAGTCAGACTCATCAGCCTGTTACAAGTATACTTCCTGTCTAGGCGATTAGCCTACCTCACTCAAAAACTCACCGGCGGGCTCGAGAGCGTCATCCTGGTAGGCGGTAGCTCGCAGCAGTAGCTTCTTCATCGCCATGTCCAGTCCTGGTCCTGTCAGTTCCCGGTGTTGTTGGAAATGATTTAATGACGAATTGAGACTTGGCCTGAACAGCGGCCACGCCGCCCGAGCACATCCGTAGTCTACGCTGGCTCGGCCTCCCTGCGGGCATCTGTGGGTACGCTCCGCCCTCTGAACAGAACACCCTTATCGCCCGGTGTTAAGACTTTCCGTGTACTACTCTTGATGCTGCTGTATTAAAACGATTATTTCGTGCACTAGTCTGTGTTCCGATCTAATGTCGCTTTGTGCGAAAACATTATTGTAAGCCTATGTGCATGAAATTGGTTCTCGTCAAATACGTCTCCGGTGAGTTCTAACGCTGTCTGCGCAGAGTTAACTTAATTTCCTCTGCAAGTCTTCTAGTAAGACTGTATGAATTAACCAATGAAACAGCACTAGTGACATTCACTGCAGTTCCTGTCCTCTCGATCCGCGTCCACTGCACGAATCCTCCTATCAGGGGCGTCCAACTACGCTCAAAACGAATTACTTTCCTCAAGGGGCAACTTTTAAGACTTCGGGGGAGGGCAGTAATCGTTCCACCAAAACTTGAGCAGACGTGTTTCGTGAAGCCAAAAATGCACCAAACTCACTTTTGCCTGGGTTTTGCCCCAGACCCATTAAGGCTCCCCAGATCTTCTTTAAGGTTGAAGAGGAAAATACACTTTTCCATTCCCCCACTTCATTTGACGTCTCAGTTTCTTCACTTTTGGATATTTTTTACGGGCAGCCATGACTAAAGATGCCGTCATATCATTGAGTAATTCAGCAGCCTAGACAATCCTCCAGACAAGATCCCCTAGCTGGATTAAAGGATTCACACTTCTAAGGGGAAATAGGAGAAAAGGGAGAAAAAAGTGTAGAGTAAAGGAAAGGGAGGGGGAAAAGGGAGGGCGTCGTGTGCGTTGGGGTATAGACGCCCCTGCGTCTTAGAACATGCAGCCAATTCTGTTAAAAAAGTTGCGACTCTTCCTTGAGGAGCCAGAGACATATCTATTTTTATCAGCACTTGGTTTCGCACCTGGACATTTTTTGTTTTTTTGCTCTCAGCACTGCCGGCATGTCCACAACCACTACCAGTATGGAGTTTTCCACTTGTTGAAGTTTGATCATAATACCAAAGAAAAAGACTGAATGCACGAATCGTCCCACAATCCACTCACCCTTGCTCCCGGGCAGAAGCCGCTCTGACTGACCATCCCAGCGTCCGGTGGATACCCTGCACGTTGTTGTTGTTGCTCCGCCGCCGGGCGAGCGGTGGTCACTCAGTGGGCAGTGGGCAAGCACTGCGGCCCGGCCCGGGCTATAAACTGACCCTCGGCTGACCTCACCCCTACCTCCCCCCGCACGCCGACGTGTCCCTCCGCAGCAGATAATGTCCGTACCTGCTGCATACAACTTCAGAGCGAGTGCCCGACAAACGCCCCTTCCCCACAACAAATCCCCATGTCCTGCGACAAAGCCCCGCGCGCTATTCAAAACCTTCCTAAGAGAATGCCGTCCGATGATAGGCTACGGAAATAATTATGGCATAGGTTTGATTGTAAGGATTGTTAGGGGGTTTTGTCTGTACCCCACAGCTGGCAATGCATGTGACGGGGGTACAAAAAGGGCTTGGGCGATTACCGGCCAGCGGGGAACGGGCATTTACCCGTACGGACAATCCCCGTATAGACTTTGACCCGCTAACGCAGAGAACATATCCCCGCTCTTGATCAACTTAGAATTTGACAGCAGAACAACTTCGTGACAGCCTCGGTGAGTTTATTTCTGTAAAGTGGATATCGAGTTATGAGAGTCTGACGTGATAACGAAAGGCCGTGGAGCGGCAATGCGATACAGGGGCGATAGAAGGATTAACGTTGTCGCGTGCGATGTCAAGTCACGCTGCCACAGATGAGGATTTTTTTGATTAAGACTCAGCTCCCTCCGGTTAATTGCAGCTCTATAGCAGTAAAATGCAAACCAATATATATCAAATTATCTATGTATTACATTTTTCGTGTCGGTTTTAACAAATCTGTAATTGCGTAGGTCTATTTTCATTTTCAGTAAATTGTTGTGGTCATATAGGCCTAGGCTTAGGCCTATGCCAATAACATCAGTAGTACATACACTACAGCATGTTCAGAATACGTGTTACATCGTCGCGTTTGTGTGTGTTTCCACACATTGTTTTTCCCACATCATCTACACAGGCCTATATACATCGCAGGAGGCGAGGAAATGTCTGGGGAAGGGGGGGGTGCCGGTATGCCAAGTCTATACGGGAAAATATCCGACACCCCCGGGTGGCAGCCAGAGCCGTAGCTAGCATTTTACGATTGGGGGTGCTGAACAAAGCAGTGCCAAGAGCCGAAGGCGCGAGCCCAATCAAGGCGCCGAAGGCGCCGAAGGGGGTAAGGTGTGGGGAGGGGGTGTCCCCCTCTCCACAGAGGGAGGGGTCTGGGGA
>Ga0209367_1009396_pt1 | contig 13272 bp, 11 predicted proteins | sample WorMetLIZISLAND2_FD_187412 | JGI IMG/M metagenome (GOLD analysis project Ga0209367, IMG submission 187412) | Marine gutless worms symbiont microbial communities from Max Planck institute for Marine Microbiology, Germany - Olavius geniculatus... ... | reverse complement strand
TCCTTCTTCGGCTTCAGCCGCTTACAGACAACTCCCTTCATTCCTTCCTGCTTCAGGTACTCCGTGAGCTCTTCTTCGGTAGTATCAAGATGAAGCCTACCTACGAAAGCAGCCAGGACTGGCTTTCGCGGCACAGCTGTCACAGTTCCTGCATCAACCTTCGCCCCACGAACACGCACAGTAGGCTTTGGCTTCTCTTTTCTCTGCTGATGAACAACTGCTTGCCACTCACCATCACTGTTAGCAGCATTGTTGGTCACCGACGCCGAGGTTGGTGATACCCCATCATCACATTGCACCTCCGTGACTGGCGTACTATTAGCACTCACAGCAGTATTCACAGATGACAACTGAGTGCCTACATTGATCGTCGCAGTCAGTGATTCCGGTGGTGTCGCATCTGGTTACGTGCTGCGCGGTACACAAGTATTTGTGGTACTTGTGCCTGAACATAGTTCAGCATCAACTGCTCCATTTTCGATTCAAGCACCGCAATCCGATTAACTGCCAAACACAAGTCCAAGACATCAGATTGGAGAGGTGGTACCCGCTCTACATTCGCAGCAACAAACTTTGGTAGCGAATCGATTGCCCCGCGTTCATCAACGAAGTTCACCAGCCCAAATATGTCCTCAGCATCCACCTTTGCCTTGTCATCCGACTTCCGCCGGCTCACACAGCGAGGTGCTCCATCGAGTTTTAGTTCACCGACATACTTGAACAACAGTTCTTTCGCTGCCAAGATTTCCGCACCATCGTAGAAAAACACTATCACACTTCTAATACTATCCATCGGCATCTTGCCATATTTTCCGAAAATATAACACAAATGTTCCGAAATGTAAACAGCCACCTTGCATAGAATATTGAATATTTGGCTAGAAACGTATAAATAGCCGACAGGCAACAGCCTCGTTCAGTTGCAGTTTGGACGTCGGACGAGTAAGACGTGCTCTCGCTTTCAGTGCGAATAGCAGTTTTAGTCAGTCGGCAGTTGAAAGTTTGTCGGAAATTCGACATAGTGAATGGATGTCGGCCATTTTGTTTGGCCGATCGATAGTCAGCCAATGTGTTAAGCACTAGCGAGTATCGTCGAAGTTCATTGACTGTCATCGCGGTCGGCCATATTGTCTGGCCTTGACCGGAAGTCGTGCACGTCGCGCCGATTGTTTTATTTGATACTGATGTTGAAGAAACTGTTTACTCGTCGCTGGATGTCTTATTTCTGGATCTGATAGTAAGGTGCGGCGCAGTTGAATTTATTTTCGGTTTATCTTTTATTTGTCCGTGCGTAAGGACTTTACTGTTTTCGAACTCTATTGCCAAATTTATTTGCTTTCTGTAGTTCCCCTAGGCTTTATTTATTTTTTCAGTTCGTTTAGTCTAATTTGCGGGTCGACATTGTTTCCCATCGCTGATCGGCAATGACTTGACCCGACTTGGAAAGCCCAAGACGCCTTGAGACGTAAGAGACGCATTCATGCTCAAATCATTGTAAATTCAAACTGCGGACAAAATTCAGACTAATGGCCCTTCGGACTAGTGCCTCTTCGGACTAATGCCCCTTAAAACAGTAGGACTATTGCCTTTTCGGACTAGTGACCCTTCGGACTAGTGCCCCTTCGGACTACTGCCCCTTCGGACTAGTGACCCTTCGGACTAGTGCCCCTTCGGACTACTGCCCCTTCAGACTAGTGAACTGTCCCCGCCAAGGAATAGTCCTGTTTAATCGAAGAGCATGCGAAAGAACTCAAAACAACTGCATGGCAACCAGCGGACGACTATGCAAAGAAAATAATTTAAAAACGCACCGATCGCTAAACCCTATCCGTCCTTTCCATTTACGCAGATTTTTTTTGGTTTTAGGCAAAACAAGTCCCAATATTGTAATTGTGTGTAATTGTCACAGTGTAATTGTCGCAGCTGTCGTTTGTGGCCGTTCGTATGGACTTGGTGGACCGGGGTCAAATGGGTCTGGATGGTCTGAATGGCCGCCACGTATGATTGCATCATCCAGTGAGTCATCAGTCATGCATACTGTATTGTAATTGTATGGGCAGTTTGGCTTTGGCAGCTATAGGAAGCGGTCATATAGGCAGGTAGGTCCTGGTAGAGCGCTGGGCGGTCGATAAATGTACGATTGCTCATGGCAGTTAATAAAGTGCAGTCTGTATTCCAAATAAACGTTAATTACTCGTTAAATTCATCGTCTTAACCCCTTTTTTCCTCCACCCGGTGCTCGACGGCGGCGGGTCCAAGTCAAGAGTTACATCATTCTGTACATCTGTCAGTCGTCCGACCCACGACTCCTGACCGGACATACAGCGAAATGGAAAAGGATGATGCGGCGGATGTTACACTGGCGGCCACCGCGGGGCCCATCGAAGAACTTCTTCGAGACATTGGCATCTACTCGCTTGTTGCGTTCGGCGCTTCGCTGCAAGGTACGTCGGACCTCAGCGAAAGCTGCAACGGACCTCTCTGTCATGTTCTCGACGAAAGTGTCGTAGTCTTCGGGCGGTTTGTTATTACCCATTGGCCAACCATGCACGACATTACTCGCAAGAGGATATGTGCATTATTGGAAAAGAAAATGAAGAACCTTGAATGTTTTCGGCTTTAGACCCAAGTCGTAATATCTCTTCTCTGAGAACGTCCTCTGAGAACGTTGTTGAAGAGTGTAACCTGTAACTGTAACTCTTGTTGCGTTCGGCGCTTCGCTGCAAGGTGCTTCGGACCTCAGCGAAAGCTGCAACGGACCTCTCTGTCATGTTCTACGAAAGTGTCGTAGTCTTCGGGCGGTTCGTCATTCGGACTTTCGAATACGATATCAACCGGGCACGAACTTTACGTCCAAATACAAGGTTATTCGGGGTAAAACTGGTTGCTTCGTGTCTGGTGCTTCGGTGTACTGCCATGGCAAACGGCAGACGAACGTTTTAGTTTTTCTGGTACTCAGAGACGGTCGTGGCAAGGACGCTATTCAAAGTTTGATGATATCTCTCGACTTGATTTGTCGAAGGCTTATAGGAGTCGTCCGGAGCTTCTCAATACCGAAGAGCCTGCAGACTTCGTTCATGATGCGTCCATTTACTTTTTTTTCTCTGGTCACTCAAAATCGATAAGGGCGTTCCGAAGCAAGTGAACACTTGCTCGACTAATACCTTGGCCACGGCCCACCGCTTCGGCCTCCTTGCTTCGGAGCGGAAATGCTTTGGCCCACTTCGTGTACAAATCCATGCATGTCAGAATCCAGATATGTCATTTTTGGGTGGGCCCTGTGAAATCGACATCGTTCGTACGGCGCGCCTGCGACCACAGGCTTCGACGGCCCCTGCTTTGTCAGTTTTCCTCGGTGGTTTTTCAGTGCATTTCAGACATCTTCGGCAAAACGCTCAGTATTTTTCTTCCACCCAGACAAATAAAACCTTAGTCTTATTTGGTCCAACGTTTTTCGGATCCCGAAGTGTCCAAACACTGTTTCAACGTGGCACAATCTCAGTGCTTCGTCAACTTTGCTTCGTGGTAGCAGCAACTGTAAAAGTTCAATTCGCTTTTCTTTGGACTATCTCTGTTACGAAACACAAGTCCATTATACACCTTGAACTCGTTTCATTTCGTCATCGTCTTTTTCGTTAAGTCGGTTTCGGGCTGCAGGTCTTCGTTGGTAGGTGCTTCATCCGCAGCCAAACAAAATCTTACCGTGTCTCCGAGCTCGGCATCATTCTGCTCTAGCTGAGCGAAGTTCTCCCCTACCAAGACGGCAGCACCTCTCTCCTGTGTCACAAAACGTACGTCTGCTTCGAGCACTTCGTCTGCTTTATCATTTTTGGTGTCTTCGGTCGATTCGTTTGCTTCGGGTGGTCTACGACTTAAACCCTCGGCATTTCCGTGTCTGGCTCTATCCCGGTGCACGACTTCGTAATCAAACTGTTATATGAAAGTTAACCATTTGGCCAGCTGCAGCATAGGTTCAGGTGTTCGTCATAACCACGAAAGCGCAGCGTGATCTGTCTGAATCACGAAGTGACGTCCCAGAAAGTACTGGCGTTATTGCTTAAGGCTGAAAACCATGGCGAACAATTCTTTTTGCGTCATTTCGTATTTGCTTTCGGCTTTTGAACCGTAGGCGATAACTCTGTCTTTGGATTGCGATACACGAAGCTTTCGGTCTGGCTTCGAAGCGGGTGCTTCGGCAGGTGCTTCGATCTGCCTTTGAGATAGTACAGCACCCAGGCCAAAGTCTGAAGCGTCTGTATCCAAAACGAAGCATCCTTTGTTCTTTGGTAACGCGAGTATAGGCCCTGCCATCAGCCTGTTTTTAACTCATCGAACGTGTCTTGGAATCGTCTGGTCCACACGAACTCCATATTCTTTTTCATCAATTCGTACAGCGGAGAAGCGATAATGGAAAAGTCCTTGATGAAACGTCTGTAATATCCCCTGAGTCCCATGAATGTTCGGACTTCAATGATGTTTTGGCACGAAGGCCAATCCCGAATGGCAGCGATTTTGTCTTCTTGCGTGGCAATGACTGTTTCGGATACGACGTAAAAGCGAACACTTGGAGGATTTTAGCTTCAGCCTGGCCCTCTGTAGTCGTTTGAAAACTTTTTCCAGTCTATCCATCGTTTCGTCAAAGCTGTGTCCGAAAACAATCACATCATCCGAGTAAACCATGCACGACCGGTATGACAATCCCGACAAGACTAAGTCCATCAACCGTTGAAACACTAAAGTGTCTGATATATTATAGCATCCAAAGCGAAGATCCAACGTGCTATACCACGACGATCCAGTCAGGGCATTAAGACAGTTGTCAATCAGCGGCAATGGATACCTAGCGAAGCGGCTGGTTTTACTATACCGTGGCGGACCATTTCGTTAACTTCGTTATCAATCCAGTCTAAGTGTCGAAACGGATGACGCCGAAGAGCCTGCCGAATCGGTTGGTGTTCGCCAGTATCAATTCGGTGCTCCACCAAATTCGTCCATCCAATATCGTTTTCTCGTGTCAAGATGATACTTTGGTAATGAAACAGCAAAGCTTTCACCCGCTTTCGCTGTTTATTCGTCATGTCTTCGGGTAACTTCGTGATCAGCTTATCAATGGTCTCTTTCTCTTCGTTTGTGAGGTTTTTAAGCCGCACCGAAGCGGGAGTTTCGGTCGGTACTTCGTCCATTACTTGAACGGTATGCAGCTCTCCAAGCTCTGTCCCTTTCGTCAGAATCTGACTTTTCTTTTCGGCATTAAGAACTGGTTACTTAATACCAGAAAACTTGGCCGGAATAAAGGTTCGGGCACTGTAAACGTGTCTCATATTTGGTACTGCTTCGGCTTTCACCAGTCCGACGAACAGCTTGCTTCGTATGCTTTCGTGCATGATTCGGATCTGGTCGACTCCACTACCGGTGTTGTGTGGAGTCCCACAAGGGTCGGTCCTGGGACCGATACTCTTTCTTCTGTATACAGCTGGTGGAATGCTTTGAATTGTATCCACACTTATACGCTGACGACACCCAGATCTACGGCTTCTGTCGACCCGGGGACACCGACAGTCTACGGCAACGTGTTACTGACTGTGTCGCTGTCATCGTTGATTGGATGCGTTCCAATCGACTTCAGCTCAATGCATCCAAGACGGAAGTACTGTGGTGAGCTTCAGCCCGTCGACAGTCAGCTACCTTCCGATCCGTTGGCTGTTGGCTCTGATATCGTGTCGCCGGTCAGATGCGTGCGCGATCTCGGTATTTTCATTGACGCTGACCAGACGATGCGTACCCAAGTCAGTCAGACATGTTCGAAGTGTTTTGCTGCCCATCAACAACTACGAAGCATACGACGATCTGTGTCAAACGACGTGATGCAGTCGCTCATCGTGGCGCTGGTGTTTTCCAGGCTTGACTGCGGCTCCGCAACACTTGCCGGCCTTCCGAAGCAACTCATGGACAGGCTTCAGTCTGTGCAGAACGCCGCTGCACGGCTGATCTTCAATGCTTGTCGTCAGGACCACATTCAGCCGTTACTGCGCAGATTGCACTGGCTTCGGATGCCAGAACGCGTTTCGTTTCGGCTGACAGTGCTAGTGTATCGCTGCCTCCTCGGCTCTGCACCTGGCTACCTGGCCGCAGATCTTCAGCGCGTGTCACACATCAACGCACGTCGACGACTGCGCTCTTGGACTACATCAGCGCTGGTCGCTCCACGCACTGTGCGTTCTACCACTGGCGACCGCACCTTTCCAGCGACTGCTGCATCGGTCTGGAAAGGTTTGCCGGAGTCGGTCCGGTCATCGCCGTCGCAGCAGACTGAAAACCGAACTTTTTGCCCGGTCTTACAGACATGACTAAGAACGTCTCACTGCGCTGACTACTATTACGTGACTTCACTGTTTAAGCTTATTGTTACGTGTCTTTGTAGTCTTAGGACTTAACGCCACGCTAAAGTTGATTCGTCCTTCATCATCATCATCGTCATCATGCTGCTTATCATAACAAGCAATAGTGACAAGCTTTTCATTGGTGTAAACATCTATGACCTTGAATGACTTTGAACTTCTAAAATATGGGTTTTGGTGTTTTTTTGCAATTTGTAGCTGCAGAGGAGATTTTAAGAGTGAATTGCGTCGAAATGGATAGAGATAGATCAAGACAACCTGCGAATAGGAACTGCTAAGGCTGTCGCGCATCTCATGAGCTTTGCTTAAATTACTTGTTTTTAGCTTAAGTCATTTTTAGATGTTACGTTATACATTAATCAAGCTAATTTTGCTGATTTCTCGTTTATTCATTTAATTCTTTGATTTTTTTCTGTGCAACTCAATCTGCCGAGCGAAAAAAATATGACGTGCTGGAATTTTAACGACTATGAGTTGATCTACGGTTAATTTCATTTTATCGTAGGCCTACTGAGCAACTTTGAAAGCATGTAATCTATCAACATTGCAAAATACAGCCGGTGTCATCAACATCGCCGATATTTTAAGTTAACAAGAATTCCTGAGGTCGCTAGGATAGCCAACCGTACTAGTTGTCAGAGACCTTCAGAGTCATCCAAGGTCAATCATTTTCATGTAATCTGGAAGGGCGTATACTACTTCTTATTAGTGATTAATAGTAACCTTAGCCCTATCTCTCACCGTTTCCGAGATACGGCCACTTATAGCCTGAAACTATCCATTGAAAATTGCTGCCAAACCGCTGCAGATGGAGACATGGTTAGTACTAACAGCTTATAGAAAGTCGCTAGCGCCTTATCTGATGTTACCATTGCCGGCCTCTACGACTTACCGTTTTGCCACAATATCGCACAATTGGCATATACTATAGTGCGTTATGAACCTTCAAGGTCATCCAAGGCTTCATGACATTTGAAAGCAAATATGCGACTTCCTATTAGTAATCAATAACAACCTAAGCCCTATCTCGCACGTTTAGCCACAATACATCCGTTACCGACGAACAGACAAACACACGACAACCTGTACCATGGGCTCGACGGTTGGCTAAAAATCGACTCGTATCGATTTTAAAAAAACTGCTATTGACACATCACTAACACCCAGCAGCTAAATCGGCAGTTGGAAAATATCTTTACGTTGCGTAAAACTAAAATAAAAACATATAAATTTAAAGTTGCATGATTGTAAAATATTTCAAAAGAGTAAAATCCAAACCAAACTGTCGAAAGGTAGCTTACGGTGAAGCACCGTCCAGGCCTTGCTATTTAGCGAAAGCCACTGGACAGGTAAGCTTACCTGTTGGCAGCCAATCAACTGATCACGTGATCGGGCCACATGTAAACACGGCTATAGGGTGTGGTGATTTAACTGCGACGTGCTAACTATGTTGGTGAAATTTTCATAGACCCATAAGTAAGTTTTTGTTCTGATTATTGTCAGCCACATAATTTGTGCATTTCGTAAGCTATAGGGGCCTACAACAGCTAGACTATTTTATTACGAGCAATCTAACTGCTTTATCTGTGTCGTTTTCCGTGTCGTTGTGGTTCGGGATATTTGTTCTTGTCTGCCTGTTTCCCTGATTTATGTGGGTTTTTAATTTGAAATAAATGCGTTGATTGTTGATGCGTTGATTATCTAGGCCTACATGTGTTTTTGTCGGCCTGCGATAACATACATATTCTACAGATTAGGCCTAGGCTTATTCGGCCAAACAGAGGCCACACAAAAAGAGTGCTCCGAAAGGCCAGCAGTTCAACATATTTGTCTAGCAAAGACCGCTTCTGGCATTTATTAAAGGTTAAAGGTGGTGCTGTAGCTATTTATGGGATATTGCGATAGGCCTATTCAAAAGTTCTGACAGTGCAGCTTGACATTCGTTGACCTTTAGGCTCGCTTACGCCGTAGGCTAGGTCTACTGCGAAATATGAACTTACGACGTTATTGTTGATTTATTTCTTGACAGAAAATATATGTAAGGTCACGTATTTTACCGAGAGGGCATCAATTCGGCCATGATTTTCTGACTATACATGTTCTAACTGCGAAACCAGGCCGAACAAACAGCGTGTGTGTTTGACTGTGTGTACCACATAGGTCTATTGGCAAAATTACAGACTAGAAAGTTTTTTTTCTTTTTCCAAGAAAAGTGTAAGTGTTCTGTAAATTTGTGCATCTGATACACAGATTGGCTTGTATTACATGCAGTGGTTAAAATGAGGGGGCAGCCCGTGCTTTAATTTGCCCCCTCTCCCTGTTAGAATCTGAGACTAGGCCTAGTCCAATGCTGGACAATGCTGCTCAGCGCCATCAGTAGGCTAATCACATTATTTGCGTTTTTCTCGATTAGTTAGTTTATAACAGTCGTGGAAGTATTACAATTTTCTTGTTTCGAATGATGCTTGATTTGTGGATTGCAACTGATATTTTTATAATGGTAGGTTTATTTTGTCAAAATAGGTATAGTTGTGGATAGACACATTTGGTTTGTTTTGGTTTGGTCTGTGATAAATTAAATGCACCAGCCACCATATTTGTTTTTTTTGGCCGGGGATCCACTTGTGGTTGGATGGGAAGGGGAATTTTCTGCCGAGTGTGCTGTGGAAGAATTTTGAAAATTTAAGTTCTGTGCCATGTAGCGACAGAAATAAGATGAACTGAAATAAAAAGAATTGGACTGTGCACTGTGGCTTTCATTCACTGCATCTCGTTTAATTCGTTTCAGTTCGGTTCAGATCTGTCGCTTTGCACGCTCCTTGATGGCTGTGATACTTTTAGCACTTAAAGTTGTAGCCTACGTATGGGGTCGTTTATAAATGACGCCACGCTTTTAAGGGAAGGTGGAATTGGGTTCACACTATTTTAACGACGTATGACGTAGGAGGGGGGCTAGAGGTTGTGTGACGTCACACACGTCACATCTGTGGGAATACATAATGGACAGCCAAATTGACGTTGCCAACTCGCCGTATGTGACAGGACGAGCAGAAACATTTAGGAACACTGTGCTCAATTTCACACAATTTCTGCATCAAGTTGAAGGTAGACAATTTTGATAACAGGCATAATTTTTTTACTCCTTGCGCACTACGTTCGTAACGTAGAGAAGAGGAGTATGTAAGATCAGTGTAATATTGAGTACCGACCTACCGTCGACCGACCAACGACCGACCTCTCTTCCTGGAAGAGCCTTCCTGGAAGAAATTCAAAAGGCCATATCTCCATAACGATGCTAGTTATGGTCACGCATGGTCACTATAGACCACCCATAGAAAGTCGACCCCCGGGAGTCGAATGGTCACGTGACCGACGACATCACGTGACCCCAAAAGGTCAAACTCGTGACCCCATTATCTTTGAGGCGCCATATCTCTGTAACTGTGCTAGATAGACTCATGGTCACTATGGACAAGACTATGCGTCTATCTAGCACCGTTATGGAGGTATGGCGCCTCAAAGATAACGAATGAGGTCACGAGTTTGACCTTTTGGCGTTACGTGACGTGATGACGTCAGTTGCACGGTTGATGTGTCGGCGAGGTGATGCTGAATACAAAAGAAAATAATGCGCGCGAGGAGTACATTAGATTGGTCACAATGTAAAATATTTCTTGTATATATCATAATTTGTATATGCTAAGTCATTTCTGTGGACGGACTACACTACTGCAGGCTGCCGGGAGGAGGGGTATAGATGTCTGTGACGTTATATTTGATGGGAGGGGGCAAAGTAGTGTGACGAAATGTGACGAATGGGGGTTAATGTTTTCTTAAAATCGCGTGACGTCATTTAAGGACGAACCCTACGTAAACTAGCTTGTGTGACATAGGCTTAACACTATAATATTGCACTGTACTGTATGTGTATAGACAAACGACTACGACATTTATTATACGGCTACCCGACAACAAAAGTTACGCATGCGTGAAACCGAATGCATGCTATATAGTTACGGTCACGGTGTCCGTGCCTATAGTAGGCCCCCTATAGATAGCGACAACAGGTAGACCCGACCCGAGCACAGGCTAGTACACTTGCTACAGTAGTGGTCGGACCACGTCTTGTCTGTGTACTGACTTTACCATGCGACAAGACTGACGTCATGCGTAGGCTACGTCGATACCGGAAACAGTATGGCAGCGACAGTGACGTCACCGAACGGATGATATCGTGATCGAAATGTTAAGCGTTGGATACACTGATGCCTGGTTCGTCAGTCGCTGAAACGTTGCAAAAGTTAGAAGCGTCGATTACTAGCCTACTGTCAGTACTGGACAGCTAGAGAATAAAGATCGACAGTCTTCATTGTTTTGATAGCGTTGTTGAAACACTTAAGCGTTGAATACAGTGACGTGAACAGCTCTACTAATGAATGGATCGCTGAGACAACATTGCATCGACTGTAGCAGTTAAGCACGAGTTACAATGTTCCGCAAGAGCAAGACTTTAGTCATCTCTGAGCCAGATCCCACCTACAAGGTAGCCTAATACGTCTCTAAGTGTTGCAACGGCATTTGCTGCAGATATCGTTATTCACCAGTTTCGTATAGAATACATGGTGTCATAAAATATGCAGATTGCAGAGTATTGTAAAACATTATTATTTCGTACAATAGTGTAGCCTATCTAAAGCGTCGTGGTAAGTTTTGTCTCACTTCTTCCGCATGTTGTCTGTGAATTTAACTCCAAAATAGCCTAACTTCAGCAAGATTATTCTCAGAATAAAAGCAACATGTTTCATCCGGGACTCAGTGCAGAGTATCAATGAACTGTTCGCCTACTATAGAATGTTTTAAGTCTTTGGCTAAAAGTTTTAAACGATCGCTAGTGTTCTTAATGTTGAGCTGTCGTTAGTGCTGTACTTGTGCCTCGCAGCCCTTGTTTGTCTTCGGTCGATAGATTGTCGTTCTGTCGGACATGACATCACGAGGTCGTGTGTTCGACTTCCGGTCGGCTCGATATTGGGTGGTTAGTACTTGGATGGATGACTGCGGACAAATTATAGGCCTAATAACCATTTCGGTATATAAGCAACACCAAGCTCAACTCAGCCTTCCATCCCGGTCGAGTAGGTAAATCGAGCACCGGCCTCCCTGCCTTTGGTTAATGCGGGGCACGTTAACTTGTGTCGTGTCGTATGGCAGTAATCCCACATGGCAGGTAATGCTCCGAAGCTCTCAGATGGAGTGTGTAGATTATACTCATTCTTTATAACATTTTACGTGCGAGAGCGTCTTAGCCATGGTATGGGCGTCCGTCTGTCCGTCCGTCACACTGCGGTATTGCATCAAATAGACACAAGCTAGGATCACCAAATCTTCACCATGGGTTGCCGCAACTCTTGTTTCTCGTGACAAAATTTTGTGCGCCTGGGGGAGGGGGTTCCCCTCGAACGGGGGGCGTGAAAGAGGGGTACCCCCTAAATTTGTTTATTATACCGTTATTGGCTCGTATAGCGTGCAAACGGTTACAGTTAGGCAGAGATATGTTGCTTATCATAACAAGCTCTGATGAGGAGCTTCATAAGAATGTCAACATCTTGAATGACCATCAACCCCCCAAATAGCCTAAGCTGTTTTAGTGTTTTTTCGCAATTTCGGGCTGTGGCACACATGTTAAAAGTGAATTGCGCCGAAATGGCTGGAGTATAGACCAAGACAATCTGCACGCGAAATTTTCAGCATTTAACGTAGATTTCATTGCTGCAAGTTCCGACCTCTTAGGTTTAAGGAGGACCGCGCACGCGGGCGTCAAAAAGGGTACCCCCTAAAAAGTGGTTACTTTACCGCTATTGGCTTGTGCAGTGTGGAAACGCTTGCAGATAGACGCAGACATGCTGCTTATCATAACGAGCACTAGTGACACGTCTTTTAATGGTGTCAACGTCAATGATCTTGAATGACCTAACCCCCAAAATAAAGGGTTTTAGTGTGTTTTTTGCGATTTTTGGCTGCGAGGCACACATAATGAGTTTTGCGTAAAATGGCTGGAGATAGACAACGACAATCTGCGAACAGAAACTGCTAAGGCTCTCGCGCGTCCTATGAGCTTTGCTCAAATTACTTGTTTTATTATTGCGATAAAATGTTACTTTCCGGAGCAGTATATGGACTGTCTATATACGTATGAAGTAAATTTTTATTGGCTGGCTGGTCGGTTTTTCAGGTGAGGTACCTGGGTAACGTATTAACAGCGTTCGTGAAAGGTGTCGGGTGTGTCGACAGACCGATGCTGATACTCTGGAACAACTATAACACCAGCTCCGCCTCAGGTATCTGTTTATACATTCAGAGTTGTGCTTATGCTTATGGAAGTATTGCACCGTATTTCGGTAGCAAAAAGGTACCGACCCGCTATTCCGAAGGTTTGCTACTCCAAAAAATAGGGTTCGGGTTAGGGTTGGGAATAGAGTTACAGTTATGGGGTGTTTACACGATACAGCAAACGTACAGCAAACTTCCAGCAAATGTATTCAAAATAGGGGGCCTACACGTGCTAATGCTAAACGTTTGCTGGATCATGTAAACACCCTATTAGTCAATAATGGACATTCGGAATAGCGGACCCAAATCAGCAAAAAGTACAACAACGGCTAGAGAAAATTCTCTTAGCACAAGAATTATGGTTAGAGTTGTGGCCGAAAACATGGATGTAAAAACATTTTACGTCTTTTTTGTTACGTTTTTTACGTTTTTTAACGTTTTTTTTTCATTAAATCTTTAAGTACCCACAGTATAGAATTATATAAGCATTATAATACACTACCGATAACAGACTTGCATCTATATCAAATATTGCTTTTTGTACATA